>JAEEGH010016088.1_pt1 | contig 16131 bp, 10 predicted proteins | sample 9134181 | NCBI WGS metagenome assembly JAEEGH01 (sample SAMN16246544, study PRJNA631951) | gut metagenome | biome: gut microbiome; feature: rumen; material: DP-attached | host: Bos | place: Iran: Karaj | collected 2018-10
GCTAGAGCACGCGGTTCATACCCGCGGTGTCGAGGGTTCGAATCCCCCTCTCGCTACTAATTAAACCGGATGATTTTCATCCGGTTTTTTATTTTCTATATACAAAGTCCTGCATAACTGTCATTCTAAAATCATAGCGAAGGATCTAATTAAATAAAGCATAAAATAAATCCCGGCATAATCTGCCGGGATTTAATATCATTCAAATATTTTTATGTGTTTTAAGCCGGTTCATCCTTGCCCATCAGAGCCTCATAATCAGCTTTTACTTTTAGGAAGGTCTCCTGGTCTCCGTTCTCCGAATCGGGGTGGAATACCTTACACAGATCCCTGTATCTCTTCTTTATCTCATCCTCAGTCTTACATCCGTTAAAATATCCGGTAATGTGTCCGGGAGTTGAGCTTCTCTCGTTTTCCTTCTCCTTCTCGGTCTCCTGCTCGTACCTGAACTCAGCCTTCATCCTGTCATCATCGTTAACATCGGGCTTCTCACCATAATGGTCGTTTAATATCCTGTCCCTGATAACAAATATCTCAGTCTTGAGCTCTGTAAGCCTCTTAAGTATGGGACCGCTCGCAGCACCGTTATAGCTGTACTTTATCCTTGTGGCCTCGTCATAGTAGGTCCTGAGCTGTTTCATATCGGACTCTCTGACCTTTAAAGACTTATAGTTGGAACTGATATAAGCCATGCAGGAGTCAATCTTTTCAAGCTGTGCATGTATACGGGATGAAATCTCCGCCCTTACTCTCTCTTTTTCGGCTTCCTTCCTGTGCTTTGTCTTTTCCTTGATATCACTTCTGTAATCCACAGTAGAATCGATCAGCAGATAAATAACAAAAGCAATCAGTGAAACTATAAGAGATGTAAGCAGCATGCTCCTCTCATACTTTACACCGGTAAAGATCATCAGTTTTCCGGAATAATTAAACTCGGGATTAAGTACAAAATCATAAACACGCTCTATAAACTCTCCCAAAGGCATGGTGTCTATCACATTTTTATTGTCCGAAGAAAGAGCGAGTAAACATGTACTGGTGATGATAAACGGAGCCGGCATCATAACCAGGCCTGCCAGAACTCTTGAGAAAAAGTTTCCGGCCACTGTATTCTTTCCGCCGTAAATAGCCGACAGATGAATACCCAATACTATCAGTGATGATACTGTAAGATATACGGCTGCAGCCCATCCGGGAAGTCCGCCGCAGAAGTTAAGTATCAGTGAAGCTACAATAAGATGTGTTACAGCACCCGTACTGATGATCAGAGCATTCCTCAGCTTGATAAACTTGGAAATCTCAAAGGTCAGCAGCATAAATGCCACCGTCATGAGCAATAAGTTAAACCATTTATTGCCAAAAACCGACGGATAGTATATGTCATACTCCTTGTATCCCGTAGATATCATAAACCATACGAGATTCAGGAACATTACCTTGATATACGGAGCAGCCTTGATGTAATCGGTAAAAAGCATCAGGGCTCCATACAGCATAAGCAAGAAAATCATAGCAATAACTGCTACTACCGCATAAACCATATCTATGTAAACCTTTCATTATAACTGTCTTATACCCGGCATAACAGTTCAAAACACAACCGGTAAAGAATATTATATAATTTTTTACGACTAATTACAAGAACATTTTTTACTTATCAAAATACTGAGTCATAAGATCACTGATCATTTCCTTACTCTTCCTGACTGCGGACTCCGGACCTATGATCTTTGCACTCTCACCTAAAGAAAAAACCCATCCTAAAAACTGAGGATTCAGGTTAACCTCAAAGCGCACCAGAGATCTACCGTCCTTCTGAGGCATAACTGTCACCTCGTCCTTGCCAAACTTGTCTATAAACACGCCGATAACCCTGTTATCGATATCCACGGTAACCTTTTTCTCATCACCCTCATACATACTGATATTTTTCCTGGCATAATCAGCAAGGTTAAACTCCTTGAAAAACTCTGCCCCGTCCCTTCTCTCCTCAGTTACAGAAAGATCGGTCATCTTGTCCACACGATAATGCTTTATGATCCCGGCTTCGCTGTCAAAGCCTATGAGATAATAGTTTTCACTACTCCAGCAAAGCGCCCATGGACTGATACAGTAAAAATCCCCGTTCTTTTTCAATTCCATCTCCTTACGTATGTTCCAGTTCCAGTAGTGGAAAGAAACCTTTTTGTTGGATGATATAGCCGTATGTATGGAGTCTATTCCTTCATAAATGCTCTCATTCATGGTCTTTATCCTGCCATGAACATACACCTGCCTCGATAGGGCCGAGGCCTCATACTCACTGCATAGGTTCTCAAGCTTCTTTATCAGCTCATCCGACTTCTTTTCTGTGATAAACTTTGAGGATTGTATGGCATCAACCAACAGCTTCAGCTCAGCAAGTTCAAAATCCCTCTGTTTTACAAAATAATAATATGCAGTCTTAGTCTTTTTAGATCCTATCTTAAGTCCTGTATCCTCAAGCAGCGCTATATCCGTGTAAACGCTCTTCCTTTCGGCCTTGATACCGGCTGCATTCAAAGCCTCTATCAGCTCCGGTACCGTGATACTGTGCCCCGCATCCGTCTTTTTCAGTAACAGTTCCCTCAAATAAAACAGCTTAAGCTTCTGATTTTCACTCCTGGCCATACCCTTCTCCTATTAAACACCGATTTACATCCTTCAAAATATACTTCATTTTACCACAAAAATCAATTAAATGGGCATTAAAAATCCGCCTAAATAAATCTTCAGAAAAGCCTGAGATTTTCTTTAGACGGATTCGTCATTTACATTAACGATTACATATCTTCGTATGCTACAACCAGATCAACTTCGTTTTCCTTTGCAAACTTCAGCGCCTTGTCGGCTAAGTTGATGGCTACATGGTAATCTCCACCCTTGTAAATAGTGGTACCAACAGAAATCTTAAACTCGCATGCAGCATCCTTATTGTTAGCCACATGGGTACGTATTCTCTCACCTATCTCCTTGGTACGTGCCAGACCCTGGTTAGGTACAATGATCAGGAACTGCTCGCCACCCATACGTACACAAACATCACCGTCACGGGTACAAATCTTAATGATCTTAAACAGCTCTTTAATGATCTGATCACCGACATCATGACCAAAGCTCTCATTGATCTTCTTAAACTCGTTGATATCAAGAAGGATGAAACCGGCATTTCTTAGTTTCAGCTCGTTAGTATCATCCATACACATCATGTTCAGTTTAGAACGGTTGAAAGCACCTGTCAGCTGATCATGCAGAGCCACATCTTCAAGTTTCTTCTGAGCATTATACATCTCAGCGAAAGCATTTTCGAAGATAAACTCAAATGCACAGATAGCTATAAGACTCGCACCATCAAGAGAGATCAGGGTATCGATACCGTTGAAATTGTTAAACATCGAAGCCAGTATTATGTCACCGATGAGCAAAGCATGGAAGAAGCAATGCCAAACCTTCGGAGAAGCAATACCGACTATCAGGAACATCAACTGAAAGACAAGGAAGCCCTCTCTTAAGTTCTGGATGTTTGAAACATAGTATGACGCCCAAACAACCGAGAGCATGCAGGCATGGATCATAACATAAGAAAACGGAACCATAATTTTATATGATGATACATACTTGAATGCAATGATATAGCCGACTAACGGAACAATTATCAGAAAACGCGGCAAAAGCGTATTCTCAGAAAACCCAAGAGCCGCACTGCAGTCCGACACAAAGAAGGTCATCTCAATAACACAGGAAATAACAATAACCCATAGCACCAGATATTTGAAATGATCATACTTGCTCTGATAAAACTCGCTCCGCTTTTCTTTTGAAATAGTTACAGGTTTTAAGATCATCTTAAAGTCCCTCCTGCGATTCAAAAATAGAAAAGCCAAACTCCAAAAATCGCTAAAATACATTTTACTAAAAATCGTTAAAAAAAACAACCCTTTTATTAAAATTTGACATTTTTGTCACAATCGTTATAATTCTATTATCGACATGTAGATCATAACAAATATATAAAAACAGGTAATTCCATAACTTGAATTTGTCATTCACAGTCTGACAATATAATAGTTTAGGATTTGGTTGACTATATTTAAATTTTCAATTAAAGGTATAATATTATGAATTTAGAAGCTATACAAAAACTTGTTATAGAAAAAAGCATAAGCATCGATATAGAAGCAGGCATAACCCTACAGATCAAGAATGAAGCATTCCGTCCGGGTACAGTACGTGTACACCTCCCTGCCCCTATAAATGCATCATGGCTAAAAGAGGGCCAACTGCTCGACTCCGAGCCCATGTTTAGGATGGCCTCTGTCGAAGACTACCCTCAAAGGAGCGTTTACTATAACGAAAGACTGACTGAAAATACACCATTTTCAGTAAAATATGCCTTCGCATCAACACATACTTACATAAAACCCGATATAAACTTAATAGACTCAACCCAGCAGAAAGAGTTTTCAACTGAAGAAATCGAAAGATTCAGCAAAAACCATCACTGCGGATGTGAGTCATATACTGCTCTGCCCCAGGATGCAGTAAGCATACTGGATGTTATCGAAGACAGAGGCATAACCTTTAATGAGGACTATAACTCATATATTGACCAAATCATGCGAAGCTTCCCCGTATGTGGTTCATCAACCTTGGAAAAGAAAATAAAAAATGGTACAATAGCATATGCCATCTACAGATTTATAATTGAAAACTTTACCAAAATGGGACGCACCGACCATAACATAGCCTTTGTCGCAATGTGCAGAATGTGCGGTATCCCCGCCAGATGGCAGGGAGGATGGGCAACATCATCACCTGTATCACCCCTTCTGCCGAATAGTTCAACAAATATTGACGATGGTGAGATTAAGGCACATGATTCAAAGTCAAATGCCATAAAGCATGATTGGGCTATGGTGCATCTGCTACCCTACGGTTGGATTTATGTAGATTGCAGCTTTGGATCTGAAGCACTTACTCGCAATCTATCGCTTGAAGTAACCAACTGTAATTCCGATACCCCAAGTATTGACAACAATGTACAAATCGAATTATGTGAATACTTCTTTGGAAACATCGATCCATGCATGGTACCGACTGCTTCTGCACCCGGAGCAGACCTCTACCCTGCAAAGGACTACGAAAGAGCCGACAAGATGTTCAATGTATATGGAGAAGTCGAACTCGTCCCCGACAAACTTGGTGCAGAAGGACATTTTGAAGGATACGGATTAAGTCTCAAGGATTATGAATCAACTGTATCACTTGCTATAATCTCCTAAACAAACTAAACCAGATATTTTTTTCATATTATAAGATCAAGATTCTCGCTACGTTCAAAACGACAAGCCCTAAAATATAGACATAGGTATTATTGTTATTCTGAAAGCAGTGAAGAATCTTTTTTTATAGTCAGGATGCCAATGTAGGATAAAATATTAGTAGGCAGGACGGTCGAAGAGCCGGGATGGGATAAAACCATAAAGCGTGCAGAGGATATGTAACGAATGCACATATATCGAAACGAGGCAAAAATCAGTTAACCAAACTGATTTTTGAGCGAAGCACAAGAGCCCCTGGTATCAACCAGGGGCTCGATTGCAAGCGTCCGAAGTGTAGATATATCTGCAGTCGTTAACATATCCCTGCAGGTAGCGATTCCGGGTTTTAGACCATACCGGCCCTCCGACCGCCCGTCATATTAACCACATTGGTATCCCAACCGCCCGTCATATTAATCACTCTTTCTCTAAATCCTCTTCAGCGATACGGATATGTACTTCCTTCAACTGCTTCTCGGTAACCTCGCTCGGAGCACCGCACATCATATCCTGAGCCTTACCGTTCATCGGGAAGGTGATAACTTCACGGATAGACTCCTCGCCGGTCAAAAGCATGATCATTCTGTCAACGCCGGGAGCAGCACCTGCATGAGGCGGAGCACCATAACAGAAAGCATTGTACATAGCCGGGAACTTCGACTTAACCTCAGCCTCACCAAGACCAACAAGATTAAACGCCTTGATCATGATCTCAGGATTGTGATTTCTGACAGCACCCGAAGCCGACTCATAACCATTGATAACAAGGTCATACTGGAAAGCATTGATGGTCAGAGGATCAACCTCACCCCTCTCAGCCTTTTCGAGGATCTCAAGACCACCGTTGGGCATCGAGAAAGGATTGTGGCAGAACTCAAGCTCGCCTGACTCCTCACCGATCTCGTACATAGGGAAATCAACGATCCAGCATAACTGATACTGCTCCTTGTCCATATGATCGGGACAGAGCACACCTAACTTAGATCTCATAACACCGGCAGTCTTCTGAGCAGCATCCAACTTGTCGCAAGCAGCGATGCCGACAAAATCACCGGCCTTGAGACCCAGAGCCTCGATAACCTTATCCTTAACAGGCTGAACAAACTTAGCAATACCGCCAACGATCTCACCCTGCTCATCAAGTCTGAACCAGTAAGTCTTCTGAGCAGTCTGAACCTCAACATCAGCAATCAGCTGATCGATCTGCTTTCTGGTAGCGGTAAAGTTAGAAACAGCAACAGCCTTAATCTTCTTGTCCTTAAAAGGATCAAAACCGATATCCTGCAGTACGGAAGCATCCTGTAAAACCAGATCTATACGAAGATCGGGCTTATCGGTACCATACTTCTCCATAGCCTCACGATAAGGAATTCTCTTGAAAGGAGCAGGAGAAACTCTCTTGTAAGTACCGTATTTCTCAAAAACAGGAACAACAACCTTTTCAAGCACACCCAGCACATCATCCTGGGTAGCAAAAGCCATCTCCATATCAAGCTGGTAAAACTCGCCGGGAGTTCTGTCGCCACGCGCATCCTCGTCTCTGAAGCAGGGAGCAACCTGGAAATATCTGTCAAAGCCGGAGGTCATGAGCAGCTGTTTAAACTGTTGGGGAGCCTGGGGCAGAGCATAAAACTTGCCGGGGAACTTACGTGAAGGAACAATGTAATCTCTTGCACCTTCAGGAGAAGAAGCGGTAAGGATAGGAGTAGTGATCTCTAAAAATCCTTCATCGGTCATAGCCTTTCTAAGATCAGCCACAACCTTGCTTCTCAAAACGATCTTGCTCTTAACCTCGGGATTACGGAGGTCAAGGAATCTGTACTTAAGTCTTGTATTTTCATCAGCCTCTTTTGATCTGTTGATCTCAAAAGGCAGCTCGTTGTAGATACACTTACCTAAGATTTCAATCTTCTCAGGTACAACCTCGATATCACCGGTGGGCAGATTAGCATTCTTGCTGCTTCTCTCCCTGACGGTACCGGTAACGGAAATAGTAGATTCATTATTGATGCTGTCGATGATATTCATCATATCCTCGGTCTCAATAACGACCTGTGTAGTACCGTAAAAATCCCTCAAAATGAGGAAACCTAAGGTCTTGCTGACCTTACGCATGTTCTCGTACCAGCCGCATAAGGTGACCTTGCTTCCGACATCACCTATACGAAGCTCATTACAATTGTGTGTCCTTGACTGTTGCATATTAATGTTTCTCCTCTATTGCAATTTTTCTAAAACCATTCAATAAAACTATTCAAGATCAGTCAATCCTTGATCTCTCCATGATGAATCTTACGAAATCAATCCTCTTATCCTCAGGTACCTTCTCAACATCTATGATCAGAGCATTTTCTTCCGAGATGTAGATCAGCATATATCCCTGATAGTTGCAAACCCTGAAAATCTGCTTATAGATGTACTCTGATAATGAATCAATACCTGTCATGGTAAAATGTTCATCATAAAACTTATAAGTAGCCGTAATACTCTTCTTTTTCTTCAGATCATAACGCTTGATCAGGTTATCAAGGTATTTTTCTGCACCATTGTATTTCAAATACAGGATAATAACTGCCGCAGCTATACCGATTATCAGAATGATCTTGCTGCCAAGATATACCGCATATCCTACGATCAGAAGATAAATGGCGGCTAAAACCAGGTCACGCTTGATATTTCTGAGCCATGTATTGTATGCAGTATAGCTCTCAAGCAGTTTTTTATCGTAATTCGTCTCTATCTCGTATACGGGCTGGGAAATATTAACTTCTCCGGCCTGTTTTTTCTTTCTAAATGCAAGCAGCTCCTCGGATATAGCCTGTACTCTCTTCTTTTTCTGCTTCTGACGGAACTTGCTGATAAAGAACAGGATCAGCATGAGAAGGATGCCCGCTCCAAAGAAAGCAGCTATGGTAAGCAGACCCTTTTTCTGGTTCTCCTGATACTCCTCGTATGTCATTATACGGGTAAGATGCACATTTGAAACAAACTTTTCAAGTAAATCATCATTAAGAGTCATGGTACCAATATGCTTGGTATCCATACTGAACTGAAGTAAAGTACCGTTGATAATGGTACCGTAGAGCAGCTCCTTGTCCTCATTATCTCCGGTAAATGCGAATTCAATCCTAAACATCTTCATCTGAGGATGGTTGTATACACTGACATCCGCACTCTTGACCGATTCATCCTGAGGAACGATGGTCTTTGCAAAATCTATCATCTCCTGGTCATCATACTGTGATATATCAAAAACATTGAAAACCGATGATGATTTGCTGATAAAGTTCACTGTAGCATTTGCATCGGGATCAAAATACGCTGCTACCAGGTTCAAAACCTTATATTCGTCCTTTGCCTGTGAAGGATTCTCAATATGAGCCTCCGACCATGACGGATCTCCGTCCTTCAGTGAAGATGTGAGCTTTATATAACTGTCAGGTACCGTTATCTCGAGATACTGCATTTTATAAGTATCAACATGAGTACCTGTCACCTCATCAGCTTTTGCAAAGCTGAACGGCAATAAACAAACTATCAGAAAAAGGCTAAGTAAAAAAGCCGATTTTCTTTTTAAAAACGCAAACATTAAAACTTACTCCAATCGAAATATTTACTAATTTATCAGCCTGTACAGGTCAGATTCCGATAAACCGGCTATGCCGTTTTTAAACAATTTATCCTTTATATTGTTTAATGAATAATTGCCTATCTTCAGATTGCCTATATAATTCTTAAGAGGCATAAATGTCTCACGTATTGAGTTAAACAGCGAATCTGCATCCATCTCCGACCACTTTTCAAGCATCCTTGAGTATCTCGAAGGCATATTCATCTTATCGGCATTCTTTAAGATGTCATCCCAGTCAAAGTTCTTTACCCATGAGTAAATACCGTTATTCTTATCGGCCTCTATGATCTTTGAAGGCATCTTAACAGTACCTGCAGATGACTTCTTCATAACGATATCTGCCTCAATGATGGTCTTTCCGGCATCCGAGAACAGACACTTGGCAGTGGATTTACTGAGACTCAGATCAAATTCCACCGTACATTTTAAGCCCTTAAATGACTTGTCCCCTGTGAGCTCATATATATCGATGAGCACCGTACCGGTAGGATTACCTCTAAGCAGATCAATAACATTGATATCCTTGAAATCAACTGAAATCCTCTCAACTCCGCTATCGGTGAAGTACTTAAGATTTCCTGTTACGGAATTACCGCTTACTGTACCCGAAGCCCTGACATTCGTGAGCACTCTGTTCTTCTTGGTACTGAAAGCTTCAAATCCGAAGTTGCCCTGATTGATGACATACTTATAGGTATAACCTGTACCGTTATCCTCTACGAGCTGCTGCCCTACAACATCACCCGAACTGTTAACCCATATATTTAAGGTTCTGAAAGGATATTCCTTATTGTATACCTCATCCTGCTGCTTCTCTATCCAGTCAAGGAAAGAATCGGCACTCAGCTTATCACCGAAAACTCCGGTCTTTTCAATCTTGTTAACTATAGCCAGAACATCGTCATCCTTTGAAAGTTCCTTTAAGATGGCATCGATGATCTCAGGCTGCTTTGTTTCATCGAGGTCAACAGAGATCATAAGGTATCTGTCCTTTACGCCTCCTGCCTCAAGTACCTGGTCCTCATAAAACTTAACTCTGTCCATCTTTTCAAGAGCTATCTCGACATACTTCATAAGAATCCTGTTGAGCTCCTTCTTAGAAGGCAGTGCATCCTGAAAAGCTGTTGACTCGATAAGTGTCTGGAAATTAATACCGCCTACATCACCCAGGCTCAAAGTCTCAAGATCCAGTGTATTGGAAAGGTCATACTGTGCATATTCCTTATTTAATATCGGTATTCCGATATAATACTTATTCTCTGTAAGGTTACCGATCAGATCAAAGTTAAACAGATCCTTCTTATTTATATTTGCCTCACCGGCAATCTGCAGGTTTTTATCCTTCATCTGGAAATAGCCTTCAGCTTTAGCACTCTTTATCCAGCTAAGGTCCACATCCCTGTTCTTCTTATATATAGCCTCTAAGAAATCCTCTGCCTCATCCTTAACATCAACATCGATGTTTACGGTATACTTGGATTTCATAAAGTCAAAGAGTTCTACGAAATCGTCCTCGTAAGCTATACTCAGATCGTCAGCCAGATCCTGGATGGCATTTTTCTCAACCGACCTGAAATAACTCTCATCGGACATAAACATCTTCTTTACAGAGTTTCTTGCCGATCCCGAGATAAGGAAAACCAGAGCTACAACGAGCACAACAAGTCCCATAGTTGCAACTATGAGCAAGCCGACCGGCACCTTTTTGCCCATTTTTATCTCATTAGAGGATCTTCCGTCCTGAGCATTCTGTTTTCTGTCCTGAGTCTTATCCTGAGGTACTACATTGGTATTGCTTTCCGCTACTGCGGGCACTGCATCACCTGCTGCCTCCGGAACTATAGCCGTATCTCCTTCGCTTTCAGTAACTGCAGGAGCTGTCTCACCGCCCTCTTCGGTTACAGGCAGGTTCTCGTCTGCAGGCACGGGCAGATTGTTTTCCTCTGCAGCATTCTCTGCCTGCTCAACAGTCTCATTAATTTCCTCTGATATATCTTTAGCTGCAGCATCAACAAATTCTGCAGTATCTTCCTTTATGGTATCCTCATATCTCTGAGTCATCTTAGCAAACTCTTTAGCCGTCTTTTCAGCATCGGCCTTGGCAGCCTCTAATACACTGGCCGCATCCTCGTTTGCTCTGTTCAGTTCAGCCTGAGCATCATCCTTGGTAAAGATAGCAGTCGATTCAGTCACTATCTTTGCGCCGCATGATGTACAGAATTTGCTTCCGTCAGGTATTTTGCTTCCACATTTCACACAGAACATAATACTTCCTCCATTCCGACTTGAAATCTATCAAAAAGCCTATTCTGTTATTTTACTTCTCTGCGGCTCCTATGTCAATTAAAATTTTTTTAACAAAAAAGGCAAGGATGTGCAACCCTTGCCCTTTTAGTGTATATTTTGTGTAATTCAATTATCAGATATAGAACTCTACCTTATATTCCTTCTTGCCTTCTACTGCAGGTATAAGGTTACCCTCTACAGCTGCTCCGTCTACTACGAGACCCTTGCCGCTGCCATCCTGGATGACATTGATATCATACTTAGCGCCACGGTACTTACGTACTACAGAATAGCTGCCGAAGTCCTTGGTTACGCAAGGCTTGATTGAAAGTCCCTGTAATGTAGGCTGTACACCAAGGATAGCCTGGGTGATGTCAACTACAACCCATGCAGCAGTACCTGTAAGGAATGAGTTCTTAGCCTCGCCGTAATGAACTGCAGCACGGCCTGCGATCATCTGGCTGTATACATAAGGCTCAGTACGATGGATCTCGCTCACATCCTCTAAGAATGCAGGACAGCTTCTCTTGTAGATATCGAATGCCTTCTCAGCATCACCGATAACAGTAGCAGCCACTGAACACCAGGGATTGTTGTGAGTAAAGATTGCACCGTTCTCCTTGTATCCGGGCGGATATGAAGAAATCTCACCAAGTTCAACATGATAGGTGGTATAGCAGGGAGCTAATATCTCGATACCATAATCATTTACAAGGTACTTGTATAATGAATCAAGAGCCTTTGCACCGAAGCCCTTTTCCTGACCGATGCCGGCCATGGTACAGAAGCCCTGGGGTTCGATGAAGATCTTGCCTTCTTCACATTCATTGGAACCAACCTTGTTTCCGTATGCATCGTATGCACGAAGGAACCACTCGCCATCCCATCCGAACTCTTCAGTAGCGGTCTTTACCTTCTCTACCTCTGCCCTGATAGTCTTTGCCTCATCAGTAAGTCCTACATAGTCACAGATATCGGCATATTCCTTGCCATACTTAACAAACATACCTGCGATAAATACAGACTCTGCAACAGGTCCCTCGCTGGGTCCGAATGTCTGGAAGGACTCACCGGGCTCCTCTGAGAAGCAGTTAAGGTTCAGACAGTCATTCCAGTCTGCACGTCCGATAAGAGGCAGACCATGAGGTCCCTTGTTATTGATAGTGAAATTGATACTCCTGCGGAGATGCTCCATAAGAGGCTTCTCGCTGCCTTCAACGTTGTTGAAAGGTGTAGGATGATCAAGTATTGTAGTATCTCCTGTCTCACGGATGTAAGCAGCGGTACAAGCTACAAGCCATAACGGGTCATCGTTAAAGCCGCCGCCGATATCTGCGTTACCGCGCTTGGTAAGAGGCTGATACTGATGATATGTTGAACCGTTCTCAAACTGAATGGAAGCGATATCGATAATTCTGTCCCTTGCTCTTTCAGGGATAAGATGCATAAATCCGAGCAGGTCCTGACATGAATCTCTGAAGCCCATACCACGTCCGATACCGGTCTCCCAGTATGATGCGGAACGGCTCATGTTAAAGGTAACCATTACCTGGTACTGATGCCAGATATTAACCATACGGTTAACCTTCTCGTCCTTACTCTCAACATGATAGATTGAAAGCAGGTTATCCCAGTAATCCTTAAGAGCCTTAAAAGCTGCCTCAAATGCTGCATCTGAATTATACTTATTGATAAGCTCTACAGCAGGCTTCTTATTGATAATGCCCTTTGACTCCCACTTCTGATCACGAGGTACCTCGATGTATCCTAACTGGAATACATAGGACTTCTTCTCGCCGGGAGCTAAAGTAACCTTTATAGAATGGCTTGCGATAGGATACCAGCCTGATGCTACGGTATTGCCGCTCTTGCCGTTTTCTACCTGTACAGGCTTATTCCATGCACGTCCTGCACCAAGGAAAACATCACGGTCTGTATCAAAGCCGTCAACCTCTGTATTTACTGTAAAGAATGCATAATGATTACGTCTCTCACGATACTCTGTCTTATGATAGATAGTGCTGCCGATAACCTCAAGCTCACCGATGCTTAAGTTTCTCTGATAGTTCTGTGAATCATCTACAGCATTCCACAGACACCACTCGATACCGCTGTAAAGGGTAAGTTCCTTGGTCTCATTAGAATTATTAACTACCTCTAAGCGATGAAGCTCACAGGCATCTCCTAACGGAACAAAGAAAGTAAGCTTTGCGTTTACGCCGTCCTTTGTGCTGTTGAAGGTGGTATATCCCATACCATGCCTGCACTCATAGCTGTCAAGCTCTGTCTCAGCAGGACGATAAGCGGGACTCCAGACAGTATTGCCGTCCTTGATATAATATAATCTTCCACCGATATCATTGGGTATATTGTTATAACGATATCTGGTGATACGTCTCAGTTTTGCGTCGCGATAGAAACAATAACCTCCGGCTGTGTTTGAGATAAGGCCGAAGAATCCGTCATTACCAAGGTAGTTGATCCATGGAAGCGGGGTAAAGGGGGTTGTGATGCAATACTCTCTGTTCGCATCGTCAAAGAAACCGTACTTCATAGCTTAGAATCCTTTCATTTTATAATAATCCCTGCCTGAAAATCTCAGGTCAGGTTAAACAGCTCCATAAATATAATATTAGCATTAAACTTCACTATTTTCAAATGAATAATTTGTTAACTTTTATCCGAAAATCATGTCTCTCAGTTTAGGATGAACCGTACCGTATACCATTCCCATGTTTCTTACATGCTGGGTATATACAAAGCTCCTCTTTGAAGCGGTATCCATCGTAATGCAGCTGCCTGCGGCACCGTCCCAGCCAAACACACCGGCAGGTGCGGGAGAATTTATCTTTTTGGGATCAAGCAGCACTGCCATACCTACGCCATATCCGTAGCCCACACGGCCCATGCCATGCTCAAGATCATAAACTGAAGCCTCTCCCAAGAGGTTAACCTTTATCTTCTCCACTGTCTCAGGCTTAAGTATCTGCACTCCGGCAGCAGATGTACCGCCGCACGCCAGAGTATCGGCAAGCTTAGCATAGTCCTCAGTACAGCTTACCAACCCTGCTCCTCCGCTCTCATAAGTATCGGAAAGCTGATAACTGCAGCTGTAATCCATAGGTACATATTCATTCTTTTCATTAACTATATACTGGGCAGCCAGTCTCTCCAGTCCGTCATTCTGAGGCTTTCCGAAGAATGTATCTTTCATCCCCAAAGGCTCCCAGATATTTTTCTTCAGATACTCAGAAAACTTCATGCCCGATACGACCTCTATCACTGCTGCTGCCACATCATGGCTTAAGCTGTATAGGAAGTGTGTACCCGGGATAAACTTAACCGGAGTCTCAACAAAGGCATCAACTATATCCCTTGTGGTAGCAGCCATACCTTTTTCCTTAAGTACCCTTACGATACCGGGACGGTTTAAGTCATAGTCAAGTCCTGACTGCATGGATACCAGATGCTTCATCAGCATGGGATATTTCTCTGTCTCACCCTCAACACTCACCTTGGCATACTTAGGAAGGTACTTTCCTACCTCATCCTCCAGAGAAAGCTTTCCCTGCTCAACCAGCTGCATAACAGCAGTCATTGTCTGAACTTTTGTCATAGAAAACATCAGGTATCTCTGGTCAGCCGATACAGGTTTCTTCTTATCTACATCAACAGTACCGTTCATATGGCGGTAAAGCTGCTTATGATCCTCATAAACTATCAGGTCCACTGAAGGTACCCCGAGATCAAGTATGGAATCAAGATATTCCGTTAATTTGTCATAATCTATAGTATTCATCGTAAACCTCCTCACAGACCTATGTTAACACCTAAAATTTTTAATTGCAACATAAAAGATTTCTTTTCGCTTAAAATGAACAATATAATCAATCCTTTGGCAAAATAATCTCATTTTCAAAAATTACGACAGGCCGCGCTTCATACGGTTGATAAGTATTCCGCCGTTATCCTTAAGCCATTTATCCCATTTATGATAGTCAGGAAATACCTTTAAGACTTCCTCATAGAACTGCTTTGAGTGATCCATATGCTTTCTGTGAGCCAGTTCATGCACTATGACACTGTCCAGTACTTCACGGGGAGCCAGCATCAAAAGACAGTTGAAGTTGAGATTTCCTTTTGCGGTACAGCTGCCCCATTTTGTGGTCTGGTTTCTGACAGTTATCCTGCCATATGTGACTCCGAGCTGATCCGCATAGTACTTTACTCTGGGCGGTATCTCCTTCAGGGCCTGTTCGGCAAGTGCCTGTATGGTTTCCATAGTCAGAGGCTCTCCCATTTGCTTTTCCATCTCTTGAGCCTTGACCAGGTTCTTTTGTATCCAGTTTTCGTGTTTTCTTAAGAAATCTATGATTTCACTTTCCGGCAAGCGCATGGGGGCACGGACTATCACGATGCCATCCTTGATGGTAGCTGATAGCGTGCGGCGGGCGCTGCGGATTATTTTGTATCTATATTCCATGTTGTAGTTCTCCTGTTAGGGACGGGAGTGGGCACATATAATTCGCCGCACGCAAGAAAGCGGATTTTGCGAATGTCTCTTATTAATTCTATCTGTAGTTATTATCCAAGATCATATACAGAACGCAAAATCCTTCCAGACATTTTCGCATCGGGCAAACCCGGCCCGATATGAGTGCGAAAAGTCTGCGCTGCGCGGATAGCGTGCGGCAAACCATATGTGCCCACTCCCTGTATGTTATAAAAATTGAGCCTGTCATTCTGAGCATAGCGAAGAATCTTTATTTATTTAGTCTATATTAGATTTTAAACATAAATAATATATTTGAGTATAACATACCTATAGATATAGTCAATCCTAAATAATCCGCAAGCGATATATAAAGGAATTAA
>JAEEGH010016089.1_pt1 | contig 16130 bp, 9 predicted proteins | sample 9134181 | NCBI WGS metagenome assembly JAEEGH01 (sample SAMN16246544, study PRJNA631951) | gut metagenome | biome: gut microbiome; feature: rumen; material: DP-attached | host: Bos | place: Iran: Karaj | collected 2018-10
ATACACAAGATGTATGCAGGACTGCGCGATGCGTGGGTTTACTGCGGTAATGAGCAGGCCAAGAAGCTCTTCCTGGGATTCTGCGATTGGGCTATCGACCTGACAGCCGGTCTGACTGATGCCCAGATGGAGCGAGTGCTGGATACAGAGCATGGTGGCATGAACGAGGTGCTGGCCGATGCTTACGCCATCACTGGCGATAAGAAATATCTGGATGTAGCTAAGCGATTCTCACATCGCCGACTACTCAACCCATTGATGGCTCGTCGCGATTGTCTCGATAATATGCATGCTAACACTCAGGTGCCCAAGGTCGTAGGTTTTGAGCGTATAGCCGAACTTGGTGGCGATGAGGCTTATCATACTGCTGGCGCATACTTCTGGGATATTGTTACTGGCGAACGTTCGTTGGCCTTTGGTGGCAACAGCCGTCGTGAGCACTTCCCCAGCAAGGAGGCTTGCAAGGATTTCGTAGAGGATATCGACGGACCAGAGAGCTGTAACACCAATAATATGCTTAAGCTTACTGAGGATTTGCATCGTCGCAATCCAGAGGCTCGATATGCTGATTTCTATGAGTTGGCCATGTTCAATCATATCCTCTCTACCCAGCATCCTGAGCATGGAGGCTATGTTTACTTTACATCAGCACGTCCTCGCCACTATCGCAACTACTCTGCACCAAACGAAGCTATGTGGTGCTGCGTGGGTACAGGTATGGAGAATCATGGCAAGTATGGTCAGTTTGTTTATACCCACGTGGGCGATGCTCTGTTTGTAAACCTCTTTGTGGCTTCAGAACTTAACTGGAAGCAGAAGGGGATACAGCTGCGACAGGAAACACAGTTCCCATATGCAGAGAGCAGCCGTATTACCATCACTCAGGGCAAGGGCAAGTTTGCTCTTCAGTTGCGCTATCCTGGTTGGGTAAAACCCGGAAAGTTCAGCGTAAAGGTTAATGGTAAGCCTGTAAGCATCATCACTGGTCCTTCAAGCTATGTAGCTATCGATCGTCAGTGGAAGAAAGGCGATGTGGTTGACATCGAGTTCCCAATGCACAACAGTGTACGCTATATGCCAAACCTCTCGCAGTATATTGCCCTGATGCATGGTCCGATAATGTTGGCTATGAAGACTGGTACTGAGGATCTGGCTATGCTTATAGCCGATGATAGTCGATTTGGTCAGTTGGCAGTTGGCAAGAAGTTGCCTATCGACAAGGCACCTATCTTGATTAATAATGATATCGAAAACATTGCAAACCAGTTGCAGCCCGTGGCTGGCAAGCCGTTGCATTTTACTCTGAGCACCAAGATGGTGAATGAGATTCGTAATGAACTTATGCCATTCTTCGAACTCCACGATTCGCGCTATATGATGTATTGGCTGGCCCTCAGCGAGGATAGTTATAAGGGCTATCTTGATAATCTGGCACGACAGGAAAAGGAGCGCGAGGCACTAGAGGCACGCACCACCGATAAGGTTCAGCCAGGTGAGCAGCAGCCAGAGTCAGACCACTTCATGGAGACTGACAACTCGTTCGTAGGTAATACCAACGACGTATTCTTCCGCGATGCCAGCAATGGTCATTATTTCAGCTATCTGATGCAGACTGGCGGCAAGACAGACCTGAGTCTGCGTCTGAAGTATTGGGGAGTAGGCGAGTGGAAGAGTCATGAGTTCGACATCTTTGTAGATGACGTGCTGGTTACATCTGTAAACAACACTGGTAAGTATCGCATCTCTGAGTTTAAGTACGAGGAATATCCTGTGCCTGCAGAAGCACTCAAAGGTAAGAAACAGGTACGTGTAAAGTTTGTGGCCAAACCTCGCAAACAGATTGGCGAGATTTATGAGGTAAGACTAATTAATAACAAATAATAATAACAACTATGTACAAAAGATCTATCCTAAGTGTTGCCCTTGTGGCAGCTGCCTTGGGTGTCAACGCCCAGAAGCCTATGACTGCCCCAGCTGGCGGCAAGGCTATCAGTGACGAATTAATCGGCATCTTTTTCGAGGACATCAACAACTCTGCTGATGGTGGACTCTATGCCGAGTTAGTGCAGAATGGTGCATTCGAGTTTTCTACTATGGACCGCGACGGATGGGGCCCAGGTACTGCTTGGCGCCTGATTCGTCCAGGACACTCACTTGGCTATATGAAGCCATGTGTAGAGAATCCTGTTCATCCTAACAATGCCAACTACATGCGCCTCCACATCGAGCGTGCTAAGGAGTATTACGACTATACTGGTTGGACAGGTATCGGCATACAGAACGACGGTTTCGACGGTATCTCTGTAAAGGCTGGCGAGAAGTACAATTTCTCTGCTTTTATGCGCAACGTAATTGGTGATGCCAAGAAGGTTCGTGTTGTATTGGTAGAGCCCGTACAGGGTTGGCCACCAAGGGATCCAAAACTCTTGGCAGAGGCTACCTTTGATGTGAATAATAAGGACTGGAAACAGTTTGAGGCTGTGCTCACTCCTAATGCCGACTGCCAGAATGCTGCTCTGCAGATATTGGTACTCACCACTGGCGATATGGATATTGATGTAGTATCGCTGATGCCTCAGGATACTTATAAGGGTCATGGTCTGCGTAAGGATCTGGCTCAGGCATTGGCCGACCTTCACCCACGATTCATGCGTTTCCCTGGAGGATGCGTAGTTCATGGTGGTGGCGATGGCTTCTGGAATACCTATCGTTGGAAGACCACTATCGGACCAAAGTGGCAGCGCCGTCAGCTCAAGAACACATGGGGCTATCACCAGAGTTGTGGTCTTGGATACTTTGAGTACTTCCAGTTCTGTGAGGATCTGGGTATGGAGCCTCTGCCTATCCTGCCTTGTGGCGTAAGCTGTCAGGGTACCAACGGTGGTTGGGGCATGAAGGGTCAGGCCCAGGACGTAGTACCTATGAGCGAGATGGACGAGTGGGTAGACGAGTGCATCGACCTGATAGAGTGGGCCAACGGAGATCCTGCAACCAACAAGTGGGCTAAGATGCGTGCTGAGGCTGGTCATCCCAAGCCATTCAATCTGAAGTTTCTGGGTATTGGTAACGAGGAGCGCATCTCTCCTGAGTTCTGCGAGCGCTTCAAGTATATTTATGAGCGTGTAACCAAGGCTCATCCTGAGATTGTTATCGTAGGTACAGCAGGTCCTGGTTCGCATGCCGATAACTCTGACTATCAGAATGGTTGGAAGTTGGCCGACGAACTGGCTATGCCTATTCTCGACGAGCACTATTACGAGCCAAACACTTACTTCCTGAACAAGCGTCAGTACGACAGCTACCCACGCGACCGCAAGACAAAGGTTTACCTGGGTGAGTATGCCGCAAAGGATAAGAAGTTGATTGATGCTCTGGCTGAGGGTCTGTATCTGCTCCACGTAGAGCGCAATGGCGATGTGGTAGCTATGACATCTTATGCTCCTCTCTTCGCCCGCAAGAATGGTACTCAGTGGAATCCTGACCTTATCTACTACGATAACGAGCGCACATTCCTTACCTGCAGCTACTATGTACAGCAGATGTTCGGACAGAGCGCAGGACAGTACTATTATGGCGACTGTGTTAAGTTTGAAGGCGATGCAGCTGATGCTATCCAGCCTATGGAGAATGTACACTATGGCCAGAGCGTGATTCTGAATGCCAAGACCCGTCAACTGTTTGTAAAGCTTGTTAATGCTAGTGCCGATGCCAAGAAAGCTAACATCGATCTGAGTCGCTTTAAGAGCATCAAGAAGTTGGCCACTAAGACCACCATCGCTGGTCAGCCTAACGACGAGAATAACTTCGAAGCCCAGCCAATCTACCCCAAGACAGATGTAGTAAAGGCTCAGAAGAAGTTCGCTCTCGACCTGGCACCATACTCAATGGTAATGCTGCAGTATCAGCTGTAAGAAAAATACTGTTGGAAATAATAAATCCCCGCTGGTTGGCGGGGATTTGTTGTTTTTTATAGTTTAACGGTTTTTGCTCCTACTTTAAGTACGTGTAGTTGGTTTGTGGGTAGTGTGATGGTGACTGTTGAACCATCTGATACTGCATTGTAGATGCTCATACCACGCAAATCAAAGACCTGAATCTTTGTGCCTGCAGGTACTCCTGTCAGAGTAAGCTGCTTTCCGCTCTTCTTCCATATCCAGTTGTCTTCATCTACATTACTTATACCTGTTGCATCGCCCAAAATAGGATTGATGGCCAGACTCTTACAAGTTGGCATGGTGAATTCGTAGCGAGCACCGTCTACTTCAGTATTGTTAACAGTACCGTTTGACAAAGTGGTCTTTACCTTCCAACCAGAAACCACCCTTCCTTCTGGAGCAGTTGCCTCTAGAATCAAGGTCCTGTTGGCAAAGAATTTTCCATCAAAGGTGTTGCGGGTAAGGGGCACGCCGTTAACTGTTACATCGGCCTCGTCTTCACTTGAAGCATCAGTTGTGATGGTGAACTTGATGGGTGAACCAATACTGAAGGTGTTACCCAACTGCTTGTACATCTCATCGTTACGCTTTAGTAGCCAGGTGCGAATCTTGCCTGTCTCGTCGTCGATATTTGGCCACCAGGGGTTGTAGATGGTTTCCTGATGCATTTTCCACTCTGGTTTCATAAGTTCGTACATAGGATCCCAAATCTCACGAATACGAGCAGAGTTCAGAAAGTCGCCCATATAAACGCAGAATCGGTCGATAAACTCGCGGTTGAAATCAGGATCTTCCATCTGTCGGCGGAACATGCGTGTGGCATCCCAGGTGATAGAGAAGTTGGCACCTCCATGCAAATTAGAGTCGTCAGGATTATACCACTGATCAATGATTCTATGGTCGTAACCACCTGATGAACCTGCATTTCCTCCATATAGACCCATGGTGTAGTCCAAATCCTTAGCTATCCAGCGCCACTTGCCACCTTCGGCTCTTGGACGCCAAAGCACGTTATTGTTGCCAGGATAGTCTAGATTGTTAAAGTACATGTTCATAATGGTTATGCGCAGGTACTCCTCCCAGTCCATCCACTCGGCATATTCTGCCAGTGTATGCCCCTTTTCCTCGTAGAACTTCTTAAAGGCATTAAAGTTGTCGATGGTTCCTTCTTTCAGTTCCTCGTTTTCTATCAGGTCGATATCCTCAAGCCCGTCGTAGTGGGTAATGATGTTGTTTTCGTTTGCACGCTCACGGATGTTCAGCATACCCCAATACTGGCCGTTGATATACACAACTGATGGTCGCCAGGCCTGCCAGTCGATATCGGCATTTTCGGCCATTGCTCGCTGGGCCACTGCATCGCGCATATAGATGCCTTCGCGATCGTTTCCTGCATTGCGCAGTACAATAGACTTATAGTTTGTTAGTCCTGGGCACTGATCAGGGAAGAACTCATATTCCATGTTCTTCTTGCCAAAGCGCTTGTGGCAATAGATACCCATCGACTTTCTTGATGCCTCACGAGAGTAAGCACCAGTTACACGAGTCTCGCAAAGCTGGTTAAGCTGTGCAGGCTGTCCCTCGGCATCAAACAGTTCGAAGTTGATTGGACGGCGCCAGTCTTTCTGCTCGCTCTTAACGTGGGTATTGTTGTTTGCAAAGGTTCCAATCTTGCTGTCATTCAGATATTTATCGTTGGTTACGATGCTGATGATGGGAATAGAAAGGCTGCGATGGTGGAAGATGTACGACTGAACAGTACTAACTGGCGAAAGCCAACCTTTACAGAACAGCTTGGCGCGAACGGCAGTTGACTTGCTGATTAAGATTTCAGAGTTGTACTTAGTGCTTGTAGCTGTTGGCTCAGTTCCATTAGTGGTATAGCGGATTTCTGTACCCTCAGGACAACCTTCTGGCAGCGAGAGTGCAAGTTTAAAGGATTTTGTACCCTTCACCACTTTGCCCTGTTCGCTAAACACAGGTTCGCCCAATATATGGTCACGACTACATATATCGCCAGTGTTTGCTGCTTTAGGCGATGGAGTGAGCTGATACCCCCACTCGTCTGCACCGTCTGTCTTTCGGCCGTAGGCGATGTTTGGTGCAGGTTGCTTTTTCAGATCCTTCACCTTATCGATGATGGTAGAACCCTCAAATAGGTAAATCTCGCATCCCTTACCCGATTCGAGTCGGAAGTTGGTATGCATGTCTTTGCCCACCTTGTCGCAATACACTAAGACATATTCCTTGGCGCCAATCTTAACGTTGCCCAGTTGCCAGGCATCGCTGCCATCCTCTTTAGTGCCTAATTTGTAGTTTACTAATTGCAAGGGCGAATCGCCGGCATTATATAGTTCGACCCATGAATCAGGAAAATCGTTAAGATCGTCCATTATACAGTCGATGTTTGACTGCATAAATTCATTGATTACTAATTGGGCGCGGCTTGTTTGCCAGCCCAATAACAGTGAGATAATAATGGTAAGCTTCTTCATAACGGGCGCAAAGATACAAATTATTTAAGTGAAAATGCATAGATTTCCAAAAAAATATCTATCTTTGCAACATATAACAAAAAATAAACAACAATGAAACAACAATTATTGATTTTTGCCATCGGTTTTTCGATGACAATACAGGCACAAAACGCTCCTGTATTCGAAACTTCGGCCAAGGACGAGATTGCTGCCAACAGATTTTTGGCAGGTAGTAACTATCTGGATTACGACCGTCAACTGTCTGATAAGCCTCTCACTCCTAGCCCTAAAAACTACGAACCTTATTATATGAGTCATTATGGTCGTCATGGTTCGCGTTGGCTCATCAGCGACGGAAACTACTCTAAACCTATTGCCACACTGAAGATAGCTAAGGAGCAGGGTAAACTTACTCCACTTGGACTGAAGACCCTTGCTGCCATCGAAGCCATCTATGCTACTGCAGACAAGCGCCTGGGTGATCTCACAACTGTAGGCGAGCGCCAGCATCACGGCATAGGCAAGCGAATGACACAGAACTTTCCAGAAATCTTTAAGACCAAGAATATTAAGATCGATGCTCGCAGCACAACTGTGAACCGTTGCATCCTGTCGATGATAGCAGAGTGCGAGGAACTGGCTGCTGCTAATCCTACAGCAAAGATTCACAACGACGTGAGTGAGAGTCTACAGTACTATCTCAATCAGCCTTGGGATGGATTAGTACAGAAGATAGGTAGGAGTACTGGCGACAAGGAGGAGCGCGAGTACACCATGAAGTGGACTCACCCTGAGCGACTGATGAAGCAGCTGTTTAATGATCAGGCATACGTGTATAATAATGTGAATGCCAACCAGCTTATGCGTCAGATATTCCACGTAGCAAGCAATATGCAGAGTCATGATACCGATCTGGAGCTATTCTCGCTGTTTACTGACGAAGAGGTTTATGATCTATGGCGAATCAACAATGTAGGATGGTATGTTGACTATGGTGCATCGCCCGTTTCTAGCGGCAAGATGCCTTTCAGTCAGCTTAACCTACTAAAGAACATCATTACCACAGCCGATACTGTAACACAGACTCAGGCCACACTGCGATTTGGTCATGAGGTTTGCGTTATGCCACTGGCCTGCTTGCTGGAACTCGACAACTGCGGAATGGCTATAAGCAATCTTGATGAGCTCGATAAGTACTGGCGTAACTATCGCATCTTCCCAATGGGCTGCAACATCCAGTTGATATTCTATCGCCCCAAGAAGGGAAAGACTGGCGACATACTGGTAAAGGCACTCTTGAATGAGCGCGAGGCTTATCTGCCAATCAAGACCTCCCAGTGGCCTTACTACAATTGGCAGGAGTTACGCACATATTATCTAAACAAGATTGCGGCCTTTGAGGCTGAAAACAAATAGAAACAATAAAGCCCTCACGAATTTGCGAGGGCTTTATCATTTAATTAATCTTAGAGGTCATCGCACTGCGAACACCTTTATAGTTTTTAAGGTACGCCTTGGCACTTCCAAAGTTTAGGAACATGTCGAGGCGTACTGGTATGTGGTTCTTATCATCAGTGATGTAGAAGCGGATGAGCTCGCGGCTCTTTCCGTCTTCACGCTCATAGAATGACATAACCAGACAGCGGAATTTCTCCTTAGATCCGTTCATCTTGAAGTTCTCTTTTCCACGATATTCAAGCCATGAGTTAGAAAGGCTGCTGGCATCGCTGATAGGTGTTGATATTACTTGCCCCTTCTTAAGCTTTGAACCATCGAAATTGCGTGCTCTCAAGAATATCGACATCATATCGTAGATGCAACTGCGATAAGTACTTGTCTTCCAATGCTGCTCTCCATCAGCATCGATACGGTGTTTCTTCAGTTGGCAATTGCCGCCAGGATAGCTGTACCATATCTCGTCTACGTAATATCTACTGCCTTCTTTGGCTCCTTTACGGAAATAAAGTGGTGAAAGGTCAGGATTGCAGTACGACAGCAGGGTGTCGCGCATAGTGAAATACTTGTCGAGCTTAGAGTTGCCACGAGTAATCAGGTATGACTTCCAGGCGTCCTTGCCCTCGAACTTTGTCATCTTGGTATCCATCTGGGCTGAACCAACCTTAACCCAGATAAACTGCCAGTTAAAGTATAGGTCGTATTCCAGACTTTCGCCGCTCTTAAAGGCGGTGTTTGTTATTCCACACTGAGCATTGGCTGTAAGCCCCATGCCCATAGCGATAAATAGGGTCAGAATTAGTTTCTTCATTTTTTGTTATTTGTGTTTATGCCCTTATCCTTAAGGTATGTAATACCCAGTTGGCGGGCTCGTTCTGCATTTCTGTTCTTTAGTTTTTTGGCAGCCTCTGGCTTCTGTTTGGTAATCTTCTCTGGCTTCTGCTTATAGATAGGAGTACCTGTAACATTCCAGGTCTGCGTAACATCCCACTTGGCCTTGCACTCTATCTCGCGAGGATAGTAGTATACAGCTTCGGCCTGACGGTCTTCGGCATAGCTGCCAGTATCCCATACACCATTGCCATTGCTGTCGATAAGTGCGCTGATGTAATACTTATCAGGCTTGATAAATTTAAATTCGGCCACGTGATTCTTTACTTTAACCTGCTTGACCATCTTGCCAGATGAGTTGAGCAACTGTACTATCATTGCAGAGTCTTCAACTCCAGTGATGTTGAGTTTCAGTGTGCCGTATTCGTCTTCGGTCTTAATCTTGATACCTTGTTTGAATGGATCAGAAACCTTACCGTAGATGTCGATGAAAGCTGCAGAGTCTACCTCAAGGCTATACTCTACGCCTGGACGCCAATCAGCCAACAGCTTATAGTTGCGAATCTGATTTGGTATGGGAACCATACGGCAGTCCGATTCGTACCACACAGAGTCGATCATGGAATAGAGGTGAACCCCAGCTGTGTCGCAATGTTGCAGTGGTGTGGGCATTTCTATTCTTACTATCTTGTCTGGATCCATCGACGCTGGAGCATCGTATTTCACTTCGAGAGGTTTTTCGTGCCAGATGGTGTCTGCCTTCTCGCCACGTTTCATTCTCTTTCCCATGTCCTTGCGCCACTGGTCCTTCTGCTTGTTCATCTCCTTCTGGCGTTTTCCGAACGATACCTTAGCAAGTCCTTCGATGGTGTCAGTCTGATTGATCAGTACACCAGCCGAATCAGTCATCAGATAGCTAATCTCCATTCGCAGGGTGTCTTGATTAACAAGAGCGGTATCGCGAAGCCAATAGTGGATGGTGTCTTGCTTCTCGTTTGTCTCAACTACAAAAGCACTATCGCTGTCGAAGTTTAATCCCTTTATTACAGGCAGTTGTGGGTTGCCGTAGCTAAAGTACATCGAGAACTTATTTGCCTCTACTCGTTCCGTCTTGATAAGGAAACGGTCTGTTAGTACATGGGTGAAAGCCAGCAGAGTGACATCGTCAGGCAGGAAGTGTGTATAGGGCACCTTGATAAGTGCGTCGATATGCAGCGAATCGCGCCAGATGGTATCTGTGCGAGTGTCTGGTTTAGAACCAGGCTCGAATGTAAGGTGATTATAACCTATCATCTCACTCTTTTGCGAGAATCGGAAATCACCATCCATATCCTGAAGTGCGTATGCACGATAAGTGCCAGGGGCAACACCTTTCACTACGAAGTGGCCTCGACTGTCAGTGCGAGATACGCGCAACATTGGTTTTGTCTGGAATGCGGAATCAGCCAGATCATTATACAGGCCCACCATAATACCCTTGATGGGTTCCAGATTGCTAGCGTCAAGCACATAGCCTGAAACCTCGAAGGTGTCTATTCGCTCACCAGTAGAGAAGCTATAGGTATAACTGCCCATAGGGTTGTTCTCATTGTTGTCGCTGATAGCATCGCTAAAGTCGATGGTGTAAGTGGTGTTTGGCATCAACGAATCCTGAAGCTCTACCACAATCTTTTTTCCTGTAGCCCTGATTTCTGGCACTTCCAGTTGTGGAGGCGATACAATCACCTTGTTGGTAGCATCAGTTAGTTTGATATACTCATCGAAGAGGATGGTGATCTTCTTGGTCGAAATGTTGGTAGCCTGATCCTCAGGTATGCAGGCAACAACCTTTGGTGGATCATCGTCATACCATCCGCCATCAGGTTGTCCCATTCTGGCGCAACCAATCATAGCCAATGCTATGCAGCAGATATAGAGGAGTTTCTTCATGCGTTGAGCTTCAATAATTGTTCGATATGTTCGCGCGAGTTGCTAAGACGTGGCACCTTGTGCTGTCCGCCCAACTTTCCACGAAGTTTGAGCCAATCGTTAAACAGATTCTCGCGTGCCTCGATTATTTCGAGGTGCTGCAAGGTTATGTTCTTGTATCGCTTAGCCTCGTAGTCGCTGTTGATTTCCTGCAGACGCTGGTCGAGCAAATCGCTGAACTGCTGGAGATCGGCAGGACGCTTCTTAAACTCGATGAGCCACTGATGGCGACACTTGGCGTTCTGGTCCATAAACACTGGTGCTGCTGTATATTCGCTCACCTCGGCGCCAGTCTGTTCGCAAGCGTAGGCCAGTCCCTTCTCAGCATTGTCCACAATAAGCTCTTCGCCAAATGCGTTGATAAAGTGCTTGGTGCGACCAGAGATGATAAACTTATAAGGATTGGTAGATGTAAACTGTACTGTATCGCCAATCTCATAGCGCCATAGTCCGCAACTGGTTGAAATCACCATAGCGTAGTTCTTGCCAGTCTCAACACCCCAAAGTGGAACGATGGCAGGATTCTCCTTGCCTATCTCGTCCATAGGGATAAACTCGTAGAACACATCATAATCCAGCATCAGCAGCATCGACTTGTCCGTCGGATCGTTCTGCAGGCCGAAGAATCCCTCGCTGGCATTATATGTCTCCATATAGTGCATATTGGGCGATGTGATTAGCTCTTCGTACTGTTTGCGATATGGGGTAAAGGCTACCCCGCCATGGAAGAATACCTCGATATTTGGCCAGACCTCTTCAAGATGTGTCTTACCTGTTATCTCCATCATGCGAGTAAGTACTGACAGCATCCACGAAGGAACACCTGACAGATTGGTTACATTCTTGTTCATAGCCTCGCGAGCTATGCGGTCGCGCTTTATCTCGAAGTCAGAGAGTAGGGCAGTCTGTTTCTTTGGTACACGAACAAGATTTGCCAATGGATTGATATTCTCGATGAGGATGGCACTAAGGTCGCCAACAAGCGAATCCTTAAGATTATAGTTGGGCGAATGACTACCACCAAGAATCAGTCCCTTACCATCAAACATCCTCGACTTGGGATTGTTCTGCAGATACATTGCTACGGCATCAAATCCGCCACGATAGTGAATCTGCTTAAGACCATCCTGACTTACTGGGATAAACTTCGACTTGTCGTTTGTGGTACCAGATGATTTGGCATACCACTTTACTCTACCTGGCCAGAGTACGTCTGTCTCGCCATGACGCATACGGTCAATCGAACCTTTCAGTTCTTCGTATGTATTAATAGGGGTATGTTTTGTGAAATCATCGTAGTCTTTTATCGAATCAAAGGCGTGATTTCTTCCGTATTCTGTATCCTTTGCCTTGGTCAAAAGCTTGGCTAGCACAGCTTCCTGAAGAGCTTTGCCTTGGCTGAAGTGTTTTTCGAGTTCTCGCTGTCTAGGCTCGAACACTTTCCTTACTATCTTTGTTATACTCATATGTTGCAGACAATTTGCCTGCAAAATTACGCAATTCCCTTGTAATGGGGGAATATTTTTCGTTTTTTTATCATTTAAGATGTAATCTTAATCCAAACTGCACTGATGGTGCCAATGGATGCTCTTTGTAATAGTGCTGCAAAGATGTACCATCGTTGAAGTAATAGCCCAATGAGGGTTCGAGATAAAGGCCGAACTGTCGTGTAAAATTGTACTCAGCGCCAGCAGATGCGCTAATAGACCACTGCCATGGGCGCGACTTGATGTTTTCATCAGAAGAACTATTTGCACTTACACACTTCTCTATCAGTGTTCCTCCTGCAACATATATGTTGAAGTGTTCTGAAGCTAATAGCTTATATGACAATCCAACTGGGATGCCAACATAGTTGAGTTCTTGGTCGTAGTCAAGATTACTGTGCTGTGGAACACTGAACTCAGACTTTAGATATGTGTAACTGATACCGCTAAGCAGAGCAAGGCGATTGTTCAGCTGATATTGCAGTGATAGACCTAAGCGCAGAGGTATGTGATGCTTGGCTTCTACATCGGTTGTAGTATATACTGAGGCAAAGTTATCTTTGTCAGGTATCTCATTTTTGGGCGTATATGAATTTAAATAGTCAGCAGGACTTACATCGTTGTATAAAGGTTGCGTGTTTATAGAGTTTGCATAGTCATTAGCGGCAAGCAATAAGCCGTTAGAGCCAGTAACTCCTATTGTCCATTTGTCTGATTTGTCTGATTGTGAGGCAGTTGTGGTTGACTCTATAACCTCTGGAAGGTAAGTCTGCTTGGGTTGATGCTTCTCAGTTGCAGGCGCAGTCTCGCTATCGCCCGATGCAAGCAGATTAGCTTGCTCTGATGGCTGTTCGCTTTCTGATGATTGCTCTACTATGGCTTCATCTTTATGATCAGTTGTGGCAAGAGCAAGTAGCTTAGGCTTGGAGGCGATTGAACGTTTTGAGGCGACCAGAGATGCTGATGGAACAGAAGGCTCCTCAGCATCTGCAGACTGACTGTTGGAGCTTTTGGCTTCCTCGTTAACTGGGCTTGCTGCAATGACGTTGTTATTATTGTTTGCCTCCAGTTTTGTCTCGTTTTCGTCGAACTGATAGAAGGCGAAGAAACCTGCAATCGCAAGGACTGCAGCTGCTGCAGCCCAGATCCATCGGCGGATTGCGACAGGTTTTTGTGCAGGTGCAGGCTCCAGGTTCATCTCGCTACTGATGGCCTCCCAGAGTCCTGCTGGTGGAGTCATCTTGTGGCCCTCCAGCTTCTGCTTCATTTGCTTAGTCCAATTCTCCTTCATCCCTTCTCGATTATAAGTTCCTTAATTCTGCGTGTCAGCCATTGTTTGGCGTAATGTAGTTGAGAGGCTGATGTGCCCTCCTTTATTCCTAGTAGTTCGGCTATCTGCCGATGAGAGTAGTTTTCAAATACATACAGGTTCACCACCGTTCTGTATCCATCAGGCAATTCGCTTATCAGCTGGTGCAGTTCGTCGGGCGTAATCAGTTCTGTATCAGGCGCTTCGTTGTCTGCCTGAGGCTCGTCGGCTATTGTGTCCTGCTCTATAAACTGCAATTTCTTCTTGTTTCTCAAGAATGTCAACGCCTCGTTGGCAACCACCTTTTTCATCCACGCCTTTAGCGATTCTTCGCCTCGATACTCCAGAGTGGCAATCGACGTGAATATCTTTACAAAACTGTTCTGCAGAACATCCTTAGCATCATCGTCGGTAGGTATATATCGATAGCAGACCGATGAAAGCTCACCAATGTACATTTGGTATAGCTCGCTCATCGCCCGTTGGTCTTTCTGCCGTATACGTTCAACGATATTACTGACCATTATCTTGCCTTGTTCTACTTTTAGAATCCAAAAGTACTCAAATCTTGTATGATAGTGGAAAGATTTTTATTTCTTTAACATTATTCCTTACAAGAATTGGTCTTTTGCTGCATTATAAGAGCAGAATGAAACCAAAAAACGTTGTGAATATGAAGAAGAACCTATTTTTATTATCGGCCATAGTGCTGAGTGGTGCTATGTTTTCGTGTGCCTCTTCAGAGGATATTGATAGTAGCGAAACAAAGCAGGTGGTGAATATGCTCTCAGAGCCAGAACCTATCCAGTTGACTCAAGAACAAAAGTTATTTGCCAAAGATAACAATGGCTTTACGCTGAACTTCTTGAAGACGGTGAACGATGTGGATAAAAGCGGCAAGAGCTTTATTTATTCCCCACTCAGTATCACCTATGTATTAGGCATGGTGAACGATGCTGCTACAGGACAGACAGAGCAGGAGTTGGAACAGACTTTGGGCTTCCATCAGGGAGGCATTCAGGCTGTTAACGACTACTGCAAGAAGTTGATTGACGGTCTGCCAAAGGTTGATAATACGGTTACGCTGAACATTGCCAACGCCATTTTCCTGAATAAGGATTATACTTTGAAGAATCAGTTTCAGAAGGATATGGAGACCTATTACGATGCCAAAGCTGAGGCTCTCGATTTTAATGCCTCTGGTACACTTGGTCATATCAACGGTTGGTGTAACGATAAGACCAACGGCATGATTCCTTCTATCTTAGACGAGATTAATCCAAAAATGGTGTCGTATCTTCTTAATGCCATCTACTTCAAGGCAGACTGGGCCTCGAAGTTCGATCAGAAGAACACCAAGGAAGAAACCTTTGTCACAGACAATGGTAACGTCCAACTGCCCCTTATGCATCAAGAGGTTCTTATCAGCTATCTTAATAATGGTACATACAGTGCAATCGAGATGCCTTATGGCAATGGATATTGGAATATGACTGTGATGCTGCCAGAGGAAGGAAAAACTACTGATGACATTATCAACTATCTGGCAGAAAACAAGATGCAGATGTCAGGTGCCCGTGCTTACGAGGTGGATTTGAAACTTCCACGTTTCGAGACAAGCTCTGATACAAATGAAATAGGTGATGGAGGTCTTGTTGAACTGATGATGAGTATGGGCATTAAGCTGGCCTTCGACAAAGACTTTGCAGAAATACCAAACATGTGTGAAGATAGCTATCTCTACATTTCGATGATGCGCCAAAAGGCAAAAATTAAGGTTAATGAAGAAGGCTCTGAGGCCGCTGCAGTAACCATCGCAGGTGCGAATTTGTGTACATCTATAGGTCCTGTTGAATATCCCAAGGCTACATTCCACGCTAATCGCCCATTTGTCTATGTGATAAAAGAAGCATCGTCGGGAGTGATTCTTTTTGTTGGAAAGTTTACTGGGAAGTAAATAATATTAGTTTTAAAATCGTAAAAAAGTATTGGTTTATTACCGACAAAGGGGTAGTTTGGTTACTTCAAACTGCCCCTTTGCTTACTTCTGTCTAAAATGTGCTTGATGCTTAGTCTTCAGAGAAGGCTGCTGCTTCGGCTTCAGCAATAATCTCTTCGCGCGATTTCTCCTTGTGCGAAATATCTGAAAGGTCGAATTCTTTATCAGTGAAGTCGATGGTTTGTGCCTTATCAGGTTTCACAGTAGGAGTATCCTCTTTCCTCTTTCCACTTTCCTCATTCCTCAAATCTTCCTGCTCGATGATAAAGTTCTGCTGTTCCTTCTCTGGATCGGGCACAGCCATTGCTGGCTCTTCTTCCATTTGGGTGCGAGCTGTCTTGGCTGCAAACACTGCGTCAACAAACTGAGGTTCGCGCTTCAGTCGCTGCAGGGTGTCCTTCGATGCCTTCTGCTGGGCCTCTTTCTTAGAATAGCCTGAGCCACTCTCACCATTTACGCCCTCAATCTGTACCATGTAGGTGAAAACTGGACTTCCGTTCTCGTCTTTCTTCTGCTTTGTGAGTTTATACTCCAAACGTACACGATTCTTCTGACTCCATTCCAGCAACTTCGACTTGAAGTTAACCTCCTTGAATGCCACCTTATCTATGTCTATATACTTGCCTAGAACCTGATTCTCGAAGAACCACAGACAAGCCTCGTATCCAC
>JAEEGH010016092.1_pt1 | contig 16126 bp, 15 predicted proteins | sample 9134181 | NCBI WGS metagenome assembly JAEEGH01 (sample SAMN16246544, study PRJNA631951) | gut metagenome | biome: gut microbiome; feature: rumen; material: DP-attached | host: Bos | place: Iran: Karaj | collected 2018-10
TGCTGTGGCCTCCTTCAAAAGATTCACGGACCTGACCGGTCTGGAAGTGAACATCGACGGCGAGGCCTTCAGAAGGTATCTGAAAGACGCTGGTAAGGGGGATCTCCAGGCCCAGCGCAGGGTCGGGGTCATGTACAGCCGCGGGATGGGGGTCGAGCAGTCCCAGGACAAGGCCATGGAATGGTTCCAGAAGGTTTACGATCACGGATGTGCGATAGTCCGCGCAGACATGTCCGACGCCCTCAGGATGATGGATTCAAAGCATTACACGGTCCCTTCGTTCGTGGACGAGATCTGGGACAGGATGTTCGAAGGGACCTCGTTCGTGTCCGTCACGATTCCAGAGCCGATATCCCGCATCGGGGACAGGGCGTTCGCGAACTGCGTCAATCTGGAGAAGGTGGAGCTCCCCAGAACTCTGAGATCCATCGGGAGCGAGGCGTTCTACCGCTGCAGGTCGCTCACATTGATGGACATCCCCATCACGGTCAGGTTTATCGGCGACAGGGCGTTCTACCAGTCCGGTATGGAGGAGCCGCCCATGACGAGCCCTGATCCGCCTAAGAAGGAGTCTGTCTACAGGGGCCCCACATCCAAGCCATCGGGAATCCCCAAGTCCGAGCCTGCAGTCGGCACCGTACCGAGGCCTACGCCTGTATCGAAGCCTGCCCCGACTCCGACTCCCATGCCCAAGCCTGGCCCCAGTCCGGCTCCCGCTCCAAAGCCCAGCCCCGAATCGACCAGCGCTTACAAGCCTAAATCGAAATCGGACAGCATTCTGACAAAGGGCGACCTGCTGGTATTCAGGCTCGTGACCTCGATATTCCCGCTGATATGCATAGCGATGCTTCTGAGCACCTTCGGCTTGTTCATCGGGGCGGGCTTTTGCGTGGCCCCGGCCCTCGGCATCCTCTTGCGTGTTTCGGATAATCTGTCGGCCTTCTCGTGTTTCATCGACATCATCCTGGCGATGTGCGGAATATTCCTGGGCTTCGCGTTCAGCGTGTTCCATATTCTGATGATCCTATGCATCATAGACGGCATAGCGCTGTACATGCTGCACAGGCTCGCCGGTAAGCTGGGATCGGTCTGAAGAAAAATCCCCCGTCCCTCGGAAAGGACGGGGTTTCAGGTTTCAGTCGAACTTACCGACGACGGCCTTGATGCGCCTGACGCCGGCTGCGGAGCTCTCCTCCTTCTTGATCTTGAATCCCTGGAGCTCCGAGGTGTTCTTGACGTGGGGCCCTCCGCAGATCTCGCAAGAGACGTCTCCCATGGTGTAGACCTTGACCATCTCGCCGTACTTGTCGGTGAAGACTCCGATGGCGCCGCGCTTCTTGGCCTCCTCGTAGGTCATCTCCTCGCATACAACAGGGATGGCTGCTTTGATCGCATCGTTGACGTACTTCTCGACGTTGGCGAGCTCCTCGGGGGTGCACTTCCTGTCGAGGTTGAAGTCGAATCTGAGCCTCTCGGCGGTGATGTTCGATCCCTTCTGCTGGATGTCGGGGCTGACGAACTTCCTGAGGGCGGCGTTGAGCAGGTGGGTGGCGGTGTGAAGCTTGGTGGTTTCCTCGCTGTGGTCAGCCAGACCTCCCTTGAACTGTTGCTCCGCTCCGGAACGGGAGGTGTCCTGGTGGGTCTTGAACCTGCTGTTGAAGTCCTCCATGTCGACCTTCAGGCCTTTCTCGGCGGCGAGCTCAACGGTCATCTCGATGGGGAATCCGTAGGTGTCGTACAGCCTGAAGACGGTCTCTCCGTTCAGAACGGGGCTGTCCCCGTTCTCTGCGACCATCTGGTCGAACCTCCTGAGCCCCTTCATGACGGCCTTGTGGAACTTGAGCTCCTCGTTGTTGATGTTGTTGATGATGAACTCCCTGTTCCTCTCGAGCTCGGGGTAGGCCTTGCTGTACTCGGCGATGATGCCCTCGGCGATCTTCTGCATGAAGGGCTGCTCGTATCCGAGCTTGGACATGTATCTGCTGGACCTCCTGATGAGCCTCCTGAGGATGTACCCCTGACCCACTTTCGCGGGGACGACTCCGTCTCCGAGGATGAAGGTGGCGGCCCTCATGTGGTCCGCGATGATCCTGAACGCCTTGGTGTCGTCGGGGTTCTCTCCGTACTTCCTTCCGGAGATCTCCTCGATGTTGGAGATGATCCCCTGGAAGAGAGGGGTGTCGTAGACCGTCTCCTTCCCGTTGAGGATTCTGAGGATCCTCTCGAGCCCCATTCCGGTGTCCACGTTCTTCTGCTTGAGAGGGGTGAATTTGCCCTGAGCGTCCTTGAAGTACTGCATGAAGACGTTGTTCCAGATCTCGGTGTACTTCCCGCAGTGGCAGGAAGGTCCGCAGTCGGGCCCGCATTTGGGTCTGCCGTCGTCGTAGAAGATCTCGGTGTCGGACCCGCAGGGTCCAGTCTGGCCGGCGGGTCCCCACCAGTTGTCCTCCTTTCCGTAGAAGAAGATCTGGTCGTCCCTCATCCCGTGGCTCTTCCAGATCTCGGCGGTCTCGTCGTCGCGGGGGATGTCTCCCTCTCCGGCGAAGGCGGTGACAGCGAGGCTGTTCCTGTCCATCTTGAGGACATCGGTGAGGAACTCGTAGCTGAATCCGATGGATTCCTTCTTGAAGTAGTCCCCGAGGGACCAGTTGCCGAGCATCTCGAAGAACGTGAGATGGCTGGCGTCTCCGACCTCGTCGATGTCCCCGGTCCTCACGCATTTCTGATAGTCGGTGAGCCTCTTTCCTGCGGGGTGCTTCTCTCCGAGCAGGTAGGGGACGAGGGGATGCATTCCGGCGGTGGTGAACAGGACCGTGGGGTCGTTCTCCGGTATGAGAGGGGCCGAGCTGATGAAGCTGTGCCCCTTCGATTTGAAGAAATCGATGTATTTCTCTCTCATTTCTTGAGCGTCCATGTCGTACACTCCATTCAATTGGGCCTGCCTATACAGAACATTTAGATAAAATATAGGGGCGGAGCCCCCGCGACGGAGCGCTGCGTGAAACGCTCGTTTCAGACCGCTCTCTTCAGGCAGTCCTCTATCGGGCCCGAGTCTATGACGACCCTGATGCCCAGGTTCTTCAGGACTTTGGACGGCATGGGCCCTATCTCTCCTACCACGACGCATCCGCAGTCTCCCAGGGAGGAGACTATCGACTCGATGTGCTTGCGGTGGCTCTGTCCGGAGACGTCCTCCTTCACGTCGACGACGGCTTCTCCGGCAGGCTCGAACGACCCGTTCCTGGCCTTGTAGATGAGGAACCTCTTCGCGTTGCCGAATCCTGAGTCGACGTTCTTCCCGTCCGCGGACGCCACGGCGTATCTGCTCGAGTCCCTGGTGCCTTCCAGATTGATCATCTGGGGTCCAGGGCCGCAGCCGCTGGAGCATCCTCCCATGTCGGCGAACTCCTGGGACCTGTCCTCCCCGAGGAGGCCTATCGCATCGGCTCTGCAGTGCCTGCAGTGGCGCATCATCTTGACGTCCAGGGAGCACCTGTCCATCAACGCCTTCCTCTCCTCCGGGGTGGGAGCCCTCAGCCCTGCGAACGCGGTGCCTTCCACGGGTATCAGCGGGAGGATGTTCACGATGTAGACACCCATCGACTTGACCTTCTTGACCAGCTCCGGGATGTGCTCGTCGTTGATCCCGGGGACCATCACTACGTTGATCTTCACCACCATGCCGAGCTCCACGCATCTCCTGATGCCTTCGAGCTGCTTCTTGAGGAGGATCTCGGCGCCCTCCCTCCCTTCCAGCCTCTTCCCGTTCCAGACCACGAACTTGTAGACCTCGGCCCCGATGTCCGGATCCACCGCGTTCATGGTGACGGTGACGAACTTCACTCCGAGCGAATGGAGTCTGTCCGCGTTCTCGGGCAGCGCGAGGCCGTTGGTGGATATGCAGAGGGTGAGATCGGGGAACTTGTCTTTGACCAGCTCGAGGGTGCGGAACGTGTTCTCGTTTGCCATCGGGTCTCCAGGTCCGGCGATACCTATGACCCTCAACTCGGGTATCCTCTCCTTCACCAGGCGGATCTTCTCCACAGCCTCTTCGGGAGAGAGAACCTCGCTCGTTACTCCCGGGCGCGATTCGTTGGAGCAGTCGTACTTCCTGTTGCAGTAGTTGCATTGTATGTTGCAAGCCGGTGCTACGGGAATGTGCATCCTGGCGAACTTGCGGTGGGCGTCCTCGTTGAAGCACGGGTGCTCCGACAGCGCTTTCATCGCATCGGTCTCGAGTGGCATGGATGCATGCTATCGCGAGCGTGGATAAAGTTGTGTTCATCCGTCAGCGTTTGGCGTACGTCCAAATACGCGTCCCGTCAATCAAGGTGCATGGACTTCGTCAAATCCATAATGTCCGATCTCAACAGGAACCTCGCAGTCAGCAAGCCCTCGCTCTTCGAGATGGAGCAGTCCGGGGACTACACCTACCGCACCAAGGACGGCTCCGTCATAGACATCGGGAAGAAGCAGTTCGAGGTCCTGTGGAACATCTGCGACGATTCCGAGAGGCTCCGTCTGCGTGTGCCCATCTACGTTTCCACGGACGTCTCGGGAGAGGTCAGCGCATGGAAGGTCGAAGGGAAGATAGAGGCTACGGTGGTCGCCAAGCTTCTCGGCAAGCCGATCTTCCGCGACGACAGGGTTCGCCTGTACAATCCGGACCTCAAGAAGCTGAAGAGCCTGATACCCGATGCGTACATGGTGGTATTCACCCCGTGATCGTATATTTAATCGAGAATCGATGGTCTTCAGACCATGCATCCAGCCCTTCTTTCCTTATAAATTATTTATAGGGTATGCATTGGATGTATAAGATATCTTTATACGGAATGGCTGGAATATACGTCTAACCCTAACTGTTAGGTGGGTAATTAAAATGGAAAAGAACAAGATGATTGTCCTCATCGTCGCCGCCATCGCGATTATCGCGCTGATCGCGGCAGCGGTGTTGCTAACATCGGGGAACGGCGACAAAGATAAGAGCGTCACCGGCGTATCTTTGGATAAAACCAGCCTGAACCTCGAGGTCGGAGGAACCAGCACCCTCGTGGCTACTGTTTCTCCCTCCGACGCAACCAACAAGAACGTCACTTGGTCCACCAGCAACGCCTCCGTCGCTACCGTTTCGAGCGGAAAAGTGACAGCCGTGTCTGTGGGTGAGGCCACTATTACAGTGACCACCGAAGACGGCAAGAAGACCGCCACATGTAAGGTCACAGTCTCGGGATCCTCCGAAGTGAAAGCTACCGGAGTCGTCCTCAGCTCCAACTCGCTCAACATCGAGAAAGGCGAGACCGCGACCCTGTCCGCTACCGTCATGCCTTCCGGAGCTTCCCAGGTCGTGAACTGGTCCTCCAGCGACGCTACCGTCGCCACCGTCAGCAACGGTGTCGTCACCGCTGTCGGCGCAGGGACCGCCAACATCTCTGCGACCACTACCGACGGCAGGATCACGTCCATCTGTGCGGTCACTGTCATCAACACCGACGAGGTCGTCACCATCGACAAGGCCATCCTGAAGGTCTACGGAAACGCCAACGGTGACAAGGTCATCGACAACAGCGATGTGACCCTCATCCAGTCTCTGATCGATCTCGGAGCGACAGTCACAAGCGAGAACAAGATGGCCGACGCCAACAACGACGGCTACATCAACTCCGCCGATGTCGATGTCGTCAAGAAGATCATCGCCCGCGAGTCCACGCCTATCTGGCACATCAACTATTTCGACCAGGACTCCAACGGAACCATGGACGACGTGCTCGTCGAGACCCAGTTCCCCATAACGTCCTTCATCATGACCGGATCCTCCAACTCCTTCATGCTCCTCTGGATGCTCGGAGTCACCGAGGAGGTCAAGGGAGCTTGCTACTCCAGCTCCGTCGACACGTACTTCAAGAACTACTACCTCGACACCAGCAAGGTCGAAAAATTAGGCAGTAAGTCCCAGGAACTGCCTTTTGAGAACGGAAAGGTCGGTACTTCCAACATAATCGCAGAGAAGAACGTCACCGCCGTCCTCACCGACTGGAACAGAGGGTACATCCCCAACTGGCAGACATACGAGGAATTCGATGTCGATGTCGTCAGGGTCGCCGCGGCAGCAGTCGATATGGAGACGTTCTCTCACAGCGCGCTCCTCCTCGGCCTCCTGTTCGGCAAGGCAGACAGGTCCGTCGAGCTCGTCGAATTCTACAACGATGTCTACGCCCAGGTTGAGTCCAAGGTTGCCAACCTCTCCGAGGCCGACAAGCCCGGATTCATCGCTTCCTCCATGGACGGATACGTATCCGTCGGCGGATCCGATTATAACGAGGTCGGCAAGCTGGCAGGAGGCAGGTATGCTCTCGAAGGATTCCCTTCCGCCTCATCCAGCGTGAAGATAGTGGACAATGTCGACATTTACAACACTACAAAGTATAACTTTGATTACATCCTGCATCTGAGGACGGGTAACTTCTATAGCAATGAAGTCGACGCAGACCAGTTCTGGAACAAATGCACGGTGCCTTTCGCCGACTGGGAGAAGGGGACCGACGGCCAGTACATTATCTGCGGAGGAATGCCCGTCCCCATGAGGGTGGCCTACGCCTTGGCCGTCATGCACCCCGAGCTCGCCGACAAGGGCTGGGCAGACGGCCTGCACCAGCAGCTCGTCGACAAGTTCTTCAACGGCGACAGGCTCGACATCGCGAGGATGAACTTCATCATCCACAAGGAGTACAGCAGCGCCACTCTCATGGTGCTCGGAAACGCCAACAACGACGACACCATCGACAGCAAGGACCTCAACATCGTCAAGGAGGTCATCGCCGGCAGCAAGGCCTTCGCCGACTATCCCCTGGCGGATGCCAACAACGACGGGGCCGTGAACCAGAGCGATGTCGACCTCATCAACAAGATCATCAAGAGAGAGTCCGGAACCGTGTTCGTCAAGTGTCTCGACGTTAACGGCGAAGACACCGTCGTCGCTGTCGACTACCCCCTCAGGAACGTCGTGACCTATGCCACCAACATGCAGATGCCCGCGCTCTTCGCCAATGGCGGACAGTATATCGCCGGATACTTCTCCTCCACTTACGATGTCGCAGAAGGATCCATCAGCGCCAGTGCCGTCGATCTCAAGGGAAGCGCAAGGACCATCACCGACGAGTCTTGGGCAAACTTCACCGCCCTCGACGCGGCTCTCGCCTCCTCCGGAGGAATCGGAGCAGTTCTCGTCGACCACAGCGGTGTCGCCCAGTTCACCGAGAAGCGCATGGCCGATCTGAAGGCCTCCGGCATTCCAATGATCGATTACACCTCCGCTGACGCCACCGACGAGCTCCAGACCGTTCTCACCCTCGGATTCCTCTTCGGAGGAGATTGCGAGACCGTCGCACGCGAGTACGCCAAGATCGGATGGGACGTCAAGGACGAGATCGAGAAGGCCGTCGGAAACCTTTCCAATGACGACAAGGTCTCCTACATCTGCGGAACCATGTACATCTACGTCTGCGGCGAGTCCTCTTCCTTCAACACCTCTGCCGAGACCGCCGGAGGAATTCCCTACGCCTCCCTGAACTCCGAGTTCGCCTCCAAGTACACCAAGAACTCCACCAAGATGGAGTCCACCGAGGCCCTCTCCAACTACACCGATGCCGAGATCTTCATCAACAACCGTTCGATGGACTGGGGACTCACCCAGGCCGAGGCTGTTGAGATGATCAAGGATACCTGGGACCACGACAACAAGGGCGTCTCCTCCAGAGAGTACTTCAAGGACTTCGAGGACAAGCTCGTGTACGTCAACAACCTCCTCCCCGGCGGAGTCAAGCTCGCCTACATGGCCCACGCTATGTACGGCGAAGACTTCTCCAGAGAGTGGGCCGACAGCGTTCTCCAGGCCTACATCGACTGTGGAACCGTTCCTCTGAGCGGACAGACCCTCGACACCGTCCTTGCGCTCATCACCTTCGATGACTACAAGGCAATCGCAAACTGATTGAATGAAACCGGGGGGACATCCCCCCATTCCCTTATTGTGATAACATGCGGTATGGTGACGATTCCGAGAAAGAGCGCGTCATTGGCGAATACCACCATCAGATCGCCAGGAAGATCATAGTCCTGATAGCTTGCATCATAGGGATCGTCGTCTTCGTGGGGCTCTTCTCTCTGAGCGTCTACGACAACATGACGCTTTCCGAGGTCTACGAGGTCATCTGGAACCACATAACCGGCGTGACCTATGAGCCTCGCAGCCGTTTCTGGTGGGCTGACCGTTACATCTGGAACACGGCCATGCCCCACGCGATCGCCGCCATCCTTGCCGGAGCCTCCCTCGCCGTCTGCGGAACTCTCATGCAGGCCGTCATGGGGAACCCTCTGGCAGACCCTTACAGTACGGGAATCTCTTCTGGAGCTTGTTTCGGGGCCGTCACCGCCATCGTCATCGGAGTCTCCTTCGCGAGCTTCGCCAACGAGGTCGGCATAGTAGCCAACGCGTTCATCGGAGCGCTGATCCCGGCCGCTCTGATCATCCTGATATCGGCCAAGATACGGATGACGCCGGCGACGCTGATCCTTCTGGGTACGGCCATCTCTTACTTTTTCAATTCGATGATAACATATCTCATGGTCACAACCGATGCGGACACCCTCAAGAGCGCCTATATGTGGCAGATAGGGAGCCTCGACGGGATGACCTGGGGATATATACCGATCATGCTCGGCGTCACCATAGTCGGAACGGTGTTCGTTCTGATGATGGCGAACAAGCTGAACGTCATGTCCCTCGGCGAGAAGAGCGCTATCAGCCTGGGAGTGGACGTACAGCGCTTTCGCACGGTATGCCTTCTGATCATGGCCTTCATGACCGCCGCCATCGTCGCTTTCACCGGAATCATAGGATTCGTCGGTCTCGTGGCGCCGCACCTCGTGAGGCTTCTGGTCGGCTCCGACAACAGGTTCGTGATGCCGATCTCCATGGCTGTCGGAGCCATTCTGCTCCTGATAGCCGATTACACCGCGTACCAGCTGTCCAACATACCTGTGGGAGTGGTCATGAGCATCATAGGAAGCCCTGTGTTCCTCATCCTCATAATGTACCACACTAGAAAGGCGGGTGTTCTGTATTGATCCTCGATAACGCTACAGTAAGGAGGATGTACTCGTCCGAGAACAGGAAGCGCGTGCTGTGGACTCTGGCTTTCGTGGCACTGGCCGCCGTGATGTTCTTCATCACGCTGGGCTTCGGAGTCTACAACATCTCCGTCATGGACGCGATAGGCGTGTTCTTCGACCATCTCTTCGGCAACGAGGTCGATCCCAGGGCGGACGAATACGTATGGAACACCAGGCTTCCTCGCGCGCTGGGCGCCATAATAGCGGGCGCAGGTCTCTCTATAGCTGGAGTCATAATGCAGAACGACTTCAAGAACCCCCTGGCGGAGCCTTACACGATGGGTATATCCTCTGGAGCGTTCCTGGGAGCCGTTCTCGGGATAATATTGAATATCTCTATCGTCCCGTTCGTCCCTGACGGGAGCAAGGTCATCGTGAACGCCTACCTGTTCTCGCTGCTCCCGGTGGCGATCATCGCCGCTTTCTCCAAGTTCAGGAAGCTGACGCCGATGAGCATGATCCTCACAGGAATCGCGGTCATGTTCCTGTTCAGCTCGATATGCCAGATCATAATGGTCACCGCTCCGTCGGAGAGCCTGGCCGACGCCTACGCCTGGAGGGTCGGATCCCTCGACAGGGTTCGCTGGGGCTCGATTCCCATGATGCTGGGGTCGACGTTATTCTTCTCTGTGATACTGTATATGTTCGCGGGAAGGCTGAACGTGATGTACGTGGGCGACAGGAGCGTGAAGACACTGGGGGAGAGCCCTATGACCATACGTCTGGTCACCATGATCCTCGCATCCCTCCTGACTGCAGGGATAGTGTCGTACACCGGAACCATAGGGTTTATCGGTCTCGTGGGACCGCACGTCGCACGCATATTCGTAGGTTCGAACAATCGCTACCTGATCCCGGCATCCGCCGCCTTCGGCGCAGCCTTCATACTGCTGGCCGACACGATCGCCAAGGTTTCGGGAATCAACGGGCTGCCCGTAGGGGTCATAAGCTCGATGGTAGGAGGTCCGCTGTTCATGTGGATCCTCATCAGACAGAGGAAGAACGTATGGGCTTGAGAGATTCTTTAGAACGCAAGGCGGCGACGGGTCGCGTTCCAGCGGCCGAAATAACATGTTTAACGAATCAGGATAGGAAATCCAGCAGGTGAGGGAATGGAGCTTAAAATCAAAGATGTCAGCTTTTCGTATTCGAGCGTGCCTGTTCTTCACGACGTGTCCTTCGAGCTGGGCGGCAACGAGCTCGTGTCGATCCTCGGCCCCAACGGAGTGGGGAAGTCGACTCTGATACACTGTATCAACAAGATCTTGGCCCCCACCTCGGGAACCGTCCTGATAGACGGGAAGGACGTGTCCGAGATAAAGCTCAAGGAGCTGGCCAAGCAGATAGGGTACGTCCCGTACTCCGCCAACGACTCCTTCCCGCTCTCCGTCATAGACACCGTCATGATTGGAAGGCACCCTCACAGCAAATGGGGCACCCTGGACAAGGACCTCGACATAGTCTACGACACCCTCAGGATGCTCGGGATTTCGCACCTGGCTATGAGGCCTTTCAACGAGCTGTCCGCTGGTCAGCACCAGAAGGTCATGCTCGCCCGCGGACTGGTCCAGGAGCCGGAGATCCTCCTTCTGGACGAGCCCACCTCGAATCTGGATGTCAGGCATCAGCTGGACGTCACGAAGATGCTGAAGAGGCTCTCCCGCGAGAAGAACATCCTGATAGTAATGATCAGCCACGACATCAACATCGCGGCGAAGTACTCGGACAAGATCATCCTGATGCACAAGGGGTCGGTGTTCGACATGGGGGAGCCGAACAAGGTGATAACGGCAGAGAACCTCCGCACCGTATATGGCGTGACCGCAGAAATCACCAAGGATGACGACGCCCCTCATGTGATCCTCAAGGACGCCCTTCCCATGGACGAGGAGGAGGATGACGCCTGCATCGAGGACATCCGCACCTTCGAAAGCAAGAACGCCGAGACCCAATCCTGACGATCAGGCAAATCCCGGTCATCAAGAACAGCGTCCTGCAGGGACAGGTTCACCGGTTGCCTTTTTCCGGGCCGCTGTTGCGAAGGCAGGACTCGATGGCACGGAGCATGTTGGCGACGTTCTCGCCTTCGGGGGTAAGGCTGACGAAAATCTTGAACGGCTTGACCTTCTCGCGGGTCTCCGTGAGCAGCCCGGCTTCTACGAGCTCGGCGACCCTGGCCTGAACGGTCGAAGTCCCCTTCGCGATGCTTCTGGCGAGGTCGCCTTTCATCATTTTTCCGTTCTCGTTAAGGATCATCAGTATCTTGACAGTGTGGGTATTCTCCAAGATGCTGGCCTTATAATCCGTTCCCATGCTACTCCTACCATTGTTATGTGAATTATATTTATCTTTACAAGAAACGGTATTCTTGAATCAGATGAAGTTGATTTTTTTCCATTACTGAACCACAATAATGGGACAAATTACCCTTACTTTTGTATTGGTAGGTACGCCTTTCTAATTCTCTTCAAAATAATTTCGAGTTGAATTACAGAATCTGCACTTCATAATACGTTGAATGTTGTTGTAGAAAGCAATTATTCCCGATCCATCGTTCTTGGAAAGGTTCAATCGATGGATGATTGCTATTGATTTCTTGGTTTAGATTATTTTTTGGAAAACTGGATTGATTGAACGATGAAACGATAATGCTAGTGCCGATATGCAAATCGAGTCAGAATTCAAAGTTCATCAATATTGAATTTCATTAATCTGGTTGTATTGCGGTAAGTGTAATTTGACAACCAGAATACTGGAACTGCCCTAGCGCTTTGGCCGTCTTTTTCAACGATTTGGAATATCGACTAATGTTCTGCTTGGACGCGACGGTCGACGGCGGGGCCTCCATTCGCGCTGACGGCTCCGAGAACTTCCCGAAAGGATATCAGGAGCTCGAGAAAGTCCTCTACAGACAATCTGGGACGCCCAGAGCTCCGAATAAGTCCCTCGACCGGACCGGTGCACGAACGGCAGCTCTGATGACGGACACGAGAAGTACTTGCCTTCGTCCGCTTCGACACATTCCCGCTCCCTCGTAGAATCGCTTTCGGGGAAGATTTGTCTTTAATTAGAAAGAATCTGCCCCTTTGCTAAATGCTTATTTAATCATACGGCCTAGAATGCTCGCAGCCTAAGCAGGCTTAGGAGAAAACTTCATGGAAAAGATGAAAACGATGCTGATCGTGGCTATAGTGGCCATAGTGGTCATCGCGGCAGCCGCGGCCCTGATGCTCAACAGCGGCGACAGCGGCGAGAAGTCCAAGGTCGACACCCTGTTCAAGGTGAAGATCGAAAGCGACGAATACTCCAAATTCACCGTCGATGGGGACGGCCCCTGGGGCAGCTCTGAGGGAAGCTACGTCAAAGGGACGAAGCTTTCGCTGGTGGCGGTCACGGACGTAGGCCATTTCGGCGGGTACTACGCGGGTGACAGGCTCCTATGCGCCGACGCATCCTACGAGCTCGTAATCGAATCCGACGTTTCCATCCGCCTGGTCACCAAGGACGTCGTCGTCTTGACTCTGAACGGGGACGGCTGCAGCCTGTACATGAACGGCGTAGGGATAGGCGGCGAGAAGGCGGTGACCGTTGGCACCCCTGTGACCGTCTACGCCGTCTCGGACGAGGGCAGGGTGGTGACCGGTTGGACCGGTTCCTACACATCCTCATCCCCCGTATGCGCCTTCGTTGCCGATTCCGACGCAGAGCTGTCGGCGACCACCAAGGAGGTCTCCGGCCCCACGTCTGTCATCACCGTCACCGTCGACTTCCCGGACTTCGGCAGCATAGTCGCCTACGGCCAGAACGTCGGCGACCGCTATTCCGTCAGGCTCGAGCAGTCCGAGGGCCATCTGCTGCTGTCAGCCGAACCTAAGGAGGGCCATTCCTTCAGCCATTGGTTGCTGAATCCGGGAGATCCCCTCTACGATGCCAGCGTAGACGTCGTCCCCATCACCGAGGGGCTGAACATATTGGCAGTCTTCTGAAGCATCAACCATCGCAGGGGCCAGGATCGAGACCCGTTCCGAGGTTCGGGGCGCGCCTCGGCTCCTGCCATCCCGATTCTCGTCATCGCCTGCCGGTTCCGGAGGGGCGATTCAGGCTTTTCTCTTGATAATATATTACGGTCTCGTGTAAATACGCGTCAAGCGATACGGAACCGATGGACCAGACACCTCTCAGCCAGCGCGGAAGAGCATCCAAAGGCGATTCGCACGACGTGCGGGACCATCCGGAACCGAGGGTGCCAGAATCCAGGACGGCATCAGGCGGAACCCGCGGAAAACATGTCTCGGAAGGCGTGCCCGAGCTATTCTTCTCAGGCAACAAGGAGGTTCTGGACTATATGAGGCAGAGCGGGTTCTCCGACGAGGACGTCGATTCCATGGAGGTCGTCCTTTACACCGAGGAGCCCGACTTCATCATACCTTCCAATGCTGAGCTGTACCTCCCGTCCTATCTGGCCAAGACGGGGCTCAGCGACGAGCACATAGGCCTTCTGATCTCCAAGCTGAAATCCGCAGAGATGATTTCGGCGAGGAAGATAGGAAGGAGGTGCGACTGCCCTGTCAGCAGCTACACCTAGGAGGCCATCGCGTCCGCCCCGATGGTCGTATCCATGGAGGATAGGAGAAGGTCCCTCGACCTGCTGAGGAGAGAGGGATGCGACAGGGAGCGGTGCATCGTTCCCAGAGGGGTGAAGGTGATACCCAAGGGGTTCTTCAAGTCCAAGGTAATCGGTCTCGGCCTTCCCTACGGGCTGAGGTCCATAGAGGACAGGGTGTTCGAGAATGATGACTTGGGCATGCTGACTCTCCCGGACGGGCTGGAGAGCATAGGCTTCAGAGCCTTCTTCAACGCCGGCACGATCAGGGTCCTGAACATTCCGGATTCGGTGAGGTACATAGGTCCGCAGGCGTTTGTCCTGTCCCGTCTGCAGAGGATCGACGTCGGCGCAGGGAACAGCTATTTTACCTCCCTAAGAGGGGTGCTCTTCGACAAGGACAGGAAGACGCTCATAAAGTTCCCTCCGATGATGGAGGAAGACGTGTACTATGTGCCTGACACCGTGGAGACGATCGCCGATTACGCGTTCTAGCAGGTTAATCTGTCGAAGATCGTCCTGCCGAAGAACCTGAAGACGATCGGTGCGGCCGCGTTCTGCGAAGCGAACATAGGGTCCATCGATCTCCCCGATTCCATCGAGAGCCTAGGGGAATGGGCGTTCTCCAATGCCAAGATACCCAGCATCGAGGTTCCATCGAAGATCCTGCACATTCCCAAGAGGGCGTTTGCATCCTGCTACATCCGCTCCCTGAGGTTCAGAGGGTCGCCGAAGAGCATAGGGGAGGAGGCCTTCAGCTGCTGCTGTCTGACCTATTTCGAGACACCGGAGAGCGTCGAATACATCGGGAAGGGGGCGTTCTTCTTTAGCAGCTTCGAAGGGGTCCGCTTGCCACGGAACCTGAAGCGCCTGGGCCCGGGCGCGTTCAGGAAATGTCACCGTCTCCAGTGCATCGCGCTGCCGCCTTCCATAAGGTACATACCCGAGAGAGCGTTCTACGAATGCGAAGGGTTGCGCGCCGTGGAGTTGTCCGACAGCACGTTCCTTATCGGCGAGAAGGCTTTCGAGAGATGCGTCTCGCTGAGCAGGATAGACATGGGAGGCTCGCTCAGGAGCATAGGGGCCTGCGCCTTCAAAGGATGCCGGTCGCTGAAGTCGGTCCGGCTCCCGGAGACTCTCAGGTCCGTGGGTTAGTCGGCATTCAGGGATTCCGACCTCAGGAGCGTGAACCTGCCAATTTCCACAGCGCGCGTAGAGAAGAATGCGTTCTTCTGCTTCTACTTGCGCAATGCGACGGTATATCCTCAGACGAGTATCGACCGCGAGGCATTCACGTACAGGACTAACGTGACAGTCCTGTCGGACATGCCTAAGAATAGGGATGAGGGGAAGGACGGGGAGGGATTGCTGGGGAGGCTGAGGAAGCTCTTCCGAGCCCTCTAAAGAGGGGAAACCGCTGCTGTGCAGGCATTTCTTAACGTGAATCTTCGGGTTGTATGGTTACATCCTTCGTGACGGCCGTGAGTCCCCAGACACCCGTGCTGCCTACGGCCATAAGCGTCCCGCAGGGAATCACGACCTCGTCGACCGGCATGCCGTTGACGGAGCCCTTCTTCTCCCTGGTCCTCGGCACGTTGTCATCGTGCTTACTGAGGATGTTCCTGATGCGGATCCTCATCATCAGTGCGATGAACTTGACGAACAGATGGCCTTCGGCTCTCCCCTCGATGCCCGTTCTCGTTCTTCTGTCGTTCTGGAGGGAAGGTCACCGTGAACATACATGACGATGCGGACAATGCGAAAGATTTCCCGAATGAGGTGAAACATCTCTATGTCCTGGGACAGAACAAGTATGTGACGAGCATGTAATGTATAATTATGTTCATCAATGAACAATATGATTAAATAGAGAACGGCACTACTTCTATCTCATGGCAATACCGAAAGATGCAAGAATCAATCTGTCGCCAGAGGACATCCCCAAGAGATGGTACAACCTGGCCTCCGACATACACGATCTGAAGCCTCCGCTCAACCCCGGAACCGGCGAGCCCGCCAAGCCTGAGGACTTCGAGGCGATCTTCTGTAAAGAGATCATCAGGCAGGAGGGAACCACCGAGAGGTACATCGACATCCCCGAGGAGGTCCGCGACAACCTCATCTATCTCAACAGGCCCGCCCCACTGCAGAGGGCTTACAGGCTGGAGAAAGCCCTGAAGACGCCTGCGAAGATCTATTTCAAGAGGGAGGACATGAGCCCCCTCGGAAGCCACAAGGGAAACACCGCTCTGGCCCAGGCCTACTACAACGCCGAGGCGGGAGTCCACACCCTGACCACCGAGACCGGCGCAGGACAGTGGGGAACCGCTCTGGCGATGGTCTCCAACCTCT
>JAEEGH010016100.1_pt1 | contig 16119 bp, 15 predicted proteins | sample 9134181 | NCBI WGS metagenome assembly JAEEGH01 (sample SAMN16246544, study PRJNA631951) | gut metagenome | biome: gut microbiome; feature: rumen; material: DP-attached | host: Bos | place: Iran: Karaj | collected 2018-10
AGCAGTTCCCGTATGCGGATATATTTTCTCATCTAAACAGTTTTTTCATGTTTTCTCCAATCGCATCCTGCAGTTTCAATGCTTCTACGTTGAGCTTCGAGAACTCGGTATTTAGGTCTTTCATTGTGTCGGCGAACTCTTGCTCGGTCATTCCATCATCTTCAATCACCACACCCACATATCGGCCAGCGTTCAGCGAGTAGTCTTGGTCTTTAATACCGTCTTCACCATCGAGTTGGGCAACCTTGCAGAGACCAATCACATCGTGGTACTTGCCGTCGGGCCAACGCTCCAAAAGCCAATCCGCCTGCTCTTGCTTGCCTGCGGCTTTGTATTCCTCCACCAGTGCCCAGAAAGCATCGGTATTGCCCTCATACAGCCTGCTGATAATGCCTAAATTCTTAATCTGCTCCTCGCTGAATTTGCGGTGGGCGCGGTCAATTCGAGTAAAGACATTACGAGCATCTATAAAGAGAATTTCATCTTTGTTTTTCTTTGCTTTGTTGAAAAACCACAAGGTGGCAGGTAGCGTTACCGTTGAGAACATATTGCTCGGCAGCGTAACCATCTGGCTGATAATGCCGTCTTCAATCAGTTTTTTCCTAATCTTCAGCACAGAGCCTCTGGCATCACTGGCCGAGTTGGCCATAACAAGTGCGGCCTTTCCTTGCTCGTTAAGCGAAGTGGCAAACATCCCTATCCAGAGGTAGTTTGCGTTGGGCACCGTCTCTTTCTTATCTGAGTTTTTTTTGCCGTTCTTGGTTTTATTGCGGGGCACTCCGTAGGTGTTGAATCTCAGGTCGTCAATCACCTTGTCAACCACCACTTCATCAACATTGAACGGCGGATTGGCCATCACATAGTCGAAACGCCCAAAAGCGTTGTGCGGGTCAGAGTAGAACGAGTTGGCCTCGATAATGTCGCCGCGCACATTGTTCAGCAATAGGTTCATCTTGGCGAGTTTTACAGTATCAGCATCTTTCTCCACACCATAGCAACGGAAGTTCATCAAATCGCTGTTAGATGCGTTATGGCGGTGCATATAGCGGGCCGCCTGCACAAACATGCCGCCCGACCCGCAGGCGGGGTCCAGAAACTGCTTGTTCCCAGTAACAGGCTGCAACACTTCAACCATGTACTGCACAACAGATGCTGGCGTATAGAAAACTCCGCCACCTTTGCCTTCGTCAAAAGCGAAATTGCCCAGAAAGTATTCGTAAATCTGCCCGAAAATGTCAATGCTTATATCTTCTGGAATATCCTTAAACACACGGATAATCTTGCTTAGCAGTTCGGGCTCCTCTTCGGGAACCAGCTGGCCATACACCTCTTTGGGCAGCACGCCGTCCATCTTGGCGTTCTCCTTCTCAATGGCCTCCATCGCCTTTTTCACCAGAACGGCTTTGTCGGCATTGTCGGGCGCATCGGTCAGGTAGTCAAAATAGGCGCACTCGGGCAGAAAGAAACCGCATTTCTCAATGGCTACATCCTTATAGGATTTTTCCATCCGGGTGCCTTTGAGTTTTTTGTATTCCGAATCAATCTCCTTCTTATGTTGCTTAAAAAGTATATCAGCATAACGTAAAAAGATAAGTCCGAGGATGGGCTGTCCGTACTTGTTGGCGGCAAGGTGGGCACTGGCACGAAGCATATCGGATGCATGCCATAGATTATCTTTGAGTTGTTTAAGTTCTTGGTCGGTCATATAGAGTATTACAAAATTGATTGAAAATGCAAATATACTAAAAAAATGCTTATAATATACCATTTGCAGAGATATATTTTTTAATACCTGCAATACATATTAATTATAAATGAAATTTATAGCCCAAAACAGATACCAAATAGACAGAATATAGCTCGTTTTACTTTTGTCAAATGGCGGATATAAAGGCAAAAGAGCATTCATACAATATTTTTTGCTTTATGTATCATTATTTTTATTACCTTTGCAAAATGATAAATGACAAAACAAGTTCGGTATCCATCAAAACATTAGGTTGCAAACTGAATTTTTCAGAAAGTGCCACCATAGAACAAAAACTTGCACAAAAAGGTTTTGTTATCAAAACCGGTTATCAGGCAGCAGACTGCTACATTATTAATAGTTGTGCAGTGACAGAAAATTCCGAAAAAAAATGTCGTCAGCTCATTCATCGCCTAAAGCAAATCAATCCACAAAGCAAAATAATCATCATTGGCTGCTATGGAGCCTTAAAACATTCTGAATTATTACAAAATCAGGTGGATATGATTTTAGGCAACAATGACAAAATGCAAGTGGTGGACTATTTGGAACAAATTTTTCACCACAAGCGGCAAGCCATAGAAAAACTACCCAAAGACAGTTTCTTTTCTGCCTATTCGCTACACGAACGCACACGGTCGTTTTTAAAAATACAAGATGGTTGCGATTATCATTGTACCTATTGCACCGTGTGGAAGGCCCGGGGAAACAGTCGCAGTGACAGTATAGAAAATGTGGTCAACAATGCCAAAAAAATTGTTGCCAACGATATCAAAGAAATTATTCTTTCCGGTGTCAATATCGGTGATTTTCGCACGGAAAAAGGTGAAAATTTTTATCAATTGCTGCAACAGTTGGTACAAGTGGAAGGTTTGGAAAGAATCAGAATTTCGTCGATAGAACCCAATCTTTTAACACAGGAAATTATAGACTTGGCCGGCGAAAATCACAAGATTCTCCCCCACTTTCATATTCCGCTGCAATCGGGCAACAATCGCATTCTTTCTTTGATGCGAAGAAAATATCAAAGAGAGTTTTTTGCCGACAAAATTCAGCAGGTGAAAGCATGTTTGCCGCATGCCTGCATTGCCGCCGATGTTATTGTGGGCTTCCCAACCGAAACGGAAGCCGACTTTGAAGACACGTACCAATTCCTTGACAGCATTCCGGTGAATATGTTGCATATTTTCCCTTATTCTCAGCGACCCGATACCATTGCCGCCAATATGGAAGGACAAATCTCTCAAGGAGTCAAAAATCAACGTGTCAAAAAACTGATAGCATTATCCGACAAGAAGAAATTGGCCTTTTATCAAGAAAATCAAGGAAAAACCTATCCTGTTTTGGTAGAACACAAAAAAGAAAACGGATTCTTGTATGGATTTACCCCTAATTATATAAAGGTAAAATTCTCCTATCAATCCCATATTGCCAATCAAATTATCAATATTACATTAAGTCAATTAGATAACAACAACATATATATAACTAAATAACAATATTATGTCAAAAGAAAGCGAAGCTATTTCAGTCAATATTATCAATGAAGGAACACATGTTAAAGGCAATATTAACACCGATAGCGACATTCGTTTTGATGGAAAATTGGAAGGCGACCTTACATCGGCATTAAAGGTTGTAACCGGCAGTCAAAGTTCTATTATCGGCAATATTGTCTGCAACGATGGCGACATTTCCGGCATAGTGCAAGGCAATGTTTCTGTCAAAGGCACACTTACACTGAAATCGACTGCCAAAGTTACCGGAGATATCATTGCAAAAAAACTTATAATAGAGCCGGATGCCTATCTGTCCGGACATTGCTCTATGACTATTGAATAAGATGGATAAAAAACGACCTCCCGCACACGATTACGTCCGCTATACCTCTTTGGGCATACAAATGGTGGTAATTGTATGTTTTTTTGTGTTTATAGGTTATAAATGTGACCATTGGCTGAATTTACAACTGCCTGTTTGCACGCTCGTTTTTTCTCTATTCGGCATCGGTATCAGCATATATATTGCAATAAAAGATTTTTTATCAAAAAAATAACTCAATTATTGGCAAAAAAATAAAACGATTTTGTATTTTTGCAGTCCTAAAAAAGCGGAAAAATGTTCAAGATTTTGTACACGAAATATTTAAAAAAGCTATTGATTTTCAGCATAATAATTGCTGTTATCTACATCATCTTACGTTTGGCTGCACCGGGAATAGTATCAAAAAATCTTCCATTTTTGATCATTGTATTTCTGATAATTAATGCCATTGTACATTATATTGTTGTCAAAACCGATGTACAACGTATGGAATTTAAACCCGATGAAAATCTTCCCAAAGAAGAACAAATGAAACAACTCACCAATATAGAACGAAAATTCATTACTCACTATATGCTACTTACAACTGTCAAATTGTTGGGATTTTTAGTGCTATTGGTACTTTATGCTATGTTCAATAGACCTGATTTTCTGCTATTTGCTTCCAATTTTTTGGTTTTGTATGTATTGTATAGTGTTTTTGAAATCATATATATCAAAAAACCTGTTGTAAGAAATTAATCAATTCAAAAAAATATAAAAAATGCCAAAAATTTCAAATAAAGGCAATGCAATGCCTTCATCACCTATCAGAAAATTAGTCCCTTTTTCTGACGAAGCAAAAAAAAGAGGTGTTCATGTATATCACCTCAATATAGGACAACCGGACATAGAAACTCCTAAAGGAGCTTTAAAACAACTGCATGACACAGACATTAAAGTATTGGCGTATTCTCATTCTGCCGGTATTTTGTCGTTCCGTAAAAAATTGGTAGAATACTACAAACGTTTCAATATCAACGTTACAGAAGACGAAATCATTGTTACCAATGGAGGTTCGGAAGGAATATTGTTTGCTTTCAATGCCTGTTTGGATCCCGGTGACGAAGTTATCATACCGGAACCATTTTATGCCAACTACAATGGCTTTGCAGTAACAAGTGGTGCCATAGTAAAACCTATCATCTCCAAAATTGACAATGGATTCGCATTGCCACCTATTGAAGAATTTGAAAAAGCCATCACTCCAAAAACCAAAGCCATCATGATTTGCAATCCTAACAACCCTACCGGATATCTTTATTCCAAAGAGGAGTTGGAGACTTTGGCAGAAATAGTAAAAAAACACGATTTATTCTTGTTCTCAGACGAAGTTTATCGTGAATTTGCATACGACAACAATCAAGTATATTCTGTTATGCATTTGAAAGGAATAGAACAAAATGTAGTTTTATTAGATTCTGTTTCAAAACGTTACAGTGCTTGTGGTGCTCGTATCGGTATGTTTGTCACCAAAAACAAAGAAGTGTATTCTACAGCAATGAAATTGGCTCAAGCCAGATTGAGTCCTCCAACATTCGGCCAAATATTCTCAGAAGCTGCCATCGATACGCCAAAAGAATATTTTGATGCAGTTTTGAAAGAATATGTTGCAAGAAGAAATGTTGTTGTAGAAAGCATCAACAAAATGCCGGGTTGTTTCTGCCCTAATCCAAAGGGTGCATTCTATGCAGTAGCCCGTTTGCCGATTGACAATTCTGACAGATTCTGCCAATGGTTGTTGGAAGATTTCAACTACAATATGGAAACAGTCATGTTGGCACCTGCCACAGGTTTCTATTCTGCAAAAGGCAAAGGAGTTGACGAAGTCAGAATTAGTTACTGTTTGAATGTTAACGATTTGAAAGCAGCAATGAAATGCTTGGAAGAAGCTTTGAAAGTTTATCCGGGCAGAAAATAGTTTTTCATTTGATTATTTTATTGGTTGAAAAAAAGAGTGGCACCCCCACTCTTTTTCTTTTTTATAAAATTTCACACTCATATAGTATGATATTTAAAATTTGATTATTTTTGCAAAATAAAATAAAGTATAAATTAGAGGTTAACATATATAAAATTAAAAAAGGAGGAAAGATATGAAAAAGTTATCAGTATTAAGTCTAATTTTAATGTTTGTTTGTATAGGATGTCATTATGACTCATTTTGGTCGGATGTTGTTTATGTTACAAATGAAACCTCGCACAATGTAAAATATATAAAAAATTCATATAGTAGCGACTATAATATTAATATTGAGCTTCCTTACGGTCAAAAAACGCAAATTGATGAATCAGACCAGCCAGGAGAGGGTATTCCTCCTATTTTCGGAAGTTTTATATTCGATGATACACTGACTTTAAAATATTCTGTGAACGATACGTTTGCCAAAAATATCTATAGAAATTATGAGATAGAAAAAAGAGTGGATACAAAGTATAATCACGTATACTATTATTATTATACGCTTACCGAAGAAGACTATCAAAATGCTTTGCAGCAAAACCAACGCTAAAAGGTAAAAATGTTTACATCCCCCTAAAGGAAGATTCTTTTAGGGGATGTTTTTTTATAAAAAAACAAGATTTTTTGCTAAAACGGGAGAATGCGACAATAAATAATAGTCGGATTACAGCACGTATTTCAATTCGTTCAATTCAAAATTTTGTAAGCTGTTGTCGGGCATCAGCAAGGTGAGGCAACCATTGGAACTCACTCCTTGAATGGTGGCGGCAATACATGCTCCGGATTGCTTGATGATAAAATGAGAAGTCTCGTTCAAACGATAGATAAGGCGGAGATATTCTTCTTCCAAGCGGTCTTGTGCCATATTGTTGTAGAATTTGATATTGTCAACAATTTGTTTGCCAATCAACAAGGTGTCGAATTCGTGACAGGTTTCCAAGACAATAGAAGTCGGGTTGGGAATTGCCGGAGAAAAACTTGTTTGATTAACATTCAAGCCAATACCGATAATGCTGTATTTGATAGTGTTGCCGCAAATTTGGTGTTCAATCAGGATGCCGGCAATTTTTTTGTCATTGACATAAATATCGTTAGGCCATTTAATTTTCACATGTTCAATACGGCAGTAGTCGGTGAGGGTTTTACAAACGGCGAGGCTGACCATACGGCAAATATTAAATTGTTGGCAAGGAGCTATTTGCGGTTTTAGCAAAATGCTTGCCAAAAGATTTTTATCGGGTTCGCTTTCCCAAGTATTGTTTCCTCGTCCGCGTCCGGCGGTCTGCTGTTGTGCTATCAGCATAAAAAACGGCGGCAATTCGTCAATATTCATAGTCTTTAATACACTATTGGTAGAGGTTGCCGATGTTAAAATTTGATAATTGTCCATATATTTCCGGTGCAAATACGCTGTAATATAAACTAATATTTGCGGGTTTTATTGTATGAAAGCGTCTTGTGTGAGAAAAAGTTTGTTTTTTTCTTCAAAGGTATGTCGTTTTTTTGTATTTTTGCCATTTATAAACAAGATAGGAAAATTGCAAAAAAATGAGAAAGCTATTGCTATGTTGTATTGGGATTCTTTTGTTGGCTGCCGCCTGTCAAAAATATGACAGCATCATAAAAGGGCAGGTAACCATAAAAGATGCACAAGAAAATATCTCTCCGGCTGTCAATGCGTATGTGGAAAAATACCAATTGTTGCATGATGATACGACAAAAATGTCGATTGTCATGTGTGATTCTGCAGGAAATTATCAATTGGACTATGTGACAAAAGGCGATTGGATAATCAAAGCATATTTATATGTGGATACCTTAAAATATGAAGCCGTTTCCAACGTTGTTACAACAAAAGGAGAAGATGAAGAAATAATAGTTGACTTAATGTTAGAATATCAAGAAGATGAGAGTAGTACTATACGGGAATAAAACTCGTCAACTGACATACGAAATATTTGAGCACATTGTAGATTTGTGCTGTCAATATTGTGAGGAAGTGTTGGTATATGACAATTTTTATCAAGAAATGGTTGGCAGTCAGAAAACATTTCCTCATCAGATAACTTTGGTCAGCCAAGCGGATTTGAAAGCAAAAAAGGTTGATTTTTTAATGAGTATTGGCGGAGACGGTACTTTTTTAAATGCAGCGGCTACCAGTCAGATGAATGTGCCTATCTTGGGTATCAATATGGGAAAATTGGGTTTTTTGTCTAATTTGAATATAGACAACTTGGCCGAAGTATTGCAAGATTTGAAGCATGAAAATTATGAGTTGGAAGACAGGATGCTGTTGGAAATAAGCTATCCTGATGGTACTACTTCGTATGCTTTGAACGATGTTTGCATTCACAGAACTTATCCTTCCGGCATGATAAATGTAGAGGTAAAAGTTGATGGAAAGTTTTTGAATACATATTGGAGTGACGGTTTGATAATTTCCACACCGACAGGCTCTACGGCATATTCGTTGAGTTGTGGCGGACCTATCGTTGTCCCGAATATGGAAGCGATGATTATTACGCCCATAGCGTCACATGCCTTGACAGTCAGTCCTGTGGTGATTCAACCTTCACAATTGGAATTGTCTGTAAATGCTCGTACGGGAAAATTTTGGCTGTCAAAAGATTCCGATACACAAGAAATGGATACTTCCATCACGTTGACGATTAAAAAAGCGGATTTTTCTGTCAAAGTGGTAAAATTGAAAGGAAGAGATTTTTTTACCATCATCAATGAAAAATTGATGTGGGGAGAGGATAAAAGAAAATGGTTATAATAGTAAGAAGATGAAAAGAATATTATTTGTGTTCACATTGTTATGCATAAGTGTTTGCAGTTATGCACAAATTGGTCATGGCGGCAGGCCATATAGTTTTAAAAAATACAATTTGCAACTCACTGCCGTTCCGACAGAATTGATGCCCTATCAAGACAATGCTCAGTTGTTGGCTAAAGAAGAGCCGAATGACAAGACAGAGGGCTATATTTTCGGTACCAGCATATCGGTGAAAATTACTCCCGACAATAATGGTATATGGGAAGAACTGCCTAACGGAGATCGCTTGTGGAGAGTGGCAGTAAAATCAATCGGAGCCTATTCTTTGAATTTGGTGTTTGATAAATTTTATATTCCGTCTTCATCGTCAATGTTTATCTACACGGCTGATAAAGAATATGTTACAGGTTCTTTCACTAATGAAAACAACAACAAAGAGCGAACTTTTGCAACAGCCTTGTATCCGGGAGACGAAATTGTGATAGAATATTATGAGGCCGCTACGGATAGAGATAGTACCGAAATAGAATTGTCAACCGTGGTGCATGCTTACAAAAATATGCTACAAAAACGTGGAACTTATGGGAGTTCAGGTTCTTGCAATATAGATATCAATTGTGGCGATACGGCAGTCTATCGCGATATAAAACGAGCAGTAGCCATTATTTTAAGATATGGAAGTGCTCATTGTACAGGCACATTGATTAATAATACCAGTTATGATGCAAAACCTTATTTTCTAACCGCCAATCATTGCGTGGATGGCTATTTATCACAAGTGCGTAATTTTGTTTTTGTATTCAATTATGAAACAGAATATTGCGGTTCGAATGTAGAAAGAACGATGTATTCTATTAATGGTGCTACTTTAAAGGCAAGATATGCCCATTCTGATTTTTGTTTGTTATTGTTGAATAGTACGCCAACCCAAGCCATGCAACCTTATTATGCGGGATGGTATGCCGGCCCTGCACTGCCACAATCTGTATCGGGCATACACCATCCTAACGGAGACAGAAAAAAATTGTCAACATCAAAAGGTCCTTTCTATATTTATAAATATGAAGACGAAGATGATGAATTTCCCGATAGTACTCACATAGGTTTGGTGTGGAAAACGGGTACCACCGAAGGTGGCTCGTCCGGTTCGGCTTTATTTAATGAAAACAATTTGATAATAGGACAATTGGAAGGAGGTTATGCTTCGTGTAATACTCCCAACGGGATGGATCTTTATGGAAGATTGTTTTATTCATGGACCAATAACAACGCGAGCGATAGCAGTCAAAGACTGGATTATTGGTTAGATCCTATTCAAACAGGAATGAAGACATTGCCGGGTTATGACCCATTTAGAGATACTATTGATGATGTTTCTGTAGAAAATTATACATTGGAAAGCAAGGTGGAAGTATTTCCAAATCCAGCTAATACACAAGTTAGATTGTTGAATACCAATGGAGAAACTTATGATTATATTATCTACAATATCAATGGACAAATTTTGCAGCAAGGCAGAAATATTGCCGAAAACAATGTTATCGATGTTGCCGATTTGCCCAACGGGTTCTATTTTATTAAGTTAATGACCAATAATAAGTTGGTGAAAAATCAAAAATTAATTATTCAAAAATAATCGAATGTCAAGATTAAGCACTTATGTAGTATGCTTCTTAGCATGTTTGATGTTGGTGAATGTTGTTCATTCACAGGAGATAAAAACATCTAAAGATGCCGTGGCCATAAAATATTTTAAAAAATCGTATAAATCGATGAAAAACAAAGAGTTTTACACCTCTTTGGAATATGCAGAAAAAGCTATCAAAAAAGATCCTAATTTTGTGGAGGCCTATGTTTTGGCGGCAGAAATGGCATCAGTTATCGGCAATTATGATAAGTCGTGCAATTATTATACAACAGCCATCAACATTGACACAGCCAAATACTATAAAAACTATTTATATGCTGCCTATAATTATATGCAGTGTGGCAAACCCGATACAGCAGTGAAATATTTTGAGCAATATTTTCTTCGTCACCCCAATCCAAATAGTATATCTCCCAAAATTAGAAATGACAACGAATTGTGTAAGTGGAGAATAGAGCAGATGGAGCATCCTTTGGATATTGCTTTGATGAATATGGGGCCTGCCATTAATTCCGAGTGGGAAGAATATTTGCCGGCTATCACCGCAGATGAGTCCATGTTGATTTTTACGGTGCAACGACCGCGAGACAAAGAAACAAAGTGTCCAAAATGTCTTTCGGAAGAAGATTTTTATTATTCAGAGCAAGTGGACGGAGTCTGGAAAGAAAGAGAATTTTTAACCAATATCAATTCACATTATAACGAAGGCGGACAATGTATTTCTCCTGATGGAAAGTATATGATTTTTACTGCCTGCGATAGAGATGAAGGTTTCGGCAGTTGCGATTTGTATTGGTCGAAACGTGTTGGCAACAAATGGTCAAAACCACAAAATTGCGGTCAACCTGTCAATACAAAATATTGGGAATCGCAACCGACATTTGCCGCAGACGGCAAAACTATCTATTATATCAGTAATCGACCCGGAGGAGTGGGTAAAAAAGATATTTGGCAAACCACCATGGTGGAAGAAGGTGTATTTACAGAGCCGAAAAATGTCGGCAAACCTATCAACACGATTGACGATGAAGTGTCGGCATATATTCATCCGGATGGAAAAACCATGTATTTTGTTTCCTATGGGCACAAAGGTATGGGAGATGCAGATATATTTTATACCACTTTAGGAGAAGATGGCGTTTTTGCTGAGCCGGTCAATATGGGTTATCCCATCAATACCCATGCAGAAGAATTCAGCTTGGTAGTGAATGCCCATGGAGATAAAGCCTATTTTTCTTCTGACAAAGAAGGCGGATTTGGCAATTTGGATTTATACTGGTTTGAATTACCGGAAGCATTTCGCCCGAGTCCGGTTACTTATTTTAAAGGTAAAATCTATGATGCTCAAGATAATAGACCTTTGCAGGTTTTGTTCGAAGTGGTAGATGTAAAAACGGGTTCGGTAGTTGTCAGTTCCACTTCCGACCCTGTCAGCGGAGAATTTTTGGTTTGTATTCCTACCAACAATCAATATGCTTTGAATGCGACAAAAGAAAATTATTTGTTCTATTCTGAAAATTTTCATATAGATACATCTTTCTCTCAGTGGAAACCATACGAAAAAGATATTGCCTTGAAGAGAATGGAAATTGGTGAAAGTGTGGTGCTTAGAAATGTATTTTTTGACACGGATGAATGGTGGCTAAAAAAAGAATCGGAACCGGAATTGCAAAGATTGGTTAAATTGATGAAGGAAAATCCGAGAATGCGGATAGAAATTGCCGGCCATACCGACAATGTAGGCACATACGAATACAACCAAAAACTGTCAAACGGCAGGGCAAAAGCGATATATGATTATTTGGTGAAGGCAGGCATAGATGCGTCTAGGATGACCTATAAAGGTTATGCATACGATAAGCCGGTTGCCGACAATGCCACCGAAGAAGGACGTGCCTTGAATAGAAGAACAGAATTTACTATCATAGGATTCTAAAGTGGGACAAATTTCTCAAGTATGGCAAGATGCGATAAGTGATTTTCGCGTATTTTTGAAAATTGATAAATCATTGTCAAATAATACTATATATGCCTATGAGCATGATATAAAGATGTTTAGTGATTTTCTTTGCCACGATGAAACGAAATTTGTAGAAATTGAAGATTTAAACGAAAAAGAAGTCAGACGGTTTTTAGCCTATTTGGCAACCTTGGATTATATATCAGAAGCCACACAGGCAAGAGTGTTGTCCGGTTTGAAAACATTTTGTAAATTTTTGATTTACAACGGTCAAATAAATGAAAATTCTTTAGAATTGGTGGAAGCCCCTAAATTGTCAAGAAAAATTCCGGAAGTGCTAACTTTGGAGGAAATTGACAACATGGAAGCAACTTTTGACATTGACAATAAACCAGACCAGAAGCGAAATCGTTGTATGATAGAATTAATGTATTCTTGTGGCTTGCGTGTCAGTGAATTGGTGAATTTAAAAAAAGAAAATTTATTTTTCAAGCAATCGTACATTGTGGTGAAAGGTAAAGGCAACAAAGAAAGAATTGTCCCGATAGGCACAAAAGCACAAGACAAGGTAAATGAATACCTTCGTGATGTAAGATCTCATATACAAGTACAGGCAGGCGAAGAACCTTATATCTTTTTAAACCGAAGCGGAAAGCATCTTACAAGAATTTTTGTGTACCAAATGATAAAAAAAGCAGCTGCAGCTGCCGGCGTGAAAAAAACGATTAGTCCGCATACTTTGCGACATAGTTTTGCCACACATCTTCTGCAAGGCGGTGCTGATTTACGGTCTATTCAGGTCATGTTAGGACACGAATCTATTACAACAACTGAAATTTATACGCATATTGATGTTCAATATTTGAAGGAAACAATCATGACATATCACCCAAGATACAAAATAAAATATTGAAAATCAAATTATTAAATAATATAAAAAAATTTTGTATTAAAATAGATTTCATATAAAAAAAAATTGTACCTTTGCATTTCAAAATTCAAAAGGGCGTTTCAGTAGCTCAGCAGGTAGAGCACATCCCTTTTAAGGATGGGGTCCTGGGTTCGAATCCCAGCTGGAACACAACACAAATGAACAGTCAGCAACAAATGTCTGACTGTTTTTTTTAACGAAAAAAAGATGAAGAAAATAATATTGCTTTTATTGGTGTTTTTGTCACAACAAATTTATTGTCAAAATGTTGTAGACGGATATTGGTTGGATACCGTTCATTTGCAGTCTTTTGATTTACGTTTGGTATTGCAAATAGAAACGAAGGATAGCATTCTCCATGTCAATATGTATAGTATCGACCAAACTCAACAGGCCATTCCGGCAAGTAGTGTGAAACTACAACAAGATACTATTCTTGTCGGTTTCAAGTCGATAAATGCTAAATGTAAATTGGTTTATCAAGCGAAGGAAGACAGACTGCAAGGAGAATTCAAACAAGGAACAACTTTTCCTTTGTCAATGACAAGAGTGAGCGAGGTGCCTGTTTTGAAACGTCCGCAAACGCCACAAGCTCCATATCCTTATAAGCGGGAAGAACTGAAAATTGGCGGGAAGAAAAAAGATCCTCAAATAGCGGCTACATTGACTATTCCACAAGAAGACAATCCTTATGTAGTGGTTTTAATACCCGGTTCCGGACCTAATGGCAGAACAACAAAAATCAGTGGACATGATTATTATGCTGTATTGGCAGATTTGTTGTCGCGAAAAGGAATTGCCGTCTTGTATTACGACAAGCGGGGAATAGGAGATTCCGAAGGAGATTATATGTCGGCTACAACTTTTGATTTTTATGATGATGCTTGTCGTTTGGTGAAATATTTACAAAAAGATAAACGATTTGCAAGTAATAAGATAGGAGTTGTTGGTCATAGCGAAGGAGGTGAAATTGCCACTATGATGGCTGCCAACAAAAGGATGAATTTATCGTATGCAATTCTGATGGCGGCACCGGTCCAACAAGGCAGCGATTTGTTGGTAAGTCAGGTGGAAGCCCTATTGCGAGCAGAACAAATTGGAGAAGATACCATACAAGCATTTGTCAATCAGCAACAGTTTATTGAGAACTTGTTGTTGAAATACAAAGAAAATACTTTGAAATATGCTCAGCAAGAAATTGACAAACATGTGAAATCATTGGATACCATGGATATAGAATTGTATTTGTGGCAAAATTATACACCACTGCAATTATCTTCATCACTTAGTCCGTGGTTGCTGACATTTATATCTTTGAATCCACATTCCTATTTTGCCCGTTTGCAGTGTGATGTGTTGGCATTGAATGGAGATAAAGATGTACAGGTGCCTCCTTTCAACATAGAAATGATGAAAGAAGTTGCCCCAAAAAATAAGTTGACAACAGCAATCTGTGCCGGCAAAAATCATCTTTTTCAAACGTGTGAAATCGGCAGTCCACGTGAATATGGCTATATTTCCGAAACAATATCAGAAGAAATTGTGGATATGATAGTCAATTGGATAAAAGGACTTAACCGATAACAATTTCAGAAAAGTCATCTTTGGTAAATAGCTGCTTGGCAGCATCCATAATCATTTGTTTATCGGCAGATAACGCAATTTCTAATTTTTTCTGAAAATGGTCTTCCGGCAAATTGAACAGTAGTAAACTCAGATAGCCGTCTAATTGCTCAAATACACCATCAAAAATTTTGAGTAAATCTCCGTAGATGTATTTTTTCATGACAGATAATTCTTCTTCCTCTACTAATTGTTGTTGCAATAGTTGCATTTCTTTATAAATTTCGTCTATCACCAATTGTCTTTGAAGTTTGTTTACATCTGCTTTGATATAGAATGTGCTACATGAACGATAAGGATGCAAGGCGGAATAGATGCCATAGGTCAATCCTTTTTTCTCTCGAATATTTGTCATGAGACGGGAACCGAAATATCCGCCTAAAAAAGTGTTTAATAAACTAAATGCTGCAAATTGAGGGTCGGCAACCGTACAAGTTCGCTTGCCGATTAAAATGCTGGATTGAACCGATTTTTCTTTTTCAATATAGATTTTTTGAGGAGGCAGTTGTGGAATGGTAATGATAGGTTTATTAGTTGCCATATATGGCAATTGGCCGATTGTTTGATTCAATTCTTCAATAAAAGTTTCGTCCACATTGCCTGCAGCAAGTACAGAAATATTACCGGCGTGAATGTATTGATGGTAATATTCTACAATATCTTCGCGAGTGAATTGGTCAACATTGTCCAAAGAAGAATAATGTCCATAAGGGTGATTGTAGCCGAATAGCGATTCCATCAATTTGCAATAACCGAAATAGGCATTGTTTTGTAAATCAATAGCTAATTGATTTTTGATTTTTTGTTGGTAGAGTTCTACTCTTTGTTGTGGAAATGTCGCATGAGACAGCATGTCAGCAAAAATTTCCATAATCGTCTTACCGGCATTTCTTGGAAAATGTACACAAATGGAGGAATATTCTTTTGCACTTACATATTCATAATGAGCTCCTAAAAAATCAAGCTTTTCTGCTATTTCTTCTGCTGTCATGGTGGCGGTTCCTTCATGTAGTAATTGAATGCAAGCTCTTGCTACAGAGGTTTTGTTTTGAAGGGTTTGTCCACCATCAATCAAAAAATAAAGACGAACAATATTTATGTCATGATTGACAATTCTATAAGTTTTTATTCCGTTGACTAAGGTGTCTTTTATTACGCTTAAAGAAGGAATTTGATAAAAATCAGGTATTTGTGGACGTTTGCTTCTATCTATTGTCATTTTATTTTATCAAAAGTATGTTACCTCTTTTCGTAATAGTTTTACCTAGATTGTCTTTGTATTGAATAGTGTATAAGTAGTTTCCTTGCGGAAGAGTTTGTCCTCGATAAGTGCCATCCCAACATTTGTTGATATTGTCACTCTTGAAGATGAGTTGCTTGTTGACATCGTAGATATTGATAGCAAAGTAGGTCAATTCTTCTGATGCTTGTATTTCAAAAACATCGTTTAAGCCATCTCCGTTGGGCGTGAATGCATTCGGAATGTAGAGTCGGGTGCATTCAATACATTTAATATGAATAGAGATAGAAGTATCTTTGTTAAGGTCGTTGGTAAAGGAAACGCTAATGTCTTCGTCGTAGTCAGGACTAATATTGATAATATTG
>JAEEGH010016101.1_pt1 | contig 16118 bp, 15 predicted proteins | sample 9134181 | NCBI WGS metagenome assembly JAEEGH01 (sample SAMN16246544, study PRJNA631951) | gut metagenome | biome: gut microbiome; feature: rumen; material: DP-attached | host: Bos | place: Iran: Karaj | collected 2018-10
CGAGAAGAGATGAACGCATTTCGGCGGGTGTGCAGATGTAGAGGCCTGCGCCATCATAATACCAGACAAGATTGCAGACACCACAGACCTTTTCAAGAAACTCCTGCGGCTTGCATTCATGGAAATTACCACTGACAACCAATTTAAGCCCTTGTGGCAGGCTCAAACCGATGCCTTGCGCGGCGGCGAAGTTCGTTAGAACTTCACTGACAGGAGCTTGTCGCGCCGTATAGGAATACGTGGCAGTCTTCCATGGGATTTGCGATGGTTCCGTCGCTCGGACGGCAAGTGGTTGCCAGACGAGCGAGATGGTCAATATGATGAAAAAAAGCCGCAATGACATATTGTTTTGCTTTATTATTATAAGGTATCTGATAAATCGGCCTATGGCCGGAAGAACATCGTATGAGACGATGGCGTAGAGGAAACGGTCTGCGGGCTCTGCAGCCGTTGCCGCCACCATTCGCCTGTAGAAAGAAACGTCTCGACGGTGGAGACGAGCGTTTCGTCATCGATAACGCCTTTCAGCGTCTGCCACAGCAGAAGTGTCTTCTTTGCAGTGTCATACGACAGAACGGCATCATCTTTCAGACTCCGTCCCATGGCGTATGACGTGAGATTCAGAAGGGCTTCATGGCGTTTATCCGCTTCATTAGGCAGCGGTGGAAGCTCCATCTGGAGCATCAAGACACCATGTTCTTCATGGAAAAGGACGGGTTGCCCGTCAAAGACGAGCGTTGTCCTGCCATCGGACGAAGCTTTGGCTTCGGGATAGCGGACAATGCGCATGAACTTTTCCGTGAGAAGGGGCACGTGTTTCCTTAAAAGGCGTTATTTCATGTTGTTGAGGATGGAGGAACGGCCATCGGAGAACTTGCTGAGCAAGTCCGTGGAGAGCGTGTAGGCCTCGTCGCGTTTGGAGACCAGATTGTCCATGCGGGAAAGATCGGACTGCGCGTCATTGTTGAGCGAGTCGATTTTCGCCTTGACGAGCTGGTTGGCGGAAGCGATGTAACCATCGGATTTCTTGCTGTTACAGTTGTCGGTGATAGAAGTGTGTTGATTGACCCATCCAAGAAGATTGGCCTCGCCTAATTCAGAATCTGTGAAATACAATTTTAGGTAGTAGCCAAGGCCTTTGCAGGCGTAGGAATTGTCATCGCCTTCCTCCTGCGATTCCAGTTTGGACTGTGTGGCGGCGATGGAGGCGAGCAGGGTGCCGAGATCTTCGATTCGTTCATTGCGGGCCTCGATGATTTTGGCCATCGGCGTGATTTCTTTTTCCAGAATGTTGGCGCGTTTTACGGCCAGCAGCGTCACGAGATCTTCGATAGTCAGCGGCATGCCATTAACGTTTGTATCAACACCATCGACCTTGTAATAAGAGCGAACGGCCAACTCGTCGTTACCGCCATCAATCTTACGTCCGAACTTGTCCAGCTTGTAGTTCGTGAACTGTAAGTTCAAGGAATGATTGTAGTTTTGACTGTCGTAATTAAAGGTGGCGCCAGGCGTGTAGGTAATGTATGTTGCCATATTTTTTATCTCCTTTATCAGGAATGGGTTAGATGTTGTAAGCAGTATTTTCGGCGTCTTTCATGAGACGTTTGAGGGCGTTGGTATCCATCAGATAGGCCTGGTCGCGCTTCGTGACGAGATCTTTGATGTTGATGGTGGTTTTCTGGGTGACCGTGTTCAGTTCATCCTGGCGGTTTTTGATTCCCGCAATGATCGGCGTGATTTGAGGCTCGCCCCATGGCGTGACATTCGGATAGTAATTATCGACCGAGATTTCCAGGACGTTCTGAAGATAGCTGCCAAGCGTCGTCGTATGGGAGCCTGTGACATCTGTGTAAGTGAACGACGTGTTGTATTGCACGGTTGATCCAGATACTAGCAACTCCATCGCCTGGCAGGAGCTATCCAGCAGGGCGGTCTGACGAGTCAACATTTCCATTTCGTTTTGGAGGATGGCCTCCGTTGTTTCCGCGCGGGCGATGCTGATGAGCAGGAGAAGGCGGCCGACGGAAAGATCTTGGAATTGGACACCGTTCCAGTTGATGGCATACGAATGGCTCGTCGCGATGAGCTGCGGGTCATTGTCCAGCAATGATGTGGGATTTGCGTCCCAAGCGGTAACGTTAGTGACAGCGATATTGTTCATTACATGTTCCTCGCGACGCTGATGTGACCGCTGTAGAAGAGGGCGATGGCGTTGGTGCCGAGCAGGTAGGCCTGGTCACGCTTGTTGATAAGAGACTGGATGTTGATGGATGTCTCCTGGGAAATCGTGTTCAGTTCGTCCTGTTTCGACTGGATGGCTGAAATGATTTGATTCTTCTGATTGGTTGACCATGCTGCCGTATCGGTATTCGGGAATGTTCCGCTAGAGACGTTGATTTTGAGGACGTTCGTCAGATAGTCCTTCAAAGTGGTGGTATGATTGCCCGTGCCATCCGTATAGGTGAACGATGTATTATTGGTGATGGTATTGTTCATGTTCTCCAAAATATAGGATTCGGCCTCCGCGGATCCATTGAGCAAGGCGGTTCTTCCCGCCAATACATCCATCTGTTCAACAAGCTGTTCTTCGATTAGTTCGGCGCGTATGAGCGTGATCAGCATGATGACGCGTGAGAGCGAGAGGCCGTTCATCGAGACGTTGTTCCAATCAAGATTGTATGTTGCTTTGATTTCAGAGAGGAAAGAGCCTGCCGAATTGCTGTCCGCAGCGAGGCCGGTGGTGGGATCCTGCAGGGTGCCGTCAAGGGCGACCTTCATCTTCTCGCCAGCGTAGTTGAAAGCGTAAAGTGCTCCGTTGGAATCGACGCCATAATGGAGATAACGCGAGAGGTTCTCTGTTTCATAGTAGGCGTTACCATAATTGTCAAACTTGATGCCATTGGCCGCCATCGCGGATTTCTGGGCATCCGTCAGATTATCAGCCTTCACGAGAGCGTCTGTCAAAATGCCGTTGTCGTCAACGACGGACAACATATGGGCCTGAACATAGTTGTTTCCATATTGATCTTGTACTTGATAGAAGTCAATGTACCGTGTTGTTTCAACTGTAAGACCTGCCATGGCGCGAACCTCTTGCTGGTTTGAAGCCCTTATATTGATTTTTTGTTATTAAACAGGATTGCCCCATGTCCCTCCCAAAACATGGAAATCATTGCAACCATAAGGAACACAATGACTTAGCGCAATTCAGCCTTTTGGCTGACTTTACACTACCTTATATTATACCATTTTTTTTTTGAAAGACAAGTGAAAAATTAAGAAATTGTTAAAAGTTTATTCTTTTTTGAATGGAAATTGAAACAAAAAAGCCACGTCGTCATGGCGTGGCTTTTAGATGCTATCGTAATGTCAGCGGTTATCCCTGAGTATAAAGAGAATCGTGTGGAACTGCGCTGTCAGGCAAAATCCTGCGGATCAAGCATGATTTCATTGCCCATGCGATTGTCAATGCTACCGTTGAGGGAGCGGAGGACTTTGTTGATGTTATCAAAATAGGGGCCGACGGTTTCCATGGCGCGTATGGAGTCGTCATCGGAAAGGTTGTTGATTTCCTGTTGCATGTTCTCTAAGAACATCTTCACGCCGCCGCCGTCGAAGACGCCTTCCATGACACGGTCGGCGACGTGCGGGAAACCTGCTTTGCGGAGTGCGCCTGCGGCGTTGTAGAGTTCGTTGGAGACGGCGGGGGGAAGGTTCTCCTTGCGGATTCCGTCGGCAGTCTTGGATTTGATTTTCGAGACGAGGAGCGATGCGCCGTGTTGGATTGATTCGATGATGTCGCCGAACTGGTAGGAGCGTGTCTGCATGCCTTCGCTTCTTGCGTCGGCCTTTTTGAATGGGTGGAAGTGCGCGGTGGAGCAGAAGATGCCGTAGGTTTCACATTTGATGAAGATGCGGCGTTTGGGACCCGAGCCGCCGGTGTCCTGCAGATGGGCCGTGTCAGGCAGGGAGAAGTAGTGGAAAGTGCGCATGCCGTTGAGGAGGCCGCCCATACCGGTGGGCACGTCCAACCCGCGAGGCATGTTGAGATGTCCATCCACGTGCATGCCCTGATAGGGTTGCGCATGGGTCGATGTCCGCTGATAGATTTCTGGGTTCAGATCGAGCCATTTGGCGATATAGCCGTTTGGGTCGGCTACGGAGAATGATCCGCGGTACATGAACTCGCCCTTCTTCAATGCGGCGGCATGCAGTGCGATTGTGAGGGCGGCGGCGTTCTCGGTGGTCGGTTCGAAACGCGAGATGTTGCCTGAAAGAAGCGCGCGAAGTATTTCATTGCCGCGCTTGATGCGTGACTCCATAAACATTCGCAGTTCTCCGACATTGCGTGGGCGGGAGATGTGCGAACGCTTTGTCACCATGTCTTGATAGTGGATTTTCGGAAGATTTACGATATGGCCGTTCACTAGCACGTCCAGTTCGTCGGGAAGCTGTGCCTCTGTCAGTGGCGGTTCGGTTCTGTGAACTGTCACAGGCCCGGCGGGTTTGTAGAGTTTCGCGGCCTTGAGAGGGTCGTCACCTGAAAGCCTTGCATTATATTCCTCTGGATGCGTGAGTTGCGCGACTTTGTCTTCGGTGAAGGTTGTGAAGAATTTTTCCGCGCTTGCTTTTGGGATGGTAAGGCGCGTGACACCCGCTCCGTCCGTCTCCAGTGTCGCGCCACAGGCTTGTGCGAACGATTCGAGAAGGGTGCGTGCTGTCTCGTCGAGACGTTTGTCGCAATGATAGATGATATTGTCGCCTTCCACGCCAGCGTTCCATTTCACGCGTGTGTCCGGCATGACTTCAAGATGCTTCAAAGCGACCTGCCCCTTCTTGCTGACCCATGTCGTCGGGGAGAAGAGCTTTTCAAGATTCGCAAGATTTTCGATGGCGCCTTGTTTCACGGCGGGGGCGGCATCACCCAACGCGTCGAAAAGCTCCAATTGCATTCCGCCGACTCTTAGAATCTTGGCGAGCGATTCCTTGAACTCTGCTTCTTTTTTGTTGATGTCGGCGATGATCTTTTCACGGAGTGCTTTTTCTTCTGGAGGAAGGCCTTTCTCGTTTGGATCAAATGCAGCGCGGTAGTCGTCGAAAAGTTTGTCGAACACACCTGCGTTCGCCTTTTCGCGGAGGTCAAGTATGCCGGAGAACTTTGCAAAACGTGTATCGTCATCGAAGACGGAGAAGTTGTTGAATCGCGGCTTGGTACTCTTTCCGTAGGTATCCTTGAAGGAAAGATCGTCAGAGACTTGAAGATACTTGCCGTTGCCTTCGAGTGAGTGGCCTGGATCGATGGCGAAGAATTTGCCGTCGATGAAGCCTTTGTTTTGGCCGCGCGAGCCGACACCGTCGCGATCGGCCGTGACGAGGAAGAAGGCCTTGTATTTGCCAAGTCCTTCCATTTCAAGATCTTTCGGCGCATCCTTGGGCTTCACGATACGGCCATCCTTGAGCATTCCCGCCTCCATGTCCTTATATCCGTTGGCGAATTTCGCCGCGAGCATGATTTTGGGGTGGCCGTCGGAATATTGTCCACGTACGATTTCCAGCTCCTGCGATGGGACGCCGGCGATGCGTGTGAGGTCGTTGGCGAGGGCTTCGGTGACGGCTCCGGCGGAGATGTCGTCTGCCTTGGCACGCGTCTGGAAGCGATAGAATTGTCCCATTTTGCGGCCGACGATGATGCGTTCTGGGCGCATGAACGTACCGGCGTGGGCTGAGTCGCCGCTGGAGAATTTATCGCCTTCATTGTAATCAAGCTTCATGATGGCACGGTCGGCGAAATGCTTGAAGACTGGTGATGCATCGTATTCCGCATCGCCTTCCTTCACATTCATCACGGCGTCCCTAATGTCTGTGAAGAGGTTGAGCTTTGTCTCATGCAAGAGTTTCGGAGACGATTTCGTGCTGAGCTGTGAGAGTTTGACGATGTCGTTGCGGTTGGTGAAATAATTGTCGATGGCCTTGGCAAGCGACTTCACGGCATCGCTCGTGTCTGGCATTTTATCAATATCTTTTTTCTGTTCTGCAGCGGTAAGCACGAGTTTTGCGGCTTTTTCTAACATCAACTCTGAAGCGGCGGCCATCGCGGCCGGATGAGCGCGGCCAGCGAGCAGTATCTGCGTGCGCAAATCCTTCCCTTCGCATTTTTTCGCGAAGGCGGGATCGTTCGCCTTCAGATTTTCAAGTGCTTCGCGGCTTTCCGGCGAATTGATGTCCATCATGTAGCCGTGCGTATCATCCTTCGACCAGTCGTTGCGATAGATGAAGCCCGGTTCCACGCCGTTCGTCTTGAGCTTTTCAAGGATGACAGGGTTCGTGTTGGAACGGTTGATGCGCATGCCTGCGCCAATGACACCCTTCTTCATTCGATCTTCGACTGAAGTCGTGCCTTTCTCGAAGATTTTCTTAAGATTTCTGAGGCCGGTCGGTTCATTGCTTCCGACGGATTTCTCGACGTGATGGCGTCCTTCGAGTGGCTTATTTTGGTCTTTTTCCCAATCGCGGTTCTTTGCGATGGCTTGGTCGATACGGCGTGATGCGATGCGAGCCATGTCTGCGGGGCTCTTACATTTGGCCATGTCGCAGCCACTGAACGGATCGTTTGAGATATCGTGGCGGATCTTCGTTCGGAGGTCTTTCGGAAGTTCGCGGAATTTTGGACTAGTGTCGAGCTGTCGCGAAAGTTCACCGATGAAACGTTGCTTCTTGAGCGTCTCAAGTTGCGAGAACGTCGCTTTTATATCACAGGCGCGGAGCGACTTACGCAATTGCATACGGGAACCGAGGACGGTGTCAAAAGCATGTGTACCGAGCGAGCCGTATTCCTGTTCAAGCGCTGTCTTGAAGGCCTTCATCGTGGCGGTGTTCGTCTTGGCCGAATGGGAGAAAATGTAGTTGCCAAGCTGGGTGGTGGCATTTTCGTTTTCGCCGCGCACGATGATGTCACGGTGCGAGAAAGAAGTGCGGCTGACAATGTTTCGAAAAGAATCAATATTCAATGGCATGGGAATCTTAGTCCATTATATTATATATAGTTCAAAGAAGAAAACGGCCTCTTGGAGCAATGAACACAAGACATCTATTATCTTGCGTTTCAAGCTGAAGATAATCCATATCCTACGGTTTGAACACCATATGTCCGATAGGCGGTTCGTCAGAGTCATCATCAGTGTTATCGCCCTTTTCAAGAATTCCATGAATGCGTTCAGCCCAGATGTCGCAGAGCTGTAGGGTCTTTTCGATTGTGGCAATGAAGTCCTCCACATCTTTCGCAACAGTCGAAAGATCGAAGAAATAGTTATAAACCACCGTTTCCGTCTCAGGCTCGAGCGTGAAATAACCGCCAGCCGTTTCCTTGCCGAAGAGACCGCCAGATAGCAGGTCGCGATAAACTTCCTTTGAAGCGTTCTTCGGGAGTTCCGCAACTTCGATGAAGCAAAGAATCTTACCTGTCGCCTCCACGAACTGGAAATTCACGTTATAGGCGTCATCGATTCTTACGCTGACAAGCCCTGATTCATCAGGCATGAGTGTTTCGATTTTGGATACTTTGCGCACTTCGGCAAAAAATTGGATGTAGTCGTCTTTTGTCATCATATTGCTTCCACTATTGTTTTTAAGCATGACATAGTCATACAATTGGTAAGGCTGAGTTTAGCTGGAAAGACTTAAGTAACTGTGCTATTTCAGGCGAACTGGTTGTTGCAGAGCTTTGCGTACTTACCGTTAATTCGGTTTGATTCTTGAGAAGATTTCAGCCATGCTTACATTTCCATATTGAGGTTGAAATAAATTGATACCAATCAATTTATATGTTGTTTTTTACGATCTGTGAACTGGGCGACTGTCTCCGTCAGGCGAATTTGATGATTTGGTCTGGCGTGAAGGTCTGGGCGAAGACCACGTTCGTGACTTCCGGCATGTCCTTTGTGAGATCGATGGTGCCCTGAAGGGTGATGTGGGCCTGCCCAATCTTGAATTCGTCACTCGGATTGCCATTAATTGTGAGATGATGCGTGGAATCCACTGACATCGTGGCGGTCTTACCGTCATCGGACACTTTCAAAGTGTACATGGAGTTGGCATGGCTGGTAATCGGGCAGCCGCTTTGGGCCATATTGCGTGAGACGAAGAGGTTGCCGCCTGGCAAATCGCAGAGTTTCTCCGCCGCATTCTTGAATAAAATCTGTGACAAATCGCTTTGAAGCCCTTGGTGAAAGATGGTCGAGACGGCTTTTCTGGCTTTTGATTCCGGGAGTAGAGAACAGAATTCGTTCACGACTGTCTGCTTGTCAGCATTGCCGAGCAGAAATTCCTTGCCGTTGATGGTCCAGCTGGCGCGGTCGGCATCAGCCTCCAACGCATCGAACACGTCAGGATTTGTCTTTGAAAACATCTTCGGATTGTTGAAGTTATCCTTGATATAGTTGTTCAGGCGTTTCGCGAACTCCTTGCCGACAGTATCAAGACGCTTGTCACCGAGGCTGAATTCGTCCCATGTCTTCATATCTTCGGCCATATTCTTGATATTCTCTTCACTGAATTCGACGTTGACATCGTTCGCGTTGAGCATGGTATTAATAATATAGTTGGAAAGCACGCGGGCCGTCTTCGCAGGCATGCCGTTGCCATATTTCATCAGCAACTCTGCCGCCTTGTCTTGGGCCTCTTGGTCGTTAAGTACATAGCCAAAAAAGTCCTGTGACTTTTCGATCATCTGCTTCGCTTTGGTCTCGTCAATTGTGATTGGTTTCATATCTTCTTTCACGGCATCGATCGCAACTTTGACTGCCATGATGCGGCGCGCGGTCAACGGCTTGCCTTTGCCGTAGTCCTCTAGTTTCATTGCGGTCTTGACGGATTCTGGAATCTTCGATTCTCCGCCGAACATATCGATGATGGACTGACGGAAGAGCTCGCGCACGGCATTGTTCGCTTCTTGTTTTCTGGCTCTCCGGCCGACATTGCCGATGAAGTCATGGTTGCTTGAAGGAGCGATCGTCCTGCCGTTGAGAGGGCCCTCGGTTTTTATGTCGCTTTTTATATCAACCTTGTCTTCAAGGGCTGCAATTGTCCTGCCTTTGACGTTAGAGGCAAAATCGGTGAATGCCTTGAAGGTCGCATTGTTCAATTCTAATGGCATTGTCTTTTCCTTGTTTGAAAGTTATATCTTGTCTATTTGCATCTGCTTTGTCTGAGGCAAGTTGCTTATTCCAATAAGCTAAATATTACACCCGCAAAAAGCCTGTCGCGTCGAAGGACGGAGTTTCAGTTTTCGCTGCTGCGGCCGCTTCAGCGGCGGGGCGGAATTCGGCGAGGAGGTTTCGCCAGGTTTCGGCCTGGTTCACGAGTTCTTCGAGGGCTTTGTCGAAGGTGGCGCCATCAAGTCTTGCAAGCGGAAGACGATGAATCAGGACATACGTGCTGCTTTCCTGTATTTTGGCGAAGATGGTTTCCGCGCTGAAGTTCGCCGCGAGGAGAAGATCGGCGAAGTCAGCCTTGCCTTCGGCGGGCGGTTCGCCAATTTCAGCGATGGCGGAGAGGACATCGCCGTCCGTGACGAACGAGATGGCGATGCCGTCCACGTCGATTGAAGCCGTGTTGTCTTCGGCAGCGAGATCCTCTATCCCGTGGCGTGTTGAAAAATCAGAAATAAGTTCTTTGAATTCCATGATTGGTTTCCAATGGTTTTGATATATTAACAATCAGTCAATGATCAGTTGCCTAACGGCGAGATGCTGATTAAATCATCATATAAAAGGTATGTTCTGGATTTGCTGGATATTCTGGATATTCTGGTTTTTCAATTCTAGTGAATCCAGAAGCTCCAGAAAATCCAGAACATCCAGAAAAAACGGTTCCGCCGAAGCGAGACCATTATATATTAGATATGGTTTTTCATTTGGCGTTCGATGGCTTTGCGTTCTTCGTATTCCTTTTCCTGCAGTTCGATCATTTCCCGAATGGCTTCACCCATGAGTTTCAGAAGAGCGGTTGTCATATCCTCCTCCTCCAGCTGGGTGAGATTCAGATTGGCGGCCATCGTCGAATACAGGAGTTTGATTTTCTCCGTCGTGGTCGGCGGAAGCTGGCCGGCTTCCGAAAGTATGCCACTCAAGGTATTTCCAAGAGTTGTCAATGTTGACTGCAGGGCGTATGAGACATCGTTTGAGAACTGCTCGATGGCATCCAGCGTGGTTTTGGGAAGGAACTGGAGGGCGGATGTGTCTCCGGCCATAACGAGGGAGGCGATGGCGGCGGCCTCGCCGTCGGACATTCCGGTCGCCTGAAGGCGGGCGGTCAGTTCGGCCGTCAGCATCTCCGTGGAGCTTTTGCCGGAAACGGGCTGGATGCCGAGATTGGCGAGGAAGTTGGCCTGGATGTTGGCGGTTGGATTCGCCTCCGATATTTTGTCGATGAAAATCGCGGAAGAATTCACGAGTTCGGAGATTTTAGGCACGACGTTCGTGATATCGACGGCGTATGTCCCTTCGGCGATGATTTTCTGGGTGGCGGCGATTTTGGCTGTCAGCTCTGCACCGATCTTGGCATCCGCCTGCGCGGCCGCCAAAACGGCATTGGCGTTGTTGAGAACAGATTGCGCGTCTTTCAGGTTGCTGACGGCTTTGACAAGATTATCCTTCGCCGTGGAGAGAATATTGTTCGCCGTCGTCAGAGCGGCCTCGGCCTTCGTGACTTCCACCATGGCTACAGCGAGAGCGGCCTCCGCCTGGGAGAGTTTCTGCTTGGCCTCTATCAAGGCAGCTTCCGCGGCGGCCTTGGCTTCCGGATCGTCACCGGCTGCGGCGACGGCCGCTTCAGCGGAGGCAACTCCCGCGGAAGCTGTTGAGATAGTGGCTTGCGCTGCCGCTGCCGCCGCTTGCGACTTGGCCAACGCGGCTGTCGCGCCGTCCACAGCCGTCTGAGCGGCCTTGACGGCGTTTTCAGACATGGTGACGGTTGTGCCAGCCGTATCAACCGCCTGCTTGGCCGTGGTGACGGCCTCTTCCGCCGTCTTCAGACGGGTATCATAGTCGCCCAGCCCTTCCAGTTTCTTCTGGAGCTCGTCCAACGCAGCACGCTGGTTGTCAAGCCCCTTCTTCTTCGCCGCCTCGACGGCCAGCTCCGATTCATAAGCGACTCTGGAGACGGCCGCCGAGTAGCCAATCAGGCCGGACAGCGACGCGACGCTGTTCAGAACTAGAGACATTGTGGCCATGTTCTTCGTTTGAGTGATAAGCGAATTGGCTTCGATTTTATTCTGGTTGGACTGGTAGGCGGTATCCAGCACGTCGTTCCTGAACAGAGCCAGAAGTTTGGTCAGATCGACCGCGACGGCATCGGACAAAGGCAACGCCAGGGCGGGGCGAGAGGCTCCAAAACCGATTTGGCTGGCGCGGTCTTTCCAGTCAATGGTCAGATCCTTTGGTGCTTTGTTGCCGGAAGACTTTTTTTCGACGGGCGCTTTCGCGTCCAATTCGTCCATCTGCTGTTTCTGAACGGCCTGCTGTTTTTCAAGGCGAGTTTTCCAGAAAATGTTATCATCCAATGAATTGGCCATGGTTTTGCTCCTATGGAGTAGTATTTAGATGCCACGCAGGATCTGGGCGGTTGTGTCCACTTCGTTCCTGTTCACGGTCTGCATGAGTTGGAGGACAGCGTTGAGCATGTCTTTTACGGCCTTGGTGAGGTCAGCAGTCTTGGAGGCATTCTCTTCCATCATTTTTATCTGGCCTTCGATGGCTTTGGCATCCGCCTGCTTGCCGCTGGCGATGCCGTCACCGATTGTCTTGACGAATCCGGCGACGGCGCCGATGAGCTGACTGACGGCCTGGCCACGGTTGCTTAAGGATTGAGCGGTACTCAATTGCATGTCCATCTTTGTCTTCAAGCCTGTCATTTCCATTTGCTTTGCCAAGATTGCATCTTGCTTCGTATCAATATCAGCTTGCTTTGTATCAATTTCAGCTTGCTTCGCCGTGATTTGTTCTTGCTTCGCCGTGATTTGTTGTTGCTTCGCCGCTATTGCATTCGCATTGGGCGGTTCCGCCGCTTGCAGCGTCGTCAGTTCCGTCTTCAGCGTTCCCATTTCCGTCTTCAGCGTTCCCATTTCCGTGTTCAACGTCCCCATTTCCGTCTTCAACGTCCCCAGTTCTGTCTTCAGCGTCCCCAGATTCGTCTGCGCGGTCTTCAACTGTTCGCCGGTCGCCTTGGCCTTAGCGGTGTTTGCAACACCTTTAAATCCGCTGGCCATGCCATAGAGCGAAGAACCGATTTGGACGATACCCGAAATGACGCCCATCCACAGGGCGAAAGACGCCGCGGATTCCATCGTGTCCGCTTCTGCTTGGATGTTCGCGATGGCGATGTTTGTTTCCGCCTGACGCATGAGCTGTGTGGACTGCTGCATTTCGTTCAGAGCTTTTTGCAACAGCACAAGCAACTGATACAGAACGAACAAGCCTTTGCCAGGTTCTTCTGTTGCCAGACTGCCAAGCGTATTCAGGATGCTGTTGGCAGTTTCCGCCGCGTTATAATTGCCGGTGGGGGGTGTGAGCTGCGGAGTGGTGGAAGTCGTGATACCAGCCTTCTTTCCGAGCGTTTCCATCTGCAATTGCCCATGCAGTCCGACGCCTTTGGTTTCCTTCGTTTCTTTCGTACCGCCGACGTTGGTTCCGCCGTCGATGCCTTGTGTATTTCCAAAGCCGCCTTGAACAGGCTTGTTTCCAATTCCTTCTACCATATTTAAAACTCCTTGTATTTATTTAGTTTACGACGGCGGGGATGCCGCCGTTACCTCCGATGGCGGGGACGCCGCCGTTACCTTATGCCATTGCTTGGCCGAGATTTGTGAAGATTTCGGTTTCGATTTGATCGTAGCTCTTAATCTGCTGCATGATGCCGCTGACGCAGTCCTGCAACAGCTTCATGATCTCCTGAATGGCATCCTGCTCATCCGCTAGACGCTGTTCCAGCTTTTCAAGGAACTGCTGGATCTTCTTCAGCTCGACTTGTCCCATCATCGCGTTGTAATTATCAATCGTTGCCGCGATGTTGATGCCGCCGCTGACGACGCCGAGAGCGCCGGATGCAATGGAGGTCGCGGCCTGGATGAGACGGCCGATGGAGGAGGCGATGGTGGCGGGGTTGCCGAAGGAGGCGAACATGCTGGCGACCGTGATAGCGATGGTGATGGCGAGCATCGCGATCTGGGCGGCCTTCTTGGCGTCCTTGCGGCTCATCGACGGATCGATCGCCTGGAAGACATCCGCCACCGCCCCTATTAATTTATTCATGATACTTGGCTTCTCCAACATGGCTACCGATGCTGCTGCAGTCGCAACCGCAACGCCTGCCGCGACAACGGCACCGACGCCGACGCCGCAAGACAGGACGGCGCAGACTGTCGCCGCCGCCAATGCCGCCGTGGCGACCGCCAATGTGGCGTAGGCCGTAATTAAAGCGGCCTTCCGTTTCTCTTCCGCCTTCTTGAAATCTTCGACGGACTGCTGGATGTTGGCGAGCTGCTGTTTGCAACGGGCGCAGATCAAGTCCTTCAACTGCTTGATGCGTTCCTGCGCGAGTTTCAGCTGTTCTTCGGACACTTCCATCTGCAACAGGCTGAGCAACTTGGCAAGGTCGATATCCGTATCGCTTTCTCCGTCGGGGAGGGTGAGGACGTTGGTCATGCTGGTGGGGTCGTTGACTTTGCCTTTCTTGTTCGTGCCTTCCGTCGATGTGGTGAGGACGGCGCTGAGGAGCTGTGCGAGGCCGTTGCTGATTTCCTTTACTCCGTCTTGACGTTCCGTCTTTTCGCCTTCGACTTTGTCTTTGCCTTGGCCTTCATTGACGCCGCCGACAAAGGGGGTGTTGCCGCTGATGGGTCTGTTGAAGTTAATTTCGCTCATCGTTGTTTCTCCTTTCTAATTTGTTTATTTATATTTTGTTAATTGCCTTTCATCAGTTCGAGGATGGCGTTGGCTTTGTCAATGAACGGTTTGTTGGCCGGAGTGGGTTCGCAGAGGACGACGACGGAGTTGAGGGCGCCTTCGGCTTTCTCCTTGTCATTCAAGGCGATAAAGCATTCAGCGGCATGGAAGGAAGGACGCGGGTCGTGGCAGTTCATGACGGCGGCGAAACCGTAGGCTTCGGCAGCTTCTTCATACTTTTTCATCATCTGGAGCGTAGCACCCATTCCGATCCAGTGTTTCGGTTCGAGTTGGTCGAAGAGGCAGAGGGCGCGGAAGATCTTGAGGGCGTCGTCGTACTTGCCGGCCTGATAGAAGTTGTATCCCATGGCGTAGAGACCGTTCATCTGCTTGTCGTCAAGGCCGAGGATGTCGCGGATGGCGCATTCGCCTTTGCACATCTTCTCAATGAGGGATGCGATGAGCTTGCCATCGATTTTGGTCTGCGGATCTTTGCCTTTCGCGATTTCGTCAATGATGCTTGCGATATCTTCGGGGGTCGCCTTCGCCAACTTCTTGTTTTCGTCGTAATTAGCCATTTTTATGATTCCTTTTAATTAAATTGTTTTGTTTTTCTTTTTTAATTCTTTTTCAGAGCCTGTAGGGATGCTTGAGTGCTCCAAGCTTCTCCAACCTGTTCTGTCTGACGGCATCCGGATCTTCGTGCCCTTCTCCCGTCAATTCCCTCAGGCCCTGTTCCCAGTTGGCCTGATCATCAGCGAGGACTTTCTTCAGTTCCTCCGGAAGTCCTTGGATGTTGTTCACATCCACGTTTTTAAGACTTTCAGGATCGATTCCGAGCTCCTCGCATTTCTTGCGTGTCTCTTCAATCTTGCCCTTTGCTACCTCCAGAAGCTCTTTCGATTTCTGGACGGTTTTCTGGATTTCCTCCAGATAATCCCGTGTCTCCCTCTCGGTTCTTCGTTCCGTCATAAATAATTCTCCATGTTTTTTTCATTTGTTACACCTCTTTTTGATTTTTTTTATTTTTTTTGATTTTCCTTCAGCAAATCCAGCAGTTCCGCCACGATAGGCGGCTTGTCCGACGAGTCTTTCGGTGGCGGTTCCAGTACGGGGGCGTTGTTGTTGACCATGGCGCCAAGCTGTCGGAGGAGAGTGAGCGTGTCCATCGTCTCCAAAAGCCACTGGCCGTCCTGCGGTTCCTGTTGCTCTTCCACTGTCAAATCGATGTCGTCCAATCCCAAGGACGCCAGAAATTCCTTTTCTGTTAGTTGTTTTTGTTTTTCTGACATATTATATCGTCTCCTGCATGGATGTCTTGGCCATGCCGCGCAATTTAGCGATGATGCGGCTGATAGCGGTCCGAACCGCTCCTTCATTTGTATTGAGAAGCTGTGCGATTTCATCGTATTCGCGGTTATCGAAGAACCGCATACGGATGAGTTCCTGTGCTTTCTCTGGAAGTTGCGCCAGAAGCTGCTCGAGCCGTTCGCGACGCTCGTCGTCTTCATGAGAAATGGCTTCGGATTGATCTTCCATGTTGTCCGCAAGCCGTTCCGATATTTCGGTATCAATGACTTCTGGATTCCGTCCGAGATTGCGGAAATAGCCGAGTACTTCAAATTTCGCGATGCCGAAGAGCCATCCCTGGAACGGCTGTGATGCGTCGTATTCATCGTATTTCCGATAGGCGCACAGGGCGACCCGCTGAAGGATGTCCTGTGCGTCAGAACGGTTGTAGATGGCGCTGTTCAGGTAAAGCCTGATGACGCGCTCCGACGTGCTCCATTGCTTCGTAAATTGTTCTAGTTTAATGTTATCCATCCAAGTCTATTTTGCCATTGCCTAAGATGATGTTATCTGGATTTTCTGGAGATTCTGGAGATTCTGGAGATTCTGGATTTTTGGGAGATTCTGGATCATCTAAATCATCTAAATCGTCCAGATCGTCGTCCAGTTCGTCAAGATCGAGATCGTCATCCAGTTCGTCAAGATCGAGATCGTCATCCAGTTTGATGCCGTCGAGTTCCTCTTCCTCCTGTCTGGTCTGCTTGATGTCTTTGATTATCTTCAGCAGTTCGACAAGCGGCGTGAACAACTCTTCCGGAACATAGTCATCGACTTTCACCTGCGCATACAAGGAGCGGGCGAGCTGGACAGTCTCCATGACGGGAATGT
>JAEEGH010016102.1_pt1 | contig 16118 bp, 16 predicted proteins | sample 9134181 | NCBI WGS metagenome assembly JAEEGH01 (sample SAMN16246544, study PRJNA631951) | gut metagenome | biome: gut microbiome; feature: rumen; material: DP-attached | host: Bos | place: Iran: Karaj | collected 2018-10
CTCACCATATTATTACTCTACTTTTTCACTGAATTCCGCTTCAGCTTCTTCACGGAACTGTCTCTTTTCCTCTCTCAAATCCGCAAAGAACTTGGAAAGAAGTGCGGAACACTCCTCTTCCATAACGCCGGTGGTCAGCTCAACCTGATGGGTAAACTGTTCCATCTGCAAAATATTGATAACACTTCCGGCGCAGCCTGCCTTGGGATTCATGGTACCGATTACCACATTGGGAATTCTTGCCTGTACAATGGCTCCGGCACACATCTGACAAGGTTCCAAAGTAACGTACATGGTACAATCCTCTAAACGCCAGTCATGAATTTTTTTACAAGCCTCTCCGATGCATAAAATTTCTGCATGGGATAATACGGATTTATCTTTATTTCTGCGGTTGTGGTCCTTTGCAATTACCTTTCCGTCATAAACGATGACACAACCGATGGGAACTTCTCCGGATCTTGCTGCTTTTTCTGCTTCCCGAAGCGCCATTTTCATATATTTTTCATTGGTCTTTATCTCTTTTCTTTCGGCGAGATTCTCTTTAAAGCCCATATTTCTTTTCCCCTTTCGCTTTGCTATAATAAATTCATCATATGGGTATCTTACCATTTTTTTTCGGGGAGGGGAATATTTCATGAGGATTTTAGGCCTGCAAAAAACCACACTGTTGGACTATCCAAACAAGCTGGCCTCTATTATTTTTACCGGGGGCTGCAATATGAAATGTCCCTATTGTCAAAATGCAGAATTGATCTCACCTTCTTCCCAGGGTTTCCCTACAGAAATCTCTCAAGAAGAAATCTTTTCCCACTTAAAAAAACGACAACATACTTTGGAAGGTCTGGTAATCAGCGGCGGTGAATGCACCCTCCAAAAAGACCTGGTGGAGTTTTGCAAAAAAGTAAGGGAGCTGAATCTTGATATTAAAATCGACACCAACGGCACCAACCCCAAACTTTTACAAAATCTCGTTGAAAAAAACTTAGTGCAGTATGTAGCCATGGACATTAAAAACTCCAAAGAAAAGTACAACCTTACCGTAGGGATGGAGAATTTTGACTTAACACCCGTAGAAGAAAGTGTTACCTTTTTATTGGAAAACTCCGTGGATTATGAGTTTCGTACCACGGTGGTATCCCCCTTTCACACAGAAGAGGATTTCCACTCCATAGGAGGCTGGATTCAAGGAGCCAAAGCCTACTATATTCAGCCTTTTCAGGAAAGCGACCACGTTCCTTCCAGGGAGTTATCCACTCCTTCCAATGAGGAGCTTTTACGATACAAAGAAATAATGACTACCTATGTTCAAAATACAAATATTCGAGGAATTGATTTATGAATCACACCTATGAAACTGACCGACTCTATTTAAAAGTGCTGGGTCGATATGACGCTCGCATGGTTTTGGATTTTTATTCCAGAAACGCCAAAGAGTTTGCCCTATACGAACCCTTAAAAGAAGAAGATGCGAAGAATCTGAATTATCACGCCATGATGCTGGATTATGAACTCCAATACTTTCAAAAAGACACCCTTCTTCGCCTTTATATTTTTGAAAAAGAAAACCCTTTCCAAATCATTGGAACCTTAAGTTTTCGAAACATTTCCCTATCCTTTTATAAAAGTGCCATTTTAGGCTACAAAATGGATAAGGATTTCCGGCGAAAAGGCTATATGAAAGAAGCCATTACCAAGGGCATGGAAATCATGGATGAAGAACTACATCTTCACCGGGTAGAAGCCATCGTTTTACCATCCAACGAAGCCTCTATTCATTTGTTGGAGGGACTGGATTTCCAAAGAGAAGGATTAATCCGTGACAAGGTATTTTTAAACGGGAAATGGGAAGATCATTATTTATATTCTCATATATTTGAAAACAACGACTAAATGGTCGTTGTTTTTCTTTTGTTTTTTATCGGTTTTCGTTGCTTATGTAAATCAAATTTTGTAAAATCTAATTACACGGATGAATTATTCATCAATTGTATTGTATGTATGAGACATGAAAGGAGAAACATTATGGCAAAATGGGTATGTAGTGTATGCGGTTATGTATACGAAGGAGAAGAAGCACCTGATGAATGTCCAGTATGTCACGTAGGACCGGAAAAATTCACCAAGCAGGAAGAAGGGGAAATGGCTTGGGCTGCTGAACATGTTGTAGGTGTTGCACAGGGTGCTCCCGAAGATATTATGGCTGACCTTCGCTCCAACTTCGAAGCAGAATGTTCTGAAGTAGGTATGTATCTTGCTATGAGTCGTCAGGCATTTAGAGAAGGCTATCCCGAGATTGGTGATTATTACCACAGAGCCGCTTTGGAAGAGGCTGAACATGCTGCTAAATTTGCAGAACTTTTAGGTGAAGTTCTTACAGATTCCACCAAAAAGAATTTAGAGATGAGAGTAGATGCTGAAAATGGTGCTACAGCAGGAAAGACTGACCTTGCGAAACGTGCAAAAGCATTGGATTTGGATGCTATCCACGATACTGTTCATGAAATGGCTCGCGACGAAGCTCGTCACGGTAAGGCACTCGAAGGTCTCCTCAAGCGCTACTTTGGATAAAGGCTAGCCACTAGGATATACAAAAAACAGCCTGTTACGGCTACAAGCCTACTGATTTCTCCGCTCGATGGAATATCTCGCTTGAGAAATAGTAGAGCTTGTTGCCTACAGGCTGTTTTTTTATACTTAATCGACCGTTCACACGATTTTAAGAATAAAGACGACGTACGTTGCTCTCAACAATATTTTCAGCTTTGATTTCGAAGTCTCCGTTTAAGAAAGATTCAAGCTGCCCCTTAGTGTTGATTGCCTTGCCATTTACTAAGATGATAAATGGCTTCTGGCCATCTGAATTAAGAGTCATTCTGTAATCAACTCTATCTAATGCATACTCAATGCTCATCTCGTATGAATCGAAATAGCATCTTGTATTTCCTAATGTGTGATCAGATGTAATCCAGTACTCTTCTACTAAGTTAATCTCTGGCTCAACCTGAGTCATCTTTATAAATTTTTCATTACTCTCTTCGCGTAATAATTTGTACTCTTTATTAAGTGTTGTAAGTTCCATATTTCACCTCACAATAAAACCTAGTTAAATATATCATCACCTAAACCTAAAGCACTTTATCATGATTATTGTTATATGTCAACAATTTTTTCACATTATTTTTGTGAATATAACCTATTTTCTAAAAAAGGTTATAAAATGCAACAAAAATGCCGAAAAACATAGTAAAATGGAGCTACTCACTAGAATATTATGTACATAATTATGAGAAGGAGAATTAATGTATTATGGAAAAAAAGTCTAGGGCTGGTTTCAGCCTCAATGCACTATTGCTCACAATGGTGCTTCCCCTTATTGTTGCTTTATTAATCAGTAATCTTGTAAGCGGATACCGCCAGTCAGAAATCATGCTTCAAGACGAAAAGGTCTATTTTGACACCTTATATTCAATAAGCAACCTTCTCACGAATGCGGATCGTGATTTTTACCAAGCACAGTTAGCAGGAACTCAATACAACGCCTATGAACGCTACGTAGATAACGCCACTGCGCAGCGCTACCTTGATGAGGTAGAGGAAAACAATGCGGAAGTTATAGAGCGTGTAAATGAGGCTGTAGAGCTGGCTAAAACAAATGATTACCTTTGGAATCAGGTAACATCTGAAAACGGTAACACAATGTCTAACCTCTACGACGATTTCAACACAAACTATGCTCTATGGGAAAAGGACTATGATTTCGTTACTGGACAAGGCGATTTCATTACTTGGATTAATCACTTTTCAGCAGCCCGCAATGCTCTATCTGAAATGAGCGATATTGTAGAGATTTGGGCTGAGCAGGAAAGGGAATACACCCATACAAATGTGACTATCGCAATCCTTGTAACACTTGGCGTATTTGTCGTGATTTCACTCATACTTTTAATCTTCTCAATTTTCATAATCATGACTATCAATAAAAACCTTAAGAACATTAGAGCTTCTGTTGACACAATCTCTGGCGGTGATTTTGTCACAAAGATACGTCCTAACTCATTTATTCGTGATTTTAACGCCATAGGCAATTCACTTGAGTCAATGCGTCATGATTTGAGAAACGCCCTTGTAAAGGTTATCAGCCATGCTCAGGACGTGAATGCAAAAGCAGAAATCGCAAAGGACAACCTTTCCGCTTCACAGCAGACAACAAACAACATCAATTCAGCTGTTTACGATATCGCCGAAAGTGCTACCGCTATGGCACAGGATGTTAGCAATGCTTCTGCTATCACAATGGAAATTGGTGAGGCTGTTGATAAGGTTCTTGAATCAGCCAACAACAACCTTGAAAACGGCCAAATGGTATATGATAAATCTTCTAAGTTAAAAGAGATGCTTGAACAGATAAAAATTCAGGATCAGAACACAGATACAGTTGCTGGTGAGGTTTCTGATTCAGTAGGTGAGACAGCAAACGTTGTATCCCAGATTTCTGCTGCTGCAGAGGGTATCATCAACATTTCAAGCCAGACAAACCTTCTAGCCCTTAATGCTTCTATCGAAGCAGCACGTGCAGGAGAAGCCGGCCGTGGATTTGCAGTTGTTGCAGATAACATCAAGAACCTGGCAGAGGAAACAAATACACTTGCAGGTGAAATTACAGGCATGTTATCAACAATTACACACTATTCTGAGAACAATAAACAGCTTGCTGAAGAAATAAAAGCAGCAACCACTACTGAGGCCGCTGCTCTTGAAGAAATGAGCGTATCATTTGATGAAATGCTTAACCTGCTTCAGGAAACCGAAGCTGGCAATAATCAGATTGTTGAGCTTGTAAAGAATGTGGATGATGGTAAGAATAATATTCTTCAGTCTGTAGATTCTCTATCTTCTATTTCACAGGAGAATGCAGCATCTACCGAAGAAACCAGTGCATCACTATCACAGCTTGATGAATCAATGACAGCTGTTGTAGAACAAGCAAATGAGCTCCAGGCAATTGCTGAAGCTCTTACTGAAAACGTACGATTCTTCCAGGTGGAATTACCAGCAGAAGAAATCAAAGTTACAACTATTCAGAGAAATGATCGACCTGTTTCCAAAGGCGAGGGAGCGGCAGTGTAAGCAAGGTTGCCTTGATTACATTGTCAGCAATCATACAAGTCCAAACATAAACCAGTCCCTGGTTGAAGAAATGAATTCCGAGGTATGTGGCAAGTATTCTAACAAGCCACATACCTCCAAATTCTATTACGAATGGATACTTGGTTTTGCCAAGTCCATAATAAATACCTTCTGAGATTACATACATTCCGTAGAAAGGTTCGCTGAATGCGACCATCTTGAGAACTGTAGTGCCCAGCGCAATAACGCTGGCATCTGTTGTGAAAAATCCCATCAATGTTTCTGCAAAAATGAATAGCAAAACACCGCTGAGCGTCATAACTGCAAGGGTACAAACTATACTGCTGACGCACACAGCATGATACTTTTCATGATTCTGCTCGCCATAGGCAATTCCAACCATAGTATTTGCTGCAGATTTGAAGCCATATCCACCTATATAGAACAGCTCCTCTGCACCAACTGCAATACTGTGTGCCGCAAAGATGATTGTACCCATGTGTGATACTAATCCTGCAAAAACTACATAGCCTGATGTTGATGCAACGTTTATTAGCAGAATTGGAAGAGATAGCTTCCACATCTTCTGAGTAGTCTCTTTGTCTTCCTCGAGAAGATTTCCCTTAAATGACAACAACGGATTCTTGAAGAACACGATTAATGTGAGGATTCCACCTAAGGCTGCTGATATACAGGTAGCATAGGCAGCTCCATCTACTCCAAGTCCTAGCATGTATATGAATATATAATCCAGCACAAGGTTTACAGCATTAATAGAAATGCTGATAACCATTGGTGTCTTTGTGTCTTTTGTGGCTCTGATTGCAGATGCCAAAATGTACTGTACCGACTTTAAAATTACTGGTACTGATATCCAGAAAAAGTATCGTGTAGCTGCAGGCCTAATTGCCTCTTCTGCTCCCATCCAAGTGGCAACAAATGGAGATAACGCAAGGCAGATAACCTCTAACACAGCACCTACTCCGAGAGCAAATACTAAGCTTCGCTTAGCCACAAGCTTTATCTTGTGCTCTTCTCCTGCTCCAATTGCCTGAGCAATAAGTGTCATTGCAGCAACACCAAAGGCATATGGCATACTGCCTACTAACCATGTGATTGTGGTAGAGGTAGACACAGCTGCTGTAGCATTGGCACCGAGACGGCCTACCATGGCAGTATCAACATATTGCATAAGTACAGATAGAATCTGCTCTAGCATAGTTGGTAAAGCTACCACCACTACCGACCAAAATATACTTTCTTTTTTATTCTTTATTACTTCCTTCATCTTTTCCTAAACCATTAGCCCATACCATGGACTGTATTGCTCGTGCAACGCGGATAGCATCTATGGCATCCATTGCACGTTTATAATCTTCATCCTGTTTCTTTACCTTTGCAGAGAATTCCTTCTGCTTTTGCTCGAATTCCTCTGCCTTTCGCTGCTTTTGCCTAGCAGCTTTCTTTTGGAATGCAGCATAATCTGCATTGCTAGCAGTTGAGCGTTTGCTTGTCTTACCAAGGACTTTGCTGTGAACAAGAGCCTTGCCATCATTGTCCGCCTGAAGGTACTTGTACGCCTCTACGATTTTGTTGTAGGCAGTGGTATCTGCACTTCCAGTGGCATCAGGATGGAATCTCTTAACCAAATCCTTATATGCATTTTTTATCTGAGCCTCTGTAGCGTTTGGAGCCAATCCAAGCTGCTGTAACGCCTCTTGTCTAGTTCGAAACATATTCTCATCCTTTCATGCCAAGCACTTCACCTATAAAATACAACGAACCAAATGCAACAACCTTTTCATCCTGCGAAAGTGCCTGATTTAAGGCATCCTGATAGGAATCACAGGATTTTGCATCTATACCAAGCTCTCCTATTGCATCAGCCAATTCCTTGGCCTGTAAAGCCCTATCTGACTCAACCGTAACTGTATAAATCCTTTTGGCAATAGGAGCCATAATCTTTGCCATAGACAAATAATCTTTGTCCGCCATTACTGCCATTATAAATGATATTTTTTCCTTTGGAAATTCCGTATATAAGCTGTCATACAAAGCCTGTACTCCAGATGGGTTATGAGCTCCGTCCACCATTATAAAAGGCTTATCGGATATGATTTGCATCCTTCCAGGCCAAACCGCTTTTGCAAGTCCTGAATCAATGTTCTGATTATTGATGTCTATACCCATACTTTTTACAGTCTCTATAGCTACTGCAGCATTTTTTCTCTGATAATTTCCAAATAAGCCTAACTTTTTTTCTTTGGAAACTTCACCTGCCAGAGTGTACTTGCAGCCCAGCTCTTTGCACTTTTTAATTATAACTTCGCTGGCTTCATCAGGCATCTCGCCTATAACAACAGGCACTCCCTCTTTAATGATGCCAGCCTTTTCTCCTGCAATTTCTCCAAGAGTATTTCCTAGGTACTGGGTATGCTCCAAACCGATAGAAGTGATTGCACAAACCTCTGGCTTCACACTCAATCCATTGGTTGAATCTTTAGCTCCACCAAGACCAGTTTCCAGCACCACATATTTGACATTTTGCTCTTTAAAATAGAGCATTGCCATTGCTAACCAGTAGTCAAACATGGTTGGTTCTAGATTCAACTCCAGTGATAATAGGCTTTCACCCAGTCTTGTTACATCTTCTCTCGAAATCTGCTTTCCATCGATTTGAATACGCTCTGTGTACTCAATAAGATGAGGTGATGTGAAAAGACCTACCTTAAAATGCTCCTTAGATACAAAAGAAGCAGCCTGTAAGATACTACTCACAAAAGCTGCTACTGAACCTTTACCGTTGGTTCCAGCAATGTGAATGATATGTAAATCCTTCTCAGGATAATCCAAAGCTTTCATAAGCTCTTTTGTTACATCTCTTCCACATGCTTTGCCAAATCGGCGTTTATTATCAATTGTAAAAACTATTTCTTCGTATGTCATTGCAATTAAATGACCATTATCAAGCCTCCGTCATTGGCATACATGCTGCTGACGCCGCGTGTATCAACAATGAAGATTTCCTTGAACTTAGCCATAGACTCCATTTTTTCCTTTAATGATAAAGCACGCTCTAAACAGTTGCAATGAGATATTGCAAGAATCTTCTCCTCGCAGTTTTCTGTAACATCTACAAGACACTGGCCCATTTTATCCAAAGCTTTTACCATGCCTCTGGCCTGACCAAGCTGCTGAATGCTGCCCTCGTCAGTAGAGCCCATAACAGGCTTGATATTTAATGTGCCGGCAATAGCTGCCTTTAGATTAGAAAGACGACCTGCCTTTCTGAGTGTTTCAAGTGTCTCAAGAACGAAGAATGTATGCTGACCTGCAATGTATTCTTCAACTGTTTTTACTACCTCTTCAAAGGACATACCCTGATTCTCACACTCGGCAATCTTAAGACCGATAAGTGTTTCACCAATTGATGCTGACTTTGAATCGAAAACATATATCTGCTTTGACTCATCGTCTTCCTCGTATAAATCCTTTGCTAAGCATGCACTATTATATGAACCAGATAATTGTGCTGAAAGTGTAACGATGTAAATTCGCTCTGCATCGCACTCCATCTCTACCATATAGGCATTTGGTGAAGGGCAAGCTGATTTAGGAGATGTGCTGCATTCTGCAACAGCCTTTAAAAATGATGCCTGATCAAAAGACTCGTCATCGATAATTTGCTGGTCTCCTACCTCCAGAGTGAGAGGGACGTTAACAAAATGTCCATCCTCCTGCATTTCTTTTGTTAACTCTCCACAACTATCAATAATTACTCTATACATGGTATACAATTCCTCCGTGGTACTTATTATAGCACCCCGATTGTTCCACGTAAATAGTTTTTATTAATTCATCATGTAGTTTTTAAAACCACATGCATTTATCTCCATTTTATAGTTATTACATTTGAGTTTTCGTCCAATAAATAATAAACGGACTGTAGCTCCTGTATATAGTCGGAAATGTGCTTCTCATCAAAGAAGTAGTTCTGCACTCTTGTGTACAAATCAGAATTACTAAATTTCAATGATATCTCTTCATCTCCGGCATTGTATGATTCTGCCAATCGATTACCAATAGCATCTACGCCAAACCAGTCATAATAAAGGCCCTTTTTCACGAAATAATTGTCAGCATTAGACAAACATTCTGGAACCTCAAATGATGATGTTATAACGTGATTTTGGCTGATTTCCTCTGTGGTCATAGCAAGGTAAGCGTAGTTGATTCTCTTTGCTGTGTCGTTGTTGTCATCTAGATATTTGCTATTTCCCCATGTAACATCCATGTAGTAATAAGCATCGTCCAAGTACACCAAATTCCAGGCATGGCTTTCGTTATTGGCTGTTCCTGTGACTATGGTGCTCTTGATGCCAAGCTGATCCAACAGATACCAGGCAGCGTCTGCATATCCTTGGCACACTGTAGACTGATATAAAAAAACGCTAAGGATGTTTTGATTTTCCTCACTATCTACATCGTAATCAACCTTTTCTATTAAGGTCTCAAATACATAAAGCGCCTTCTCAAAATCGCTAGCCTCAGGATTTATTCCATATAGCCAATCTGCAACAACTGAATCTATCTTAACCTGATAAATATCTCTTTGCTCCTGATTCATGGTGTATTTAGGCTCAAATTCAAGCCCCAGGATATTACTACCAGATGCATATGTATTGTATTGGTAACCACTTATCCAGAACAGATTACCATAGTCTGCCATCACCCCTTCATAGGCTTTAGCAAGTACGTCTTTGTCCTTAGTCGAAAGGGTAATCTTGTCCTTATAGTTGATAATGCAGTCATATATCTGGTCGTAGGTTTCTTTCTCCTCCTCTGAGAGGGTCTGGTATACGTATCTGTCATATGATACAGACTCTACAATGACTGGTTCCCCAATCATCGCTTCCATGGATTCCCCTTTGTACCAGTCCACTAAATCATCAACGCTTCTAACGTTGGTCAATCCTTCTAAATCAAAGTCCTCTTTGGTAAAGCTGAGAAATAAACAAACTGCTACGAACAAGCCTGTCATTATCAACAACGCCGCTATTAAATTAACAATAGTGTGTATAAACCTTTTCAAACTTTCTCCTTAAAAAAACAAGGCAGCGTAATTTCTTACACTGCCTCTCCCCTTAATCTTTTTTGTATTGCCTTAAAGCTTGTTTTTCATAACATAACCAAAGGTATCCGAAAAATAGATTAATGATTAAAAAATTGATTAACGTACAACTGTTACGTTAACAGCCTGTGGTCCCTTTGCCCCATCAGTTACTTCATACTCAACTGTAGCACCTTCTTCGAGAGTCTTGAATCCCTCTGAGTTGATGCCGCTGAAGTGAACGAATACATCGTTTCCAGCTTCGTCTGAGATAAATCCGTAGCCCTTTGAATTGTTGAACCACTTAACTGTACCTTTGCTCATGCTAAAGTACCTCCAATATATTACTTGCCAAGCTTTGCTTGACTAAACTTAGTTTAACAGAACACTTATTCAAAGTAAAGAAAATGTCCGAATATTTTGAACAAATTTTTATTTTCGTTACTTAATGCCTGTTAACGCCACTTAATACCGGAGTTACATAACAGTAAGTCATTAATTAGCAGCTGCTTTTTCAGGTATCATTCCTGTTGTCCTAACAAGTATTCTAGGACCACCTTTTTTCTCTATATAATCCTCAGTAATGATTACCTGGCCAATATTATCATCCTTAGGGATTTCATACATAATATCAAGCATGAATTCCTCTATAATAGAGCGAAGACCTCTTGCTCCAAGCTTTTTATCAAGAGCCTTTCTTGCTATGGCATGAAGAGCCTCCTCTTCGAAATCAAGCTTAACCTCATCAAGCTCTAAGAGCTTCTGGTACTGTTTGATAATTGCATTTTTTGGCTCCTTAAGAATACGAACAAGCATATCCTCATCAAGCATTTCTGTAGCAAATACAATTGGAAGACGTCCGATGAACTCAGGAATCATACCGAACTCTCTTAAATCCTCAACTGTAACCTTTTGAAGGATGTTTTTATCGTCATCATATTTATCCTTAAGATCCGCCATAAATCCCATAGATGAATGCTTATTAAGACGAGCCTTGATAATCTCATCCATAGCTGGGAAAGCGCCACCGCAGATAAATAGAATGTTGCGTGTGTTGATTGTAGTGGTAGGTACCATAGCGTTCTTGCTAGAAGCTCCGATAGGTACTTCTACATCTGCACCTTCAAGAAGCTTAAGCATACCCTGCTGTACAGACTCTCCACTTACATCACGCTGATTTGTGTTTTTCTTTTTTGCAAGCTTATCAATCTCATCGATGAAAATGATACCCTGCTGGCAACGCTCAACATCGTTTCCAGCTGCTGCAAGTAGCTTGCTGACTACTGATTCGATATCATCGCCAATATAGCCTGCCTCTGTAAGAGATGTGGCATCTGTGATAGCAAGAGGCACATCCAAAAGACGTGCTAATGTACGAACAAGATATGTTTTTCCTGAACCTGTAGGTCCAAGCATAAGCATATTTGACTTCTCGATTTCGATATCATCCATTGTGCCTGTAGCAACACGCTTGTAATGGTTATAAACAGCAACAGACATAACCTTTTTAGCATAATCCTGTCCAACCACATACTCATCAAGCATAGCCTTGATTTTGTGAGGTGGAATGATGTTGTTGATGTCGATTGCTGGTGTTGGTCTATCCTCTGCCTTTTGGCTTGCAGCACCGTGAGCGTTCTTGACCTTTGGTCCCTCGCCAAAGAGGCTTCCAAGGTTCAAAAAGCTGATGTTAGGAATTTTGTTCATATCAACATTGCTCTTTGAATTGTCTCCTCCGCCGAAACCAAATCCACCCATAGAATCGAATGTGTGCTGCATACAATCGCGGCATACGCTCATTCCTGGCGCCATTTTGATTAATGGGCCTGCGATATTGTCTGGTCTGTGGCAGATATAGCAAAACTCGGTAGGCTTATCCTCGTGGTCTGCCTTATCCCTTTTTATTTCCTGACCTGTAACTTCCTCTATAACCTCGTCTGAGATATCTGTTGTAGATTTCTCATCTGGGTCAAATTCTCTAAAATCTTTATCTGACATTGCTAACTCCTATTCTAAACCCTGCATAAAACTAAATACTTCGTTGTAATACTCAAGGATAATGTCATCTGTAGCATTGAATATTTCATGCTTGCTACCTTCGAATCTTTTAAGCTGACAGTTCTGTGCACGCTTTGCAAATTCGTTTTGAGCCTCTGGCATTACCAAGGTATCCATCGCTGCTTGCATTATTATAACAGGAATTTTTACTAGGCTTGCGTTTTTTAGAATTTTTTTAGAAACATTAAATGCTTCTCTGGACCAACCAAAGGTGCATCCGTTTGTACGATAATGCTTCTCTCTTTCTCTCTCCTCGTATTGGAATGTATATCTCGCCTTTGATAAAGCTGAACATCTAGGATATTTGAAAGTGTGATCATAATCATGATACCCAGGCAAATATCTCTTTTTTAAGAAAGGTATGTACGATAGCAGAGCTAACAGCTTAACAATTACCTTGCTAGTATCACCAGTAGAAAGCTCTATCATAGGTGATGAAAGAATAGCCTTTTTAAAGACATCTGGGTATTGTTCTAAGTATAATGCACCTATTCCTCCGCCCATTGAATGGGCAAATAGAATAAGACGCTCAGTAACACTTTCCGGCCTAACTATCTTTTCAATGAATTCATTAAAATCTGAAATGTAATCCTGAAAACTATTTACGTGAATTTTATAATAACCTTCCACTTCTCTATCGGAAAGACCATGTCCTCTGTGGTCCAAAATGAACACGGAATACCCCATCTGATAGAAGTAATACAACATTTCCGAATACTTGGTTGTGAATTCGCAATAGCCATGTGAAATAACGATTGATGCCTTTTCATCTGGGCGCACCATCATTGCATAGTGCAGCTGCATACCATCCTTATTCTCAAAATACCCTTCTTTTGTTTTATCCTTTAGAAAAGGAAGGACTTTGCCCTTCATAGTGTTGGCAAAATCCTGTTCCTTAATAAATATATCTTCAAATTTCATTTTAGTCCCAATTGTAGCTGTTTACTATTTCTAATGCCTTGTCTGGATAGTTTGTGATGATCCCATCCAATCCCATTTCGCATGCCATGTGCATATACTGCTTAGAATTAACAGTCCATGTGTTGATTTTCAATCCAAGCTCATGGCATCTCTGTACGTAATTAGGATACTGTACATTATAAAGAGCAGGGTGCAATGCTTCCACACCATGTTCCTTACCATATTCTGGCATGTTTAAAGTGCCATCCATATAGAGGAATCCTGTCCTGGCAGTAGGATCAAGCTCCTTTATTTTCATAACACTATAGTGATTGAAGGATGAATAGATTACTCTGTCTTCCATGCCAAATTCCTTAGTCATGGCAAGAATATCTGCCTCTATCCCCTCATAAAAAACGATTCCGGTTTTAAGCTCAATATTGATTATTAGATTAGTTGGCTTAATGAGCTCGAACACTTCTCTCATGGTAGGAATAGGAGCTTCCTTGCACTCTGGATGAGTAGCATTGTAATTGAATTTTCTAAGCTCATCCAAAGTGAAGTCCTTAACGTCTCCCTTACCATTAGAAGTTCTATCTATTTTTTCATCATGAATGACAACAAGCTGGCCATCCTTTGTTTTGTGTATATCAAGTTCTATTCCATCTGCTCCCATTCTAACTGCCTCTTTAAAGGCAGGAATAGTGTTCTCAGGGAAATAGCCACTGGCTCCCCTGTGAGCAAATACTAATGGTTTATTCATTGGTTTATTACCTCTTTTCCTTGCTTTTGTAACATCAATCCATATCTTCAAAAGCTTCCAAGCCGCGTTTAGCCTCCACATTTCCATCTCCATGTTTTACAAACATCATAGTAATAAATGCCATTATCGCAAATACGGTAGCATATGGGAAAAGTGTGATATATCCCACATGTAAGAGCAACCATCCTGCAACAATAGGTGTTACGATTTGGGCTGCCATTGAGAATGTGTAGTAGTATCCTGTGAATTTTCCGATATCTGAACCCTTACACATTTCTACAACCATTGGAAGTGAATTTACATTGATAAACGCCCAACCTATACCTACACATGCAAAAAGAACATAAAGCAGTGGCGAAAAGCTTGGGTGAATCAGTGTAAAAATAAAGCCTGCAAAAAAGCTGCCTCCCAAAATTACAATTCCAAGAAGAATTGTTTTCTTTCTGCCGATTTTGGATGCCACAATACCTGATGGAATAAAGAAAACAATAGCTCCTGCTGTGGCTACAAGAAGACATAGCGAAGCATCTCCCAGTGCCATATCCCACATCTTGACAGCGTATGTTGTAAACCATGTCTCCATGCCATTGTATGCGATGAACCATAATGCTACTGAAATAAGTAAAAATACTAATGAACGCTTTACCTCTGTAGGAAGCACTTCATTTCCAGATTCATCCTCTATAGTGAACACTTCCTCTGGATGAAGGAGCTCATAGTTTTCTACCTGTTTGTTAAGTGCCACCTCATCTACAGTAATCATTACGATACAAAGAGACACAAGCATGATTCCTGCTACTACTGCAAAAACCAACATGTAATTTACGTGCTCCAAATCCTTTATCTTTGAAGCAGGGTAAAGAACTGCCGCAACTCCAAGATAAATGATTCCTCCAATGGCTCCCATCAAATTGATGATAGCGTTGGCCCTTGAACGAAATGGCTTGATAGTACAATCCGCCATAAGGGCAACTGCTGGGCTACGATATGTGCCCATTGCCACAAGAAGTGCACCAAGTATTCCAATGAACAAAATCTCTTTTTCAATTGTTGGATTTGCAAAATAGCTATTATCAACAATTGGCAACAGCATCATCAAAATAACTGCTGCGATAGTTCCAAAAAGAATAAATGGTTTGCGCTTACCCATCTTGCTTTTGCACTTATCTGATATTGCACCAAACATTGGTAGTAAGAAAAGTGCAAGCACATTATCCATGGCCATAATTACCCCGGATATGGTCTCATTTAGATGAAATGTGCTTGTAAGTACAAGCGGAATCAATGCGTTGTACATCTGCCAAAATGCGCAAATCGAAAGAAATGCAAACCCCATTTGCACTGTCTTCTTAACATCTAATTTCATTATTTAATTCCCCCCTATGCTACGCTGATTACGATAACAAGCCTACTGTTTCTCCGCTCTATATATCAGCATCTGCTGCTCATGCTGCTCGACTACATCATCGATAGCCTTTATGCGACCCTTTATTGCATATTCAATCTGCTTGATCTCCTGTGCAAGCGGATTGAGTTCTTTGTAGATTGCTTCCATATGCTGCTTCATATTTTCTGTTTCATACCCCTCAGGAAACTCCAATACTACTAAATGGCGAACTGTCTTTGTATCCTCTTCAACCTTTGTAAGGAAGCTGATAGATTTAATATCATCGTGATTCTGTCCATATTCCTCAAGCTTGCTACGAATAGCAACAACCTCTTCTGTCTCCTTTGGAACACCGAGAAGGATTCTCTTTCCTGCTGGAATCTTCTGCTCCTGAACAGCACCTGCGCCATCTTCCTTGATTCCGAAATCGTTTTTGTAGCCCGGTGTGTTTGTGATAGTGTCCAAATAAGGAATTGGAAGTGTACATGGAACTTCGTTAAATGGATTAACAGCAATTCCTGAATAAACATTTCCACGCTTAAGCATTCCGTATACATCCTGGAATGAAAGGATTTGAGTGTGTACTCTTTGTCCATCCTTTGCAAGATTCTTCCATCTGCGAAGTGATGCCCAGTCTGTAAAAAGTGGAAGCACTAAGCTATCTTTATCCTCTGGTGTGCCAGTAAGCTTAATCTGAGACTTAAGCATGTAGAATCCGATTTTTGTATCCTTGCTGATTTTTGCAACACCATTTTCATTGAGCTCAGGCT
>JAEEGH010016104.1_pt1 | contig 16118 bp, 11 predicted proteins | sample 9134181 | NCBI WGS metagenome assembly JAEEGH01 (sample SAMN16246544, study PRJNA631951) | gut metagenome | biome: gut microbiome; feature: rumen; material: DP-attached | host: Bos | place: Iran: Karaj | collected 2018-10
GCCGGCCGAGGCGCACGGTTCACGGTGGATATGTCCGCAGCTACGAAAAGTGCGAACTGGCTGTCAATCAGAGAGTACAACACTGCTCCTTATACCAAGGCTACAAACAAGATTTATTATCGAGTTCGCACGGAGAATAAGACAGTTAAGTCCGCAAAGATTAAGGCTTTCTCTGAATCAGCATTCGCTGCTATTGATGATTGGGAGACTTATTTTGCGTCAAATGGTACGACAATGAATTCCACCTCTATCTCCAATATGAACGGGGATTCAGGATACTCATCACTGTATAGTTATACTGGCCTTACGGGAGATACTTGGTATGTTGTCATGGCAAGAGTGGTGTTAGAAGATGACACTGTCGGATATGCTGTGGGCCGTATTAAAACGGATTGGGCGACCTTGACGGCAGAGTCCATAGCTGGCGGCATAAAGGTTACGTATTATGGAAAGGATCTTCACACGACTAATACAAGAAATTTCCGGGTAGTAGCGACGGATTTAGATATGGGAGGTCAAAGCTTTGCTGATTATTATACCTCTGTTTTAAGTCCTGGTACGATTGCGTCCAATATAGAAACAGTAAACTCGAAAAATGGAACAAGTGGTCTGTATTCAAATGTCACAAAACACTATACGGGAAAGAGTACACAGGAGACTATGGTGGCAGGTACAAATTACACTGTAATCATGAAGTTTGTAAATCTTCGAGGTGAAACGAAGATTCTTACCGCTAGTGCTGATGCTGGAGCTACCGAGTAGGAGCAGTACATTTCCCTTATAATCAATACATTACGAAAACTATGTAAGCAAAAATCGCTTACATAGTTTTTGTTTTTGGCTGGGAGTCAGGAAGTTAGCGTGCTCCTCCCTGGTTCGGGGTGCGTCCACGAGGCGGGGTATCCTCCCCGGTGCAGGGTGCCAAGGGGCGGCGAGGATTCCCGAACGGCCCCGCTTGTGTCCCCATAATCCGCGTCCCAAAGTCCGCATCCTAAAGCCCTTGTGGCAGATAACCTATTGTCAACCAGCCGATTAAAGAAAATCGGTCGGCAAAAAACGCTGACCGATTATTGCGATTTTATTGATTCTCAGATAGTTATCCGCCACGGGGTTATTCCGCTTCCGGGCCCTCTTCCACGCCGGTGAAACCCTGGGCGTGGATGTCAATCTCGGCGCCCTCGGGGGTGACCATCACGGCGCCGACCTCGGGCCGGGCCAGGTGGCCGATCACGTCATAGTCCTGGAAGTCACGCCGGAAGAGTTCGGCCTGGGAAATCGGCACGGTGAAGAGGAATTGGTAGTCGTCGCCGCCGTTCATCGCTGCCGTCACCGGATCCATGTCCAGCTCCTCGGCCATCTCAAAGGTGCCGTTGGAGAGCGGAATCCGCTCCAGGTAGATCTTGGCGCCGAAGCCCGTCTCCGCCGCCAGTCGCAGCACGGCGTCGCCCAGGCCGCGGGTCACGAACCGGCCTGTGGAGGGGAAAATCCCTGTGTCCACGAACCGCGAAACCGTATTCGGCTTGACTTCCGGGCTGAGGTAGGCCGCCAGCACGCTGCGGTACTTGCTCAGGTCGGGCTGCTTGCCGTCGCGGTTGAAGGAGGCCTTCTCGCGCTCGAGCACGTGCAGTCCCATGTAGGCTGCCCCGACGCGTCCCGAGAGGCAGATCAGGTCCATGTTGGCCGGCACCGGTAGCTTGCCGAGCAGGGCTTTTTTCGGGAAACCGGTCGCCGAAAGACTGATGCAGAGGCCGTTGAGGCTGGGATTCAGATCGAGCGTCAGCTGACCGATACCGTGCTCGCGCGCCCCGGCCAGCACTCCCTGCCAGAGTTCCTGCACCTCTTCAAAGCAGAATCGGCTCGAGAGTCCCAGGTTGACCGAGACGGCCACCGGATTGCGGAAGGCGGCGTACAGATCGCCGATCGCATAGAGCAGGGCCTTGTATCCCAGATGCTTGAGCGGCATATAGACGAGGTCGAAATCGACCCCCTCGAGCAGAATCTTGTGCGAAGTGGCCACGCCCGCGGTCTCTTTTTCGCCGAGCCGGACGACGGGACTGTTGGTGAAACCGCTGTTTTCAAAGAGGCGGCGCAGCGTCTCTTCCTTGCCGAGGGTGGAGATTTCTGTACGCATAGACGGAGGGTTTGTGCGAACAAAAGTACCAAAATTTGCGCAAACACGGGAGAGTTTCTAACTTCGCGGCATGAAACGCCTGTTCTATTTGGCAGCACTGGCACTGGCGGTGGCGGGCTGCAACCCGGCCCCGAGCCACCCCAAGACGGCCATCATCGCCCATCGCGGTTTCTGGAACTGCGAGGAGGCCGCCTTCAGCGAAAACTCCATCGCCTCGCTCCGGATGGCCCAGGAGAAGCATTTCTGGGGCTCCGAGTTCGACCTGCAGCTGTCGGCAGACGACACGGTGATGGTCAATCACAACCCCCGCATCCGCGGCATGAAGATCGCTGACCATCCCTGGAGCGACTTCATCGAATGCTACCTGCCTAACGGCGAGCGCCGTCCCACCCTGCACGAGTACCTCGACCAGGGGGCCAAGTGCAAGACCACGATGCTGGTCATGGAGTTCAAGAAACAGGATAGCGAGGAACGGGAAGACCGCCTCGTGGAACTGGCGCTGGAGGCCCTCAAGGGCCACAATCTCTACGACCCGCAGCGCGTGATGTTCATCTCCTTCAGCCTGCATATCTGCAAGCGGATCGCTGAGCTCGCCCCGGAATTTGCCAACCAGTACCTGGGCGGTGACCTCTTCCCGGAGGACCTCAAGGAGCTGGGAATCAGCGGCTGGGACTACAATGTCAAGGTGGTGGACCTGCACCGCGACTGGGTGGCGCGCTCCCGCGAGCTGGGCCTTTCCACCAACGTCTGGACGGTGAACAAGGCGCCGATAGCCCGCGACATGCTCGAACTGGGCGTGGAGGCCGTCACCACGGACGAACCGCTCCTGCTCCGCAATCTGCTCAAACGGCGGGAAAACAAACGCTAAAACAGCCCGAACACCGCGCTGCCGCTTCCGGATAGGGAGGCGTAGCGGGCGCCGCGTGCGTAGAAATCCGCTTTGATGGCGGCGATTTCCGGATGGGCGGCAAAGACCGACGGCTCGAAATCGTTCACCAGACAATCCTTCCACGCCGAAACCGGCTTTTCCAGGGCTTCCCGCACGGGTATGAGGGAGCTGTTAGGTTGCCGGTCACGGGGTATGATACCGGCGTAGGCCTCACGGGTAGCTACGTGAATGCCGGGATTCGTCACTTCTATGCGGAATTTCGTCACATCGATCTCATAGGGAACTAATATCTCCCCCCGCCCGGAGGCCATCATGGGCTTATTATAGATGAAAAAGGCGCAATCGCTGCCCAGCCGGGCCGCCAGCGAAGCGAGCAGGTCGTCCCGGAGCCCCAGACCGAACAGGTCGGAGAGCATCCGCAGGGTGAAGGCCGCATCGGCGCTGCCGCCGCCCAGTCCCGCGCCGGCGGGGATTCCCTTCCACAGGTGGATGGCCACCGGCGGAATGCCGTAGCACTCGTGCAGCAGCTGCCAGGCGCGCATGCAAAGGTTGTCGCCACCGTCTCCGCCCGCTCCGAGCTCCAGGCCGTAGAGATGCATCTCGGGCGCTGCCGCCGGCACAATCTCCAGCACATCGTGCAGTCCGTGCCAGGGGATAAAGAGGCTCTCCAGGTCGTGGTAGCCGTCTTCCCGTTTGTGCAGGACGGCGAGCCCCAGGTTCAGCTTCGGATTGGGAAAGGTGATCATCGTTTCTCGCGGAAAAAGTTCTGCATCAGCGCGGTGCATTCATCGGAGAGGATGCCGGAGGCGACCTCCGTCCGGGGATGGAGCAGCGAGGGCTGGAAGAGCGAATAGCCCCGGCGCGGATCGGCGCAGCCATAGACCAGTCGCGGCAGCTGGGCCCAGTTCAGGGCGGCAGCGCACATCGGACAGGGTTCGACCGTCACGTACAGCGTGCAGTCGCTCAGATACTTGCCTCCAAGATATTCGGTGGCCATCGTGATGGCCTGCATCTCGGCGTGGGCCGTGGCATCGTTCAGCGCTTCGGTCAGGTTGTGCGCGCGGGCAATGATGCGCCCCTTGCAGGCGATCACGGCCCCGATAGGCACCTCGCCCGCCGCCCGGGCCGCCTCGGCCTCGCGCAGCGCCTCCCGCATCATCCGAACATCTATATCGACTGTTTCCATTATTCCTCCAGCCGCCGCAGAATTTCCTCCAGCGGCGCATCTTTACAAATCACACGTTTCTCAGAATCAAGCAGATAGAGCGACGGAATCGCGCGCAGGGAGTAGATCGTATCGCCCCGGATGATGCACTCCGCATCGAAGGCGTTGATCCAGCTCTTGGGGTAGTGTGACATATAGGCGAACCATTCGCTCAGGTCCTCGTCCGGATAGACGTTCAGCACCTTCAGCGTCCCGTCCTGCAACTGCGCCTGCACCGCCATGGAATTGCTCAGCGCCTCGATAATCTCCTTGCAGTTCTCGCAACCCGGGTTGCTGAAGAACATCAGGATGCGGTCGGCCTGGATGCTGTGCAGCGTGCCGGTACGCCCGTTGCGGAGGGTGTAGGTGAAGTCGGCCGCCACCTCTCCGAGCCGGTTGAGCGAGAAGAGCGGAAGGTCGTGCTGCGCGCGGGCGCGGGTCTCCGGCTGGATATCCGGCCAGGCCAGAATGTGCCGCAGCACAGGGAGATAGAACTCCTCGTTGCGGAAGGGCGAATTGACATCATAGAGGTATTTCTCTTCCAGCATCAGAATCCGTTCGAGCATCCGAGAAGCGGTGTCGCGGGCAGCCTCGGAGCGCTCCGCGCGAGAGAGTAGGGTATCCTGCGCGCGCGCGGCAGAGCCCAGGGGTGCCAGCTGCAGCAGGGTTACATAGTTGGCAAAGGCCTGCTCGGTGAGCCCTTCGCTGTAGCGCGACGGGGCCTCGAAGTACTTGTCCCAGAAGTGCAGCACGGCATAGGAGGCCCGCTGCGTGGGGTCGGTCACCATGGCCGGCGGCTCCGGATAGGGGAAACTGGTTGCCGGCGGCAGGGCTTTGGGCGCGCGCCCTCCGCAGGCGGAAATTGTCAGCGCGAGGGCCGTCAGCAGGGGCAGCGCGAAGGTCTTTTTCATGCTCTTTATGCCAAATTGTCAGTCGGCCGCCGCTGGCACTCATTTTGCCTTTCACAGGGCCGTAAATCGAAACAAAATTACCAAAAATATTACGATTATGATAAAACCATTGGCAGACAGAGTTCTTATCGAGGCCAAAGAGGCTGAGACCAAGACTGCAAGCGGATTGATTATCCCGGACACAGCAAAAGAGAAACCCCAACAGGGAAAGGTCATCGCCGTCGGAAACGGCAAGAAGGATGAACCGATGGAGCTCTCCGTCGGCGACGAAGTCCTTTACGGCAAGTATGCCGGCACCGAAATCACGGTGGACGGCAAAAAGTATCTGATCATGCGTCAGTCCGACGTGGTCGCAATCGTCAAATAATTAAAAATCAAGCACTATGGCTAAAGAAATCAAATTCAATATTGAAGCGCGCGACCTCATGAAGCAGGGCGCAGACGCGCTGGCAAACGCCGTGAAGGTGACCCTCGGTCCGAAGGGTCGCAATGTTGTGATTGACAAGAAATTCGGTGCACCGCAGGTCACCAAGGACGGTGTTACGGTCGCCAAAGAAATCGAACTGGAAGACCGCTTCCAGAATATGGGTGCGCAGATGGTCCGCGAGGTTGCTTCCAAGACCAACGACCAGGCCGGTGACGGTACCACCACCGCTACGGTGCTGGCACAGTCCATCATCAACGTGGGTCTGAAGAATGTCGCCGCAGGCGCCAATCCGATGGACCTCAAGCGCGGTATCGACAAGGCTGTCGAGGTTGTGGTGAATGACCTCAAGAAGCAGAGCACCGCGGTCGGCGACGACTTCTCCAAGATCGAGCAGGTCGGCACCATCTCCGCCAACAATGACTACTATATCGGCAAGCTGATCGCCGATGCCATGGCCAAGGTCAAGAAAGACGGCGTCATCACCGTGGAAGAGGCCAAAGGCACGGACACCGAGGTGAAGGTCGTGGAAGGTATGCAGTTCGACCGCGGCTACATCTCCGCATACTTCATGACCAACCCGGACAAGATGGAGGCCGTTCTCGACCAGCCGTCCATCCTGATCACCGACAAGAAGATCTCTACGATGAAGGACCTCATGCCGATCCTCGAGCCCATCGCCCGCGACGGCCGTTCGCTCCTGATCATCGCAGAAGATGTGGATGGCGAAGCCCTCACGACCCTCGTGGTCAACAAGCTCCGCGGCACGCTGAAGATCGCAGCCGTCAAGGCGCCGGGCTTCGGTGACCGTCGCAAGGAGATGCTGCAGGATATCGCTACCCTGACGGGCGGTATCGTGGTTTCCGAAGAGCGCGGTTTCACCCTCGAAAACGCTACGCCCGATATGCTGGGCCGCGCTGAGAAGGTCGTGATCGACAAGGAGAACACCACCATCGTCAACGGTGCCGGCGACAAGGATGCCATTGCAGACCGCGTCGCACAGATCCGCAAGCAGATTTCCACCACCACCTCCGATTATGACCGCGAGAAACTCCAGGAGCGTCTGGGCAAGCTCGCCGGCGGTGTGGCTGTCCTCTATGTGGGCGCCGCTTCCGAAGTGGAGATGAAAGAGAAGAAAGACCGCGTGGAGGATGCCCTGAACGCAACCCGCGCAGCCGTCGAAGAGGGTATCATCCCGGGCGGCGGCGTGGCCTTCATCCGCGCAGCCAAGGCCCTCGCTAAGCTGAAAGGCGAGAACGAGGACGAGACCACCGGTATCAACATCGTGGCCCGCGCCATCGAGGAGCCGATCCGCACCATCGCAGCCAATGCCGGCAAGGAAGGCAGCGTGATCGTCCAGAAGGTGAAGGACGGCAAGGGTGACTTCGGTTACAATGCCCGCGCCGACAAGTTCGAGAACCTCTTCACGGCCGGTGTCATCGACCCGACCAAGGTGGTCCGCGTCGCGCTCCAGAACGCCGCTTCCGTGGCAGGCATGTTCCTGACCACCGAGTGCGCCCTGGCCGACATCAAGGAAGAGCAGCCCGCCATGCCCCCGATGAACCCGGGAATGGGCGGCATGATGTAATCGCTTCCCGACCGGATACAATAAGGGCTTGGCAGTCTTGCCAAGCCCTTGTTTTTTAGCGGACTTTCGATTTGTTGTCCCGCTTGATCACCTGTCCGGAGAGGGTGCCGTTGGGAATGTCGTTGGAGATGGCAATCTGTCCGTTGACCATCACCATCGTGAAGCCGGTGGAGAGTTTCTGGGGCTCCTCGTAGGTGGCGTGATCGGTCACCGTTTCCGGGTCGAATACGATGATATCGGCCCAGTAACCCTTGCGCAGGTAGCCGCGCTTGGAGATGCCGTAGGTGTCGGCCACCAGGCCGGTGCTGCGGCGGATCATATCACCCAGCGTAATGATCTTCTCTTCACGGACATAGGTCCGGATCTTGCGGGTGAAGGAGCCGAAAGCGCGGGGATGGCCGCCGATGCTGCCGTCGGTGCAGGTCATCACGAAGGGCTGCTGCATAAAGTAGCGGACGTCGGACTCCCAGAAGGAGTGCTTCACGGCGCTGGGCCAGCTGCGGCGCAGACACTCGATCGCAGCATCTTCCGGCGTAACGTCCCATGCCTCAGCGAGTTCGGCGATGCTGTGGCCCTTGATTTCCTCGTCCTTGCAGAGCGGTGAAATCACGATGTTCGAGGCGGCTTCGCCGGCCACATTCTTCGCCACGACCTTGCGGATCATATTCAGCGTATCAGCGTTCTTGATCATCTTGCGGAAGCGCTTCGATCCGGCTGCGGTAGCCCATTTGGGCAGCACGGTGGCGGAGAGCGAGGTGCTGGAGGCGGTGTAGGGGTACTGGTCGGCCGTCACATGGAGACCGGAGGCCTGTGCCTCATGGATTTTGGCCACCACGCCGGCCGAATTGCCCTTGGATTTGCCGCCGCACTTGAGGTGCGAGATGTTCAGGTCCACGCCCGCCTCGCGGCAGATGCGGAACGCCTCGTCCATGGCCTTCATGATGCCGGTACCCTCGTTGCGCATGTGGGTGGAATAGATGCCCTTATAGGGTGCGATCTCCTTGGTGAGTTCGATGATTTCCTCGGTGTCGGCAAAGCAGCCCGGGGTGTAGATCAGGCCCGTGGTGATGCCGAAGGCGCCCCACTGCATCGCTTCGCGGACATACTGCTTCATCTCTTCCATCTCGGCGGGCGTCGGCTTGCGGTCGGCGCGGCCGATTACCTTCTGACGGAGGGAACCCAACCCCAGGAAGTAGCCGATGTTCGTTCCGAATCCCTGTGCTTCAAGAGTTTCCACCTCTTTGGTAATAGGCACGGGCGAACCGCCGCACATGCCGCAGAGGACCGTGGTCACACCCATGGCGAGGTATCCTTCATTCTCTTTGGTCTCCTCTTTTTTCATGTTGCGGTTGATGTGGGAGTGCGGGTCGATAAAGCCCGGAGCCACCACCTGGCCGGTCGCGTTGATCACGTTGTCGGCTTTGCTTTCGGGAATGTTGTCGCTGATGGCTGCAATCTTGCCGGCTTTGACCAGAATGTCGGCTTTGCGGGGCTCTGCGCCCGATCCGTCATAGACCAGACCACCTTTGATCAGAATGGTTTTCTCGCGGGCCTGCGACGGCACCACCGCCGCGAGCAGCAGCACGAGCGCTGCAAGAAGAATTCGTTTCATAACTTATTTGATGATACTTACTTTAATCTGATAGGGGACGCCGTTGAGGACGTCGGTGCGGCCGGTATACTGGGTGCCATAGTCCGTGGTGATCGTATCGACTGTCGTGTTGCAATAGACTGAGATATACAGCGTTCCGGCTTTTGGTGCCTTGATGCCGATATGCTTTTTGACGCCGTAGTCCACGTTGAGCCAGGCCGCTTCGCCCAGGAAGGCAAAGTCGCCCGGATTGGCCAGCAGCCAGAGGTCGTAATTTTCCGCGCCCTTCACCGGATCCAGTTTGATCACGAGCGAATCGCACCCTTCGGGAACCTCCACCGTGAAGTGGTGATATTGTTTGTCCCCGATTCGGGTGAAGGCCGGGGCGGCATCGTGGGTAAATTTGTCCATCTCGCGCACCTCGCCGGGCGTGAGTTTCGCCTTGACGCGGGGCAGCCCGTTGCCCTCCATCGCGTACTGTTCCATGGCGGCCATCAGTTGGTTACGCTCGCCGTAGAGTACGCTTTCCGGGTGGGAACCGCAGGCAATTACGCGGCCCGAAAGCGCGTCCGCCTTGTAGGCCCAGATGGCCGGTTCGCCGTGGATGCGGCGCTTCAGCTGCCGGTCGCCCTGGTTGTAGCGGGCCAGGATTTCCGTCCCCTTGGGCCAGAAGCGGGAGGTGTCGCCCGAGCAGCCACCGTTGTGGCGCACGCTGTCAATCTTCATATCGCCGCCGAAGTCGTAATACTTGAGCAGCGCGCTGCCCGGCTCGATGTCGAGGTCGATCCAGGAGTGGCCCAGTTGGGTGTAGCGCACCATGCCCGGCCAGACACGCGGATACCACTCGCAGAACTCGGGGCCTTTGGATTTTCGGATATAAGTGGCTGTCATATAGGCGCCTGCGCAGGAGCCGAGATAGCTGCCGCCGTTCGCCACAAAATCGCGGATGCGCTGCAGTCCCTCCTGCCCCAGCGTCTTGCCGTGCTGAATGGATTTGCCGCCATTGACATAGATCATCCGGAAGCGCGGCGCACCGTCCGGGTAGAGCAGACAGCCGTTTTCATCGACGGCGCTGCCCACCATCAGGGCTGTCTGGAGCATCGTGTCCACCGCCGTCAGCGCTTTGGTGGGCGCCGACGCGAAGTACTCCAGCGAATAACCCATATAGAGGGTCGAAGGCAGGTCCGTACGGGAGTTGAGCATAATGCCGCCGTCCATGAAGATGTCCTTATAATATCCTTTGTCGTTGCGGCCCTTGCCGCTGCAGTCATTGCCGGCTGTAGCCTGTGCGTTCTTGCTTCCGGGCGCGGCCTCTGCCGGAGCCATCATGATGACAGTCAGCGCAATGGCCAGCAAAATAGTGTAGCGAGATTTCATAGCGTAATACTCTCTGAGCATATTTCCGACCAAAGATAGCAAAAAACCCGCCCGGATGTACCCTTCGCCTGGCTCCGTCCACTGCGGCTCTTGTGTCTCCTTGGGCGGCCGCCAAAACCGTGCAGGGCGATCCGCGTTTCAGGGGCCTGTAGGGCATGTCGGCTTGCACGACAGCCCGAAATCGGCCACCCGTTCATCCCGACCCTCGCTACAGCGCCCTCCAGCGCCCCTCGCCCTGCACGGTTTTGGCGAGAAGCTGGGCGATTGACCTGGGCGAGGGGTCGCACCGGCAGAAGGCGTGGCGCCGGCGGGGATAAAAAGAGCTGAAGATGTGCTCGATGCGGGTTTTTGTGCTATTTTTGCAGGCAATTTGGGGCGAAGTGCCGCGAAATGGCCCCGGTGGCTTGATTTTTGCTTCGGAGAAGCGTCCCTTTTGCGAATCGCGCCCCTGCGGCTGCGAACTGACCCAATCGAAAGTTTAAAACTATGAGATTCAATAAAATACAATTCACCAAAGCTGCGACGCTCGCCGTGGCTTTGGTCTTTTTTTCTTCGCGCGCGCTGGCGCAAGTGAATCCGGCCGCGCCGCAGCCCGCGCAGACTCCGCAGCCCGCGCAGCCGGCCGCCCCGGCCGACAGCACTCCCGCGACACTCGCCCTGACGCTCCAGCAGGCGCAGGAGATGGCGCTTCAGCACAGCACGGCCATCCTCAACGCCAACCTGGAGGTCCAGAAGGCCGAGGCCTCGCGCTGGCAGGCCATCGCCAGTATGCTGCCGCAGGTAAGCGCCTCGTTGGATTATTCCACCAACTTCGGCTACCAGATCGACCTGGGCGGCATGAAGATTTCCATGCCCCCGTCCGCCACCTTCGGCATCACTACCGCCATGGCCTTCAGCGGCGCGCAGGTGGTCTCCATCCAGATGGCAAACATCTCGCGCCGGATGGCCGACCTCTCACTGCACAAGAACGACAAAGAAATCGCGGACCAGGCTAAGCTGCTCTACTACTCGGCCCTGGTGACCGACGAAACCGTCAAGCTGCTGGAAGAGAACCTCGAAAGCCTCAAGAAACTCTATGAATACTCGGCCAGCTCGGTGCGCGTAGGCATCACCGAACAGACCGATGCCGACCAACTGCTGGTGCAGGTCAACACCATGGCCAACACCATCTCCTCCAGCAAGCGCCAGCTCGAGATGATCTACAACTCCATCCGGCTGCTGCTCAACGTGGACGTCGACACGGAGATCGTCCTGCTGCAGGGGCTCGACAACCTGGTGAACCAGGAATCGACCGGTGAACTGCTCGCAGAGAAGTTCGATGTGGAGGAGAATTACGACTTCCGCCTGCTCAAGGAGAGCACGGAACTCGCCCGCAAGCAAGTGGCCCTCACCGGCTGGTCCGGCGGCCCCACGCTCAGCGTCTTCCATCAGTACAACGAGAAGAAATACTTCAGCGACGATGTCACGATGAACATGACTCCGCCGAACATGCTCGGCGTGCAGTTGAACATCCCGCTCTTCACCTCCTGGAAGCAGGGTTCCGCCGTCAAGGCGGCCCGCATGACCTACAAGGAACAGCTCAACACGCTGGAAAACACCCGCCTGGCGCTTAACATCCAGCATCGCCAGCTGGTCTATAACCTCACCTCCGCCATGGAGCGCTACGACACCCAGAAGCAGAGCGTGGAGGTGGCGCGCCGCGTCTTCGACAACATCGCCAAGAAATACGAATACGGCCTCTCCTCGAGCCTTGATCTGACCAACGCAGGCACGAGCCTCATCACCGCGCAGAGCAACTACGTGCAGGCCCTGCTGGAGATGGTCAACGCGCAGATTTCCCTGGAACAACTCCTGAACAAATAAAGATAGTAACGATATGAAATCCCGAATCCTTCTCATCCTGCCCGCCGCAGCGCTCCTTCTTTCCGCCTGCGGAGCACGCCAGCAGCAGAACGCGGCCGTGATGGCCGAACGTGTGGAACAGGTCCAGACCACCACCGTCACGCGCAGCACGGTGACCCGTTCGCTGGAGGTCTCCTCCACGCTGCAGGGCTGGCAGACCATGAACATCGCCCCGTCGCTCACCGGCAAGATCGAGCACATCTACACCGAAGTCGGCACCCGCGTCCACAAGGGCGACATGCTCGTCCGGATGGACCGCAACCAGTACAACACGGCCAAGCTGACCTACACCAACCTGAAGGTGGAAATGGACCGCGTGGAGGCCCTGCACCAGAGCGGCGCCGTCTCGCAGCAGACCTACGACCAGACCAAGCTTAGCTTCGACCAGGCTTCGGAAAGCTACAAGTTCTTGGAGCAGAATACCTTTGTCAAGGCGCAGTTCGACGGTGTCATCTCCGCCAAGAACTACGAGGACGGCGAGCTCTACAGCGGCGCGCCTATCCTCGTGCTGACGCAGATCAATGTCCTCAAGGCGCTGATCGCTGTGCCGGAAAGCTACTTCCCCCACGTAAAGCAGGGGATGAAGGTCGAGATTGAATCCGACATCTACCCCGGCGAGAAGTTCCCCGCTACGATCGAGGTGATCTATCCGACCATCGATGCCGCCTCCCACACCTTCCAGGTGAAGGTCCGCATCCCCAACAGCAGCCTGAAGCTCCGCCCGGGCATGTATGTCCACACCCGCGTGGAGATGGGCCAGGTGAACGCCATCACCGTGCCCTACGAGGCTGTCCAGAAGATGACCGGCTCCAACGACCGCTTCGTTTTCATCAATGACGGCGGCGTGGCCCGCCGCGTCTTCGTGACGGTAGGCGCCCGCTACGACGCCGATGTGGAAATCCTGGGCGACGCCCTGAAAGAAGGCGACCGCCTCGTGACCGTGGGCCAGGCCAAACTGGTGGACGGCACGGCGCTCAACGTGGTAAAGGAGAACTAACCGATGAGTATCTACAAGACCGCTATCGGCAAACCGGTGACCACCGCGCTGATTTTCATCGCGGTAATCGTGATCGGCCTCTTCTCGGCCACCCGTCTCCCGATCGACCAGTTCCCGGAGATGGACCCGCCCTACATCACGGTGATGACCACCTATGCGGGGGCCAGCGCCAGTGAAATCGAGACCAACGTCACCAAGATTATCGAGAACTCCCTGACCTCGGTGGACGGTCTCAAGGAGATGACCTCCTCCTCGCGCGACAACATGTCGGTCGTCTCGCTGGAAATGGAGTGGGGCTCCAACATGGACGAGGCCACCAACGACATCCGCTCCTATATCGACATGGCCAAGAACAACCTGCCCGACGGTTGTTCCAGCCCGATGATCTTCAAGCTGAACTCCAACCTGATGCCGGTCATCCAGTACGGCGTGACGGCCAAGGAGAGCTATGCCGGCCTGGAGAAGATCCTGGACGACGAGGTGGTGCCGCAGCTGAACCGCATCAACGGTATCGGTACGGTTTCCATTTCGGGCGCCCCGGACCGCTATATCTATATTGACCTCGACCAGGCCCGGCTGGACGCCTACGGCCTGACGCTGGAGCAGGTGGCCAACGCCGTGGCTGCCAACAACTTGAACCTCTCCTCCGGTACCGTGAAGATGGACCGGCAGCAGTATCAGATGCAGGTGCGGGGCGAGTATGGCCAGAGTGCGGAAATCGCAGATGTGGTGGTGGCCACGATGCCCACCGGCCAGCAGATCTATGTTCGCGACCTGGCCTCGGTGCGCGACACCATCAAGGACCTCTCGCTCGACGAGAAACTCAACGGCAGCGACGCCGTCCGCCTGATGGTCACCAAGCAGTCCGGCGCCAACACGGTGCAGATCTGCCGCGACGTGCGCCACGAGCTGGCCAAGCTGCAGAAGCGGCTGCCCTCCGACGTGCAGATCAACCTCATCTACGACTCTTCCGAAGACATCCAGGGTTCGATCAACTCCCTCGCGGAATCCATCCTCTACGCCCTGCTCTTCGTGGTGCTGGTGGTCTTCTTCTTCCTGGGAGACTGGCGGGCCACGCTGATCATCGGCATCACGATCCCGATCTCGCTGATCGTCTCCTTCATCTACCTGGCCCTGGCGAACAGCTCGCTGAACATCATCTCGCTCTCCGCGCTGACCGTGGCCATCGGTATGGTGGTGGACGACGCCATCGTGGTGCTCGAGAACATCAAGAAACATATCGACCGCGGCTCCTCGCCGCGTGAGGCGGCCATCTACGCCACCAACGAGGTGTGGACCTCCGTGATCGCCACGACCCTGGTCATCGCGGCCGTATTCATCCCGCTGACGATGCTCACCGGCATGGCCGGCATCCTCTTCAAGGAACTCGGCTGGATTGTGACCATCGTCGTGACCACCTCCACCGTGACGGCCATTTCCCTCATTCCGATGCTCTGCTCCAAAATTCTCAAGGGCAAGAAGGTCGAGGTGGTGGACGGGAAAATCGTCGAGGTGGAAAAGCGGCGCGGCTTCTATCAGCGGGTGGTGGTCCGCTTCCTGGACAAGGTCGATACGGCCTACGCCCGCCTGCTGCGCTGGTGCCTGACGCACAAGGCGCTGACGGTCTTCATCGCGCTGGCCTTCTTTGCCGCGACCCTCATCCCGGCCCTCACTGGCCGCATCGGTACCGACTTCATGCAGAGCAGCGACAACGGCCGCATCAACGTGACGGTGGAGCTGCAGCGCGGTACCCGCATCGAGGAGACCCTCAAGACGGCCCGCATGCTGGAACAGCGCTTCATGGTGCTGGTGCCTGAGATCCAGCGCATTTCAACCTCCGCCGGCAGCAACGACGAGAGCAGCATCGGCGCGATGTTCAACTCCACCACCAACTACAAAATTTCGATGACGGTGGTCTGCAACAAGAAGAACGAACGTACCCGCAGCGTTGAGGAGATTGCCGAGGTGCTGCGCCGCGAGATGGCCTCCTATCCGGAGATCATCACCGCTTACGCGATGTCCGGCGGCGGAATGGGTATGGGTGGCGGCTCCACGGTGGACGTGGAGATCTACGGCTACGACTTCGATGAGACGGGCCTTTTTGCCGACGAGCTCAAGCAGCGCATTTCGGAAGAGATCTCCGGCGCCCGCAACATCACCATCAGCCGCGACAAGGACCGTCCCGAACTAAAAGTAACCCTCGACAAAGAGAAGATCGCCCGCCACGGACTGAGCGCATCGGTGGTTTCCACCTACCTGCGCAACCGCGTGGCCGGCTTTACCGCCGGATTCCTCAAGGAGGACGGCGATGAATACAACATTGTGGTGCGCCTCAAGGAGGAGGACCGCAACTCCATCTCCGACATCCAGGCCTTCACCATCCCCACCGCCACCGGCGCGCGCGTGAAGCTCTCCGAAGTGGCTACGGTGGAGGAGTACTGGGCGCCCCAGAGTATTGACCGCAAGAGCCGCCAGCGTTACTTGAAAGTTTCCGTATCGCCGTTCCAGACTTCGCTCGGCCAGCTGGCCGCCCAGGTCCAGGCGTTGCTCGACCGGATGGCCGTACCCTCCGGCGTCACGGTGGTCGTGGCCGGTGACTACGAGGACCAGCAGAAGACCTTCGGCGACATCATCCTGCTCGGCCTGCTGATCCTGCTGCTCGTCTATATCGTGATCGCCTCCCAGTTCGAATCAGTGGCCAAGCCGGCCGTCATCCTGCTTTCCGTGCCGTTCGCCGTCTCCGGCGTGGTGCTGGCCCTCTGGATCACCGGCACGACGCTCGATATGATCGGCGCCCTCGGCCTGGTGATGCTGATCGGTATCGCCGTCAAGAACGGTATCGTGCTGGTGGACTACACCAACCTGATGCGCGACCGCGGCTACGCCCTGAACGAGGCCATCGCCCTCTCGGGCGCTTCGCGACTGCGTCCGGTGCTGATGACCGCCTTCACCACGCTGCTCGGTATGTTGCCAATGGCCCTCAGCACGGGCGAAGGCTCCGAGATGTGGCGGCCGCTGGGTATCGTCGTGATCGGCGGCCTGCTGGTTTCGACCTTCGTGACCCGGATCATCGTCCCGGGGGGCGATGGCATCCTTTCTCGGCG
>JAEEGH010016107.1_pt1 | contig 16117 bp, 9 predicted proteins | sample 9134181 | NCBI WGS metagenome assembly JAEEGH01 (sample SAMN16246544, study PRJNA631951) | gut metagenome | biome: gut microbiome; feature: rumen; material: DP-attached | host: Bos | place: Iran: Karaj | collected 2018-10
TGCAGGCACGATGTGCATCCTGCCTGTGAATATCGATGGCATCCGCTATGCCACGGCACAGCCCATAGCCAAGCGCGATGGCAAGATCTATCTGGCTCAGGTGAAAGGCATCCCGACAACCATTGCCTTGCAGAATGGCAAGGTGCTGAAGAATCTGAAACCCTCGGGCACGGCCAAGCCCGTCTGTCAGAACATCTATCTGCTGACCTCAGAACAGGCAGAAAGACTCTTCCTGCAAGCGGACGAGCCACAGGCGAGGCCCACAGCGGTAGCCTATCAGAAGGAGAAGGAGGCAAGAGCCCTGCGAACGATTACCATCGGCGTGAATCGTGTGGCAGAAGAGCCCACCGATGAAGACTTTGAACAGGCTGCCGTCTATACCATTCATCTGCCGCAACAGCGCCAGGCATTGCTCCAGATAGCTTATCGCGGTGACTGTGCCCGACTGTATGCCGACGGGAAGCTGGTAGCCGACAACTTCTATAATGGCCGACCGTTTCTGATGGGACTGTGGCGACTGCCAGAGAGTTGCACCAGTTTGGAACTGCGCATCCTGCCACTACAAAAGGATATGCCTGTCTATTTCCCGCGTGAGGCAGATACCACCCCTGGAGAATCTGTCGTAAGCATCACTTCTTCTGCATACTAATGTTTGCGGGGCGCTGCAAGGTGATGCCCATCAGTCCGATCACGACATCGTTCGACAAGGTGCTGACGGTCAGGCTCCGTAGCGTTTTCTGTGAATTAAGCGGCATATCAAGGATGATGCCTGCACCACGCTCAAAGTTGCGGTCATAATAACTGGCAGCGACACCTGTGGTTGCTTGGCGCCCATAGTGCTCGCCCATCGGCATCAACTCTCTTGAGACGACTGCCGAAGCAAAGTCAATCCGGTAAGGACGGGGTTGGGCGGCATGGAAGGCCAGTCCGTCTTCATAATAGTCTTGTTCGATAGGGCACCAGTTGTGGGGATTCCGCAAAGGCAATTTGTCGGTAGTCCCGTCGGTATAGGTAACGGTAATCAGGCCGTTATCGATATGGCTCTGCATGTGATTGGTGCTGCCTGCCATCAGCAGATAGGCATGCGATGCGGCTCCTGAGAGCGTGATGGAAACCGTATCGGGATAATTGTCCCACAGCGAGGTATAGACGATATTACGCCCCGTCTTGGGGTACATGAAAGGTATGCCATCGCCTATCCCTACCGTCAGCAGCCCATCCTTTACCCTCTCCCGCAAGGCAGAATCGTCGATGGTAGCCATCATCTCGGGGTGGCACCACTCTCCGATACCGTGGACGGGAATCTGAAGCGTAGTATAAGGAGAACGGGGCGAGAGATAGAAATTCTTGAAGATATCCGATACCCGGCTGTTGAACTGGCTGCTGATATCTACTGGCCAGAGTCTGTCGGTTTTGACATCGTCGAAACCATTTCCCCACGCCTTACCGTCGAAGCGCTCTGCCGTCAGCAGAGGCTTGGGAGCAGTCTGCCGCTTCGCTCGCGACACGATGATGGTCTGCTTCTTCTCGCTGGTTCCGAGCGTCTCCACATAGCCATAGCCCGTGTTCTGTCGGAGCACAATCTGCAGGGGTTGGGCGAAGTTCTGCTCTATCTCGTAGATCTCTTTGTTGCCCTCACGACGGAAGGAATACTTGAAATAAGGCGTAGAGATCGAAGCGTGTTTCCATTCGGCTGGGAAGCCTGGACGGAGAATGCAGCGCCCATGGAGCGCGTCGGGGACGATGCCATAGAGCCCTTGGATAAAGGTGCGGGCAGAGATACCCGTATTGTCGGAGAAGTCGCGATAGAGTTCACCGCGTGCCTTGTCGTAATAACTGATCTGCCCGAAATTGCCCGGACTGTCGCCAAGATAGGCCTGATCCATGATGTTGGCTTTGACGAGCCTGTAGCCTTCCTCGCTGCGCCCTGCCTCGAAATAGGCCAGCGCCATGTGCATCACCTCGGCTGCAGCCACATTGTTGATGCTCCAGTCGTAGGGCAACCAGTCGGTGGTAGAGATGGTCTGCAACTGTAGCGCCTTGTGAGTCTTCTCGGTCATGACAACGGGGATATGGGGGATACACGAGTCAACATATTGCGTCGCCCTGAACGCCATCTCCTCGGTAGCAGCGCCACAGTCTATCGGTGTATAGATACTCCACAGGGCAGCATGGTCGTGGGTGCGCCTCAGTCCCATGAAATCCTTATATTCCGCCCAGTGTCCCCGATGCTTCAGCCATAGTTGTTCGTTCATGCCCTTCAGGGTCTTCGCCGCCTCTTGCTGGTAGTAGGTCGGATCTTCGCCCAGTATCTCGGCGATACGGGCTGCCAGGGCAAAGCCGCGATAGTTATAGGCCGACGAGTGGGTGACGGCACCGCTGTTATAATAGAGCGCATCGCTGGCCCAGATGCAGCAGTAGGCATCATAGAGCCCGTCGTCGTCGGGGTCGTAGTTACGTTTCTCCCAGTCGAGATGGCGCTTCAACACGGGCCACATCTTACGCATATAGACGGTATCGGCATCATACTGGAAGTGCCACAGCAGTTCGTCGATATAGTTCAGGTTCATGTCGTAGTGGTGCATGATGTCGTCGCGGTTGGGATTGCGGCAGATATAGCCATTCGAGTACATCTGCGTGCCCCAGGTCTTGACGGCTCTGGTCATGCCTTTTTCGGGATCTTGCGCCGGGTGAGGAATCGTGGGTTCGACATCCTTCACCTGACTGTTGGCATAGGCCGAGAAATGCGTGATGGCACGGTCTTGTAAGCCGAGCACATCACCCAGATAGCCAGCCCGCCAGCCTGCCAGCGGCATGCGCCAGGCAACGGCTCCGTGCATCCACACTTCCCCGCCCCAGGCACCGTCGGCAGCAGCCATCAGCGCGCTGCCAAGCGTGTTGATATAAGGGTCGGGCGTATCGAAGACAATCCTGTTGGCCAGCCACTCGCTGTGCTGCATGGCCCTATTCCATAGCGGCAGGGCTTCGGCCTGCGAGGGCGTCGTCAGCAGATAGGCGCCTTGGGCTTCGCTTTTCAGGAATACATAGCCAGCCTCCTGTCCCACGCTGATGCTGACCGTCTGCTTGTGGTTCTCATCGGGAGCCGGGTCGAAACAGCCCGTCGGGTCAGCATTCAGGTCGCCCGCGCGGTTCAGTTTCGGCTGTCTGATGCCACAGGCGATGCACTCCAGGGTCGCACCGGCAGGCAGCCCTTCGCCACGTATTTGCCAGATGGCAGCATCGCAGTCGGGCATGGCCAGTACCGCCATCGACAAGGTGCCCTTGCCAAAGGCAGGATCAGCCAACTGATACGTGCGCATCCCAGCCTGATAACGGGCTTCGCATCGGGCTGTGTTTTCCAGCATGATGGTCTGTCCGTTTAGATGCAAGCGGAAACGGATATTGCGATGGTTCTTCGCCCGATAAGTGCCAAAGATGGGGCGATCGCTCGTCTCTACGCGGAAGTCGGAATAGCCGCCATAGAGCGCACGGGTATAGCGGTTCTCGCCGTTCACACACACGATATCGCGCCCGTCAGGGTGATACTGTAGTGTCCTTGCCTTGCTGGCTGCCTGTGCCTGAAACGGCCAAAGCATCGCTGTTGCAATGATAAGTAGATGAAATTTCATGTTCGTTTGTTTTCTGGGTACAAAAATACAACTTTATTTTATTCCGCAATAGAAGTTTTGTTCAATTATTTGTTTTTTTACCCGTTTTTTTATAATTTTGCATCCGAATCAAACTACTAAAAATGAAAAGAAGACTACTATTGACACTATTGCTGTTACTGCCCTCTATCATCGTCTCGGCTATGGTGTGGTTCGATGGCACACATCCTATTACATACAGTTTAGCCTCGGATGCTGATCCTGTAGTGACAACGGCCCTCGAGATGTGGAAGGACGATATGCGACAGGTGACGGGATTTGTTCCTGTGGCTGCCAAGAAACCTGCGATTGTCATTTCGCAGGGGCAAGGTTCTGACGACGGTTTCCGCATCTCTGTACACAACGGGCAGATACATATCGATGGTCATAATGCCCGTGGCACAGCCTATGGCATTCTGGAACTTTCTCGTCTGGCAGGGGTATCTCCATGGATATGGTGGGGTGATCTGGTGCCAGAGAAGAAAGACTGGCTGGTGCTCAGCGACGATTTCTCGATGGAGCATACGCCGAGTGTGGCCTATCGTGGCATCTTCATCAACGATGAGGACTGGAGTACTCGGCCCTGGAGTTGTCGGAACTTTGCCCCAGGGCCTGAAGGCCAGATTGCCGCTCAGACTTATAAGAAGATATTCCAGTTGCTACTCCGTCTGCGTGCCAACACGGTTTGGCCTGCCATGCATGAGGGCACGGTGGCCTTCTTTCAGACACCAGGTGCCAAGGCAATGGCCGACTCCTGTGGCATTGTGGTGGGCACGTCGCATTGTGAACCTCTTTTGCGCAATAATGTCGGAGAGTGGAACAGCAAAGAGCGTGGGCGTTTCAACTACAAGACTAATCGTGATGCTGTGCAACAGTACTGGATAGAGCGCCTCAAGGAGGTGAAAGGCTCCCAGAACCACATCTTTACTATTGGCATGCGTGGCATACATGACAGTTCGATGGAGGGCTATCAGACCGACCAGGAGAAGTTCGATGGCTTGCAGCAAGTCATTAACGACCAACAGGAACTTCTGAGGCAATATCTTGGTGACCCGTCACGGCTGCCTCAGATGTTCGTACCTTATAAGGAGGTGTTGCAGCTCTATGAGATGGGACTGCAGGTGCCCGACTATGTCACCCTGATGTGGTGCGATGATAACTATGGCTACATGACGCGTTTCTCCGATGCTCGTGAACAGCAGCGAAAGGGTGGGGGCGGTGTCTATTATCATCTGAGCTATTGGGGGCGCCCGCACGACTATCTCTGGCTGACTACCACACAGCCAGGTCTGATCTATAACGAGATGCGCGAAGCCTACGACCACCATGTGCGCAAACTCTGGATTGCGAATGTGCACGACGTAAAGGTGGCGGGCTACGACCTTGAACTCTTCCTCGATATGGCTTGGGATATCAAGTGTGTCAGTGCCTCTACCCTGAATGACCATTATCGGCGATGGTTCTGCCGGCAGTTCGGTACGCTGGCTGGTAACCGCCTTTTCCCGGCGATGCGCGACTTCTTCCGCCTTTGTGGCGAGCGTCGTCCGGAGTTTATGGGATGGACTCAGGTGGAACTCGACAAGAAGGTGTTCCATCGGGGGCTCTCACCTGTCGACAGCATCGGAGTGACAGCCCGTGAGGCTGCTGCCCGTCTTGCTGATTTTGAACGGATCAAGGCTTCTGTGGCAGATTGTCGCTCCTATGTTCGCCCGGAGTTGTCTGATGCCTTCTTTGCTGCTGTCGAATATCCGGTGTATGCCGCCGCTGCCATGAGTCGTAAGATTCTCTCCGATTCTGCCGAAAGCCATCGTGCCTATGAGGAAATCCAGTCGCTCACGGCCCGTTATAATTCCTTGCAGAATGGAAAGTGGAACGGATTGATGGATGCGGCACCCCGACAGCTGCCGGTCTTTGCCGATGTGCGGGGCTCACATTTCGCTTCTGGGACTGCCAACGTCATAGCCATCAGGGCTGCAGCCGATTACCAGCAGGCCTCCGCAGGTGCAGAACCTGTACAGATGTTAGGTCACTCGATGCAAGCTGTGAGGTTGCCCAAAGGTGATACGCTCATCTGGAACTTTTCTGTAGAACGTGAGGGTGACTATACGTTGACCACAGCCTTGATTCCGACGCATGCCGTGGATGCAGGCGATATCCGCTATAGCGTGACTGTCGATGATATGCCTGCTGTGGTATGGTCGCTCAAGGAGCCGTTCCGTTCCGAGGAATGGAAGCGGAATGTGCTTCGAAACCAGGCACTCCGATATCAGACGATCCACCTCTCATCAGGTAGCCACCAACTCACCATTAAGGCTCTCGATGACCATATCGTGGTAGATCAATGGAAGCTTACGGCTGTGAAGGCGAAGTAAGAGCAGAAGGAGAAAGTATAAAACTGAAGTGATAAGGCTGATTGCCAGGGATGGTGTATTGTGGTAACGTTCGGCGACCCCAGGTGTCAATTCCTCCCACACCGTGAATGTTCAGGTCAATATTCAAGTTGACGAAACGTCCTCGGGTGATGTCTTGAGGATGACGAACGCCCTCTAAATCTTCTTCTCCATAGTCCCAGGCTCGGATGCAAAGGGGCTGTTTACCGTCAATGTGTATTTTCGCCTGTTCTGAAGCAATTTCAAACCAACGTATATCACAGCGGTTGCCATTGTCCTGTGGCCTCACATAGTCTGTCTGGTAATCCGACAGCGGCATTTCATAGCGTCCGATGAATGCCGAGCGCTTACGGTCGGGATAGTTCTCCCACGGTCCACGCCCATAATAGGCGATATAGGTCATATCGGCAGGCAGACGCATCCGCATACCGAACTTGGGGATCAAAGGAATATCGGTGGCTGCAGGACGGTAGTCCATATCCACCATGATACGTCCGTCTGTCTTGACTGTATATGTCAGTGTCAAGTCAGCTCCTACAGGAAGTGTCAGGTCGGCAATGACCTGATGATCCTTGATACGGACTGATCTGGCCGTGCGGTTCTTGGCAGCATCGCGCCAAGGGGCTGTACGTTCGGCAAAATGAGCGGCGTGCTGATTGTCGTTCTCGGGTTTCCAGAAATAGGGTTCCAAAGGAGCCTGCAGTATCTGCTTGCCATCAACAATCCACGACGTGAGCGCACCAGTATGGTCGATGGTGACGGAACCGTTCTCTGTTGGATATACCATTTTCCCTGCCGATTCCTGTGGCTTTGCATTCCCTTCGCTGGCGCCAAACCAGAACTCTTCTGGCTTGAGGATAAACTGTTCGCGGGCTACCAAAAATCCTTCTTCTGCCCAGGGCGTGGCCTGACGCAGACGGGCATAGACGTTCAGGATCAGTTCTGGTTCGTCATAGGGGTAATATGGATAGGGAATGCCGAATTTGTCTCCATTCATTCTTGCGAGTTCGCCTGTGACCAGTTCCCCGTTATGATAGACCTCACAGTAGTATTCATACTGGTCGATACTGGTGAAATAGTTTCGGTTGATGATCCGGATGCTGTCACCCTCCTGCACGAACTGCAAGGGCTGGTACACATACTGCACCTCGTAGTAGTGCGGATGAGGTGTGCGGTCGGGTGCCAACAAGCCATTGATGCAGAAGGCATCGAGGTTAGGCTTGTCGCCATAGTCGCCACCATACGCCCAAAACGCCTTATTACCTTCTTTCTTCAAGAGTCCCTGGTCCACCCAGTCCCAGATGGCAGCACCTACAATGCTGCTATCGGCATAGATCACATCCCAGTATTCTTGCAGATTACCCATCGAGTTTCCCATGGCGTGGGCGTATTCACGGGCTATCATGGGTTTCTCGGTTTCTTTGATGGCCTCACTGCGCAGTTCATCGGGTGCAGGATAGCCAAAGTCGTGGAGGGCGGAATAGCGCGGATGACAATCGTAGAAGGGCGGGCGTGTTGAGTCGAGTTCGCACACCTTGTCATACATCGCCTGGATATTGGGACCAATGCCACCTTCATTACCCAAGCTCCACAAGATGACACAGGGATGGTTGAAGTCGCGTTTTACCAACGATTCGGCACGGTCCACGTGGGCCTGCTGCCATGCCAGGTCGTGTCCCATCTCCTCGTTGGCATAGCCATAGCCGTGACTCTCTTGATTGGCCTCGTCCATCACGTAGATTCCCCAGCGGTCGCAAAGCTCATACAGATACTCGCGGTCGGGGTAATGGCTGGTTCGCAGAAAGTTGATGTTGGCTTGCTTCATCAAGCGGATATCCTGCTCGTAGGTTGCATCGTCCACCCAGCGGCCGGTAATCGGGTGGTGGTCATGACGGTTCACACCACGCAACTTCACGTTCTTTCCGTTGATCTTAAACACCTCACCGACGACCTCCACTTTCTTAACTCCCAAATGGTAGTCGAAATGCTCAACAACCGTGCCTTTGTCATCGCGAAGTTCTACACTGAAGGGATATAGATAAGGATGCTCAGCCGACCAGAGTTGAGGGTGGGGTAGGGCTTCATTCAGAGTGATTGAAATGGTGTCGCCAGCAGCCAACTGCTTCAGTTCGCTTTTCACCTCATGTCCGTTAAATAATAGCACTGTCTGTAGGTCTTTAGCCGAGCCCTTTCCTGTATTGCAGATACTGATGGTTGCCTTAACCTCTGCTTCTGAGAAGTCATTGTTAGGCACAGCCGTCACATGATAGTCGGCGATATGCACCAGCGGGCGCACCCAGAGCTGCACCTCACGGAAGATGCCTGAGAGTCGCCACATATCCTGATCCTCCAGATAACTGCCGTCGCACCAGCGGTACACCTCCACGGCGAGTTTGTTCTTTCCCTCGCGCAGATAGCTGGTCACATCAAACTCAGCAGGTGACATGGAGTTCTGACTGTAACCCACCTTCTGTCCGTTCACCCAGAGATACATGGCCGAATGTACACCGCCGAAGTGCAGGATCAGATTCTTCGAAAGCATCTCCTTGGTCACGTCGAAGTGTGTGACATACTGCCCCACAGGATTGCGGTTCTCGTAGGCCGTCCAGTCCTTTGGCGGTTCACTGGTCACACTGGGACGGTTGCGCTGGAAGGGATACTCGATATTGGTATAGATGGGTGTGCCATAGCCTTGTGTCTGCCAGTTGCCTGGCACCTTTATCTTCCCCCAACCGCTCACGTCATAGTCCTCACGGTAGAAGTCTGTCTGTCGCTCCTCAGGATTGCGACTCCAACGGAACAGCCACTCACCGTCAAGACTCATAATCTCCTTACACTCCTTCCACTTCGAGGGCAGTTGCAGGGTGGCGTGATACGGCAGTTTGTTGATACCCAGCACGGCAGGGTTCTCCCAGTCGCGGGTTTGTGCTTGCGCTGTTATGACTTCCACATCACCGTAACCCATGCGCTCGCCAGAGGTCAGGCGGTCGGCATCAAGTTTGAGAATCCTGGCCTTGACGGGTTGGAACTTGATGGTCTGCCAGATGGGGTTATTGACGATGTTCGAGAACTCACCAGAGGCCAGCTTGGTCCAATTCGACCAGTCGGTAGATGCCCAAAGGGTGTAGTGGGTCACGGTGCCGTCCTTGCTTTCTTGCGGAGGCAGATAGCGGAAGGAAGTAATCGTCTGCTCAGTATCCCAGTCGATGAGCATCTGTGTGGGATTGCTGAAATAGAGGTGCAGGTTGCTTGATTTCTTCTCGCCGGCATCGGGGATGTCTGCTGTCAGCTCAGGCGCCAGATAAACGCCCAGTTTCTTGATGATGGGTTCACATTTAGTGTCTACGATGGTAAAGCGCAGTTTCGTGGCTGTTACTGTAGGGAAGCAGATGATGCGGCGGTGACCGATAGTGGTCTGGCCGTCTCCCTTCTCCACAAGAGCATCCTTTAGCTGCTGCCACTGCCCGTTAACCTCGACTTCTAACTTGAATTTCTTCACCCGCTGACCATAGCGGATATCCTCCTCCGCCAGGAAGCGATTAAAAGTGGTAGGCTTACCAAAGTCGATGACTGTCTCATCCCCCTTGGTTTGCGTCTTGGCGTTTTCCGCAAGGTTGGTTTTAAACACCTCGTCGATCATCTTCTTAAAGGCGATGCCACGCAGGCTGTCGTTAGGATGGATTCTGCCGTTAGGCGCTATGGGGAAGTTCAGCAGAAGCGTAGAGTTACGCCCCACCGATTTATAATAGGTGTCCATCAGCTTCGACAGACTCTTCACGTGTTCATTTTCCGTGTCGTGGTAGAACCAGCCTGGTCGTATGCTGGTGTTGGTCTCACCTGGTACCCATGAGTCGCCGTTCACCAGTCCATAATGCAACTGTTCGTAAGGCACATCGCCCACCTTGTTGAGCAGGCTCCAGTTCGTCTCGCCCACATTGCCCGCCTCGGTACCTACCCACCGCAGGTCACCTCGGTCGCTGCCGTCATTCCAGATAAGGCAATTGGGCTGCAGTTGCCGGATCATATTGTAGGTTTCTGGCCATTGGTAATAAGTCGTCCGGTCGATCTTGCGCGTCTCGTTGGCACCGCCATACCAGCCATCGCCGCCATTGGCTCCGTCGAACCATACCTCGAAGATCTCGCCGTAATTTGTCAGCAACTCACGCAGTTGGTTGCGGAAATACTCGACGTAGGCAGGACGCCCGTATGCTGGGTGATTCCGATCCCAAGGCGAAAGATAGACAGCGAACTTCAGGCCTTCTTCACGGCAGGCATCAGCCAACTCGCGCACCACGTCGCCCTTGCCGTTCTTCCATGGGGTGTTCTTTACACTGTACTCTGTGTATTTCGAAGGCCACATGCAGAACCCGCAGTGGTGCTTGGCAGTAAAGATGATGCCACGCATGCCAGCTTGCTTGCATACCCGTGCCCATTGGCGGCAGTCCAGATTGCTGGGGTTGAACAACTGCAGGTCTTCGTTGCCGAATCCCCATTCCTCGTCGGTGTAGGTGTTCATGGAGTAGTGTATAAAGGCATACATCTCCATATCCTGCCACCGCAACTGATTCTCTGTGGGCACAGGGCCGCAAGGTTCCACCTGTGCTTCTGATGGTGTTTCCACTATCATGGTCAACATCAATAGAATAAGAGCTTTCATACGGGTTGAATAGACGAATATCTTACACACATCATGGTGAGGTCGTCGTTAGGCTCGGCACCATTGCGGAAACGCTCAACCTCGCTTTTCAAATTCTCTATGATGTCTTGTGCCTTGCTGGAAGACATGGCCGACAGTAACTTGACAATCTGTTCATCGCCGAACTGCTCCTGTACGGTATTCTCTGCCTCGTTGAGTCCGTCGGTATAGAGTAACAACAGCCGGTTGCTGAAGTCGTCGATTGACTCGCCCACGTAATCCAGTCCAGGCCAGAGACCGATAGGTGAGTTGGGCTTCATCTCGAGGAAGGAGAACTGCCCGTCAGCGTTACCGATAACTGGCGGGTTATGCCCGGCATTACAGTATTCGAGCAAGTTGAGTTTCAGGTTGAGTCTGCAGATGAACATCGTGACAAACATGAGTTGTTCATTATTCTCTGCCAGTTCCGAATTCATGTTGATGGCAATCTCAGCAGGACTCATCACCTGTGAGGCCAGAGTGTGGAACAGACGGGTAGCCTGAGCCATGAACAATGAGGCGGGCACACCCTTGCCGCTGACGTCGCCGATGCAGAAATAAAGCAGATCGCCATTCTGCAGGAAACTATACAGGTCGCCGCCCACTTCTTTGGCGGGTGTCATCGAAGCATACATGTCGAGGCCGTCGATTTTGGGGAACGAGCTGGGAACCATCGACATCTGTATGTCGCGGGCAATGCTCAGTTCGCCTTCCATGCGTTCCTTGACAGCCTCCACCTTGGCCAGACGCTTAGCCGCCCGCTGACGGATGATGGTGAAGATGACGAAGAACACGATGAGTGCAATGACTGTCACTACAAGCACCATGACACGGGTTTTCAGCAGGTTCTCTTGTTGCTGTTGTATCTGTTCTTCTTTCTGGTGAATCGTCTCTTGCTCCTCGCTGTCCAGCCATTGCGATCTGATAATGGCCGAGTCGAGGCGTTCGCAGATCTGGTTGGCTACGGCAAAGGCTGAGTCCTTCAGGCCAGCCATCGTATTGACGTGGTATTTCTTCAGCAGGTATCTTTGGATATCTTCCAAAGAGGTTCCCGTTTGCTCGTGATCAAAGAATTCGTCAAGGTTCAGCAGTTGGTCGGCAGCCTCTTTCCAGCGGCCCGACATAGCCAGATAGTTGCTGGCATCAAGCTGACCTTCGATCGTATATGCAAAACGGGTCTTCTGGTATTCGACAAAAGCCTCAGCAGCCTGGTCCAACTTCCCGATGCCCTCCAAGCCGATGGCAGAGAAGATCTTGTATCTCGCCCACTGCTTTTCGATATATGACTCGTCGTTGTCGAAGAGCTGCTTATACTCTTCTATCAAGTTGCCGAGACGCTCAGTCCACATGAGTCCCTGTTCATATCTTTTCTCGCTGAGCCAGCCGTATGCTATATTGATAATCCCCGCCACGGCACTGCGATATGCCTCCTTGGTCGGGTTTTTCTTGATATTGCTGATGTGCAGGTTGTAAGCACGTTCAAAGATAGGATTGACTACAGAGTCCTGCGCATTGAAGTGAGCATGGCAACAACCTTCAAAGATGAGCAGGTTGGTATAGTCGCTCGAGGCGGTGTATTTCCGGCTGTCCAGATGCTCCAGGGCAGGCTTTACGACCTTTAGCGCATTGGGGAAATCAAGATAGCGGATGTACAAACTTGTCAGGTAACTGGCCGATTTGGCGTATGTGCCAAGGCTGGCCGTATCTGTCAGGTTCTCTGTCGCTTTCATGGATTCTTTCCAATAGAACTCTGCTGCCCGTCGCTGTAACAAGCGATAATAGGCATGGCCTTGCCAATAATAACTCTCGCCCTCGCTCATAACGTGGGCGTTCTCCAGGCTGTCGGCCAACAATACCACTCGGATATAGTCTTTCTTCTGAGAGGCATCAGTGATGATCCTGACAGCTTCGGGAGACGTTGTTTTCTGGCCGCCACTACCACAGCCCGACAGTAGCGCAGCAATTGTCAAAAGCATCAAAAGTGTAGATGCAGTGAGGATGGATGTAGGTTTAAGTCTCTTCATTTTGGTTGCAAAGATACGACTTTTTTCGTAACCACCAAAGAAAATTCCCTATCTTTTCGTATGATACCAGGCATAATGTGCGTTTTGCATACGTTTGGTCATTGTTAGTAATGAATGTAAACGGGGCCCGCAGCGATTGCGAAGCCCCGTTTTTTGACTCTGGGGCCAGGCCCCAAAACTAAGCGCTGGGGCCAGGCCCCGAGTTGCAAAAATCATCGATAGTAACCGATGCGGACATAGTGGCGGGGCTGGGCGAAAGGGTTCCAGGAGATGTGCAGCCAGCCGTTGCCCGTCAGCAGCTGGTCGGTGTACTCCCACTTCCTGAAGAACTCCACCAGCGTCTGGAACTGCGCAGGGTCCTTCGGGCGGATGTCGGCAGCCTGACCGACAAGGTGCTGGGAATTGCGGACACCGCCCACCTGGCGATTCACGGCCTCACAACGGAAACCCGAGTTAATGATAATCGGCCCCACCATGAGCCGCGCAGGCTCCAGCAGCTGGTGACAGCCATAGGTCAGATTTGCCACAACCTGCATCGTGGGGATGTTCTCGGGGTATTTGTTCTGATTCAGGAACTCGCCCAATCGGAAGTGAGGTGATAAGCGAACGCCGTCGATTGCGTTCATGTCATTTTGATTCTCTTTCATGGTAATGTTTGTTAATAATTCTGATGTATTGATCCAGGCCGAAGATCGAGCCAGCGAGCAGGAACGACTGAGCCACATAATAGAGCAGTCCGCCAGCCACGTCGTCGATCTTGACCACCTGATACGCCACCAGCGCGATGCTGCTCACGATGAGCAACACCGCACAGGCGTACTGAGAGATTTTGAAGCCTTTCTGGTTTTCCATGGCGTTCGTAAGTCTTTTACTTTTTTACCTTTTTACACCATCGTGCCCCCGGCTGCGCCGAGGATGAGGGTGATGATGTAACTGATCACTTGAAGGATCGTCTTTACCGTCTTGTTCATAATTTTCTGATGTTTTAAATGGTGAATAATTAGGGTTATTTATGTGGTCAAAACCACCTCTCTATCTGCCTACAAAGTTACAAAAAATAATCGAGAAAACCAAACATTTCCTCGATTATTTTCTCACAAGAACCGTCCCTCTGTTACTCAAACATTCTTCACAAAATACGACTAGAGTCACTATTGAGTTATTACTCTGTGATAATCTATTTAAACAAGTCCTTGTTTCTTTTATTATTTTGCTTCTTCGTTTCCTCTTCAATTTTAAACTTGTTATCGTATTCCATTAACTGATCAATCCAATCAGATAGTTCTTTTTGAGGAATTTGAAAGCTATATTCCACAAGAATAGGCTTACCTACTTTTGCGGTGCCAGAAAACACCGAAATATTTGATTTACTAGTAAACAGACCACTATAAGACGCTCCTGAGAACTCTACAGCATTTTCACCAATAAAACAGTCGTGCAATCCTTCAAAACGCAAAAATATAGCACCATTATCATCTACATAGAAAAATGGTTTTATAGAGGGAGAGTAGGAGAGATATTGTTTTGACTCATAGGTAAATAAGAGACGATCAAAACTCAAATCAGTCCGCAAAGCCTTTTTGTAATCTTTTACCTTGTTCTCCTCTGCAGTATTGGACCAGTTGTCAAACTTCTCAATCGTCTTCTTGAGCTTATTTGTAAAGCCAGGCAGATAATCATGTGTTAAATACAAGTAGATCTTGTCAACGCCAATCGTCCTGGAATACATAGTAATGGCAATAGCAGTCTTATCACCATATTGGGTTTCAATAAATCTTTGTGCAGACATGTTTGTACATGTCAACAAAGATAAAACAAAAAGGATTATCAGTTTCAGATACAATTTCATTCCTATCACTCTACGGTGTGAAAAAATAAGGTTGTATATAACCGCCATGCTACGGAAAAACAATCTACCGAGACTGCTGAAGCATCGCTCTCAGGGGAATCAGATGGCACCACCCCATTGACCAGTATGAATGCTCCTATACAACAAAATGTCCTTTCTGAGCGCAAAGATACAAACTAATCTCGATAGTTCCAAATTTTAGGCCAAGTTTTTTTGTTTCACCATAGTTCTAAGGCGTATTGTGGACAAGCAAATGGGTGCAACTCAATCGGGACGGTTCTTAATGAGTCCAAACTCACTCAGAACCCGTGAGCAGATAGTTTCCCTTAATTTCCGGCTTTTATCGGGGTCTTTTGTGCACAGTTTGCGGGTTTTGTGCAATGGAAAGGAAAATAATGGGAGATTTATTTGAAGATGACGATTTTTCTTCGTAACTTTGCAGTCTTTGCGCTTTATAAAGAAGGAGGTTAATATGAACTTATCGGCAGATGAATTTTTGTCCCTGTCGACGCAGCTGAGCGACAGGGACGTTAAAATGGCAGAACTGGAAAAACAGTTAATCCAGAAGGATGAGATGTTGTTAATCAAGGATGCGGAGATTGTGGCGCTGACCCAGCGGATGGCTGAGCTGGAACAGATTAACGAGGCGACGGAAATTGAGAACAGGTATTTGAAACAGTATCTGTGGTTGTCGTGGACGAAGATTAAGCATTTCATGGCTCATATCCACGACATCCGGCTGGTGGCATTCCTGCAGACGTTTATGCTGAAGACGGTGTCGGAGAATATGGGGGCGAGGGCGCTGGAGGCTATCAACGAGGCCGTGCAGCTGCCCGAAGAGGAAGAAAGGTCATCGACGAATATTCAGGCAGAGCAAGTGATCATGGAAAACAAGGGGACGGTGAACGGGCCGAAACCGCGCGAGACTGCCACGAAGACCGACAAACAGGTGAAGCGGGCGGTGGAGTTGCTGATGGAAGCTTGCGACGAACAGGGGGAGTATCTGATGCAGGATCAGGAACAATGGTTTGCGGCTAAGGCTGTGCTGACGCAGGTCTGTGGTTTCCCGGTGAAGCCTGCCGAGTTTGAGAAGGTGCTGAAGAACCTTGGGCTCGACCATCTGCGAGTGCCTTATGTTTATGATAGCGTCAGGAAGGTTCATGTCCACCAGCTGCCTACGAATATTGAGCTGTGGCACCAATACCTGAATACAGCCGACGAGTATTCGCGTAAGCAGGTCGTGGTGGCCGTGAAGCTGATAGAGTTGCTTGATAAAGTAAAAGCCTAAACCTTTCCCAGTTTTCCCAATTCTATTCCCAATCAGGATTTTTCCTCGATTGGGACTTTTTTTATTTGTACCTTCGCAGCACCAAACAACGGGGAAAATGGTCAAGCGTTGGACCGAAGGCCAGTCTCACTTCCCCTGTTGGGCGGAGGGCCCCTCGTGTGAGACCGAGGTTTTCCCGAACCTATTATAAAAATGAAAAAGAACAATGAGAATTTCTGGAACAACAACACGCACCTTTGCGTGA
>JAEEGH010016110.1_pt1 | contig 16115 bp, 7 predicted proteins | sample 9134181 | NCBI WGS metagenome assembly JAEEGH01 (sample SAMN16246544, study PRJNA631951) | gut metagenome | biome: gut microbiome; feature: rumen; material: DP-attached | host: Bos | place: Iran: Karaj | collected 2018-10
TCAGAACAATTTCAGGCGTGTACAGTTCAGAAAGCAAAAACGATGCGAACTTCGAGAAGGCCAAGCAGATGACCGACGAGTTTGCCAAGAGAGAGGGTCGCCGCCCGCGTATCTTCATAGCCAAGATGGGACAGGACGGTCACGACCGTGGTGCAAAAGTAGTAGCAACGGGCTATGCTGACTGCGGCTTCGACGTCGATATGGGTCCGCTGTTCCAGACGCCCGCCGAGGCTGCCCGCGAGGCCGTCGAGAACGACGTCCACATCGTCGGTGCCTCTTCGTTGGCTGCCGGTCACAAGACCCTTATCCCGCAGCTCATTGAGGAGCTGAAGAAGCTGGGTCGCGAGGACATCATGGTCACGGCCGGCGGTGTCATTCCCGCCCAGGACTACGACTTCCTCTACAAGGCTGGTGTGGCCTGCATCTTCGGTCCCGGCACCCCCGTGCCTTACTCTGCCGTTGAGATGATGAAGATTCTGCTCGATGAGGAGTAAAAGAAAAAGCGGCGTATCCACATTTGGATGCGCCGCCTTTTTTAAGTTCACATATCGTCGCTTATCATGTCTATATAGATAATGTCGCGAGCGAAACTCTCTTCGGTAGTGAAGCTGTCGCTTGCACTTAATAACAGGCTTTCGGTTGTACCGATGTCCAATGCCTCTATCCGGGGAGTGATATATTTTTTCTTCATGTTGGTCACCTCCTTACAATCATCTTTTTCCCATTTACCACGTAGAAGCCTGGCAGTAGGTGCTGGGCGTCAATCTTCTCTCCCTTCAAGTTATAGACACCGCTTCTCTCTTCATCACTTCTCGCGTCCTTGACACCAGTTGACTCGTCAGTCGACCACTTTATGCCGCGTACGCCGCTGGGGAAGTCGGCGATGTAGGCACGGTTCGCAGGAATGGTGGAGCCGGTGAAGAGCCAGAAGCCGATTTCCCCGCTCTCATTCGAGTGGCCTAAGGTGAGTATGCTGTTGGCCGTTACCTCTGTTACTTCCGTAGCTCCCATGAGCATTGAGGTCTGAGGTCTCAGGCTTGTAACTTGCTCGGCATTGGCCACCGAAATGCCCCATTTGCAAGTGGTCATCCCCTCGGTACATTGTAGCAGCACGGGCATATCCTTCGGAAGAACGGTGGCTTTTATCTGCTCAATCTTCAATTCAGAGTTTTCGATGCGGGTGGCATTCCATAAGGTAACGCCTGGAGGAACGCAGCCGTTGAAGGGCAGACATGCCGTTGCCCATCCTTCTGCCGTGAACGTTGTTTCGACAGTGGTTGAAGGGACATCGAGGCTGTACGGGGCAGACGGTGTCCCCACTGCACCATTGTATTGGAAGATGACGTTGCCGGGATCTACTTCGGCAATGGCTCCATCGTGGAAGACCTTGAAGAAGAGTTTTTCGCCACTCGCATCACCATATACCGTGAGGTAGGTCACGCCAGGATTGCTTTCGTCGTGCGGACTGCCCTTGCCTCGAATATCGTCGCCGCAGTAGACAGCGATGACGACATCGTCAGTAAGCATCACGCCGTTCATCGTGGCCTTGACAGCCATCGTCATGGTTCCGTAGTAGTCATGGAGTTTGACTTCAGGGAACGGACCGGACGTCTGGGCCACTATGCCGGCACTCCCGAGAAGGAGTGCCAGCAGGCCATAAACTCTTTTCCTGATATTCATTTCACAGTCTTCTTTTGTCCGTTAATGATATAGACACCCTTAGAGAGCTTGCGTCGGTTGTCTTTCAGATCAACCTTGCGGCCCTGCAGGTCGTAGACAGATGTGTCCTTGTCACCATTGAGAATTTCCCAGATGCCAGTAGCCTCGCTCAGTTCGATGACCAGCGGACTGTCGGGTGAGCCGTAGACGCCGTCCACTACGTAGCTGACCGTCTTTGAGGCATCGAACACCTTGTCGCCGATGGCCACCTTGAAGGTGAGCGTCGTTTCGTCATCGCCGGGAATGGTGAGGTAGGCCACACCCTCGCCGTTAGTCAGTTTTACCGTGCGGCACTCGTCGTCAGCAAAGACACCCAATTCCGTGTTGCCAAGAGTCTTGCCGGCAGCCGTCAGTTTGACGGTCATGATGGCATTGTTGGCATAATTGCGGAAGTTGATGGGCTGGAAGAAACCGTTTTCGTTAACGTTTCTGCTTTCGTTCACGGCTCTTGCAGCAGCGAGAGCAGCAGCCGGATAGCCGAACAGTCGGTCTTCATCGGTGTTACTCTTCACCATATAGCCGACGCCAGGCTCCATCATGGGCAGTGAGCCGGCCCACTCGTAGGTGTCGAAGTAGGTTACGCCACTCTGACCCTTCAGGATGTCGCCGTTCACGGGCTGCATGCCAGAAAGGGCATCGCTGATGGCTGCCACCTGCCGACCATAATAGCCGATCCAGTTCCAGTTCTTCTTCACTATGATTGGGCATTCATCCGGGTCGACGGGTTTGCCTACGATGCGCAGTTTGCGGTCTGCCTTCAGCTGGACGGCATACATCTGGTCATTGGTCATGTCAGTCAGATCACCCTTCCATTTGCCATTCTCGTTCATCGTCCAATCGGTCTGGCTCTTGACGGTGATGACGTCATCGACAATCTTCTCGAAGACGGCGGGTACGGTCATGGTGTCGGTCTTGACATAGAGCGACAGCCAGTTCCAACCGGCCTTCAGGTCGGTCGACTGTTCAATCAGGTCAACAACGGTGAAGACGACCGGTGCGTCGTACTTGCCTATCAATGCCAACGGTGTGAAAGAAATCTCGCGGTCGGGCGTGACTACCGGGTATAGCGTACCGGTAGAGGCGTCGAAGGCGCGGAAGGTCACCTCCTTGTCGTTGTCATCGTTGCCATAGATGTCCATCGTGATGAAGCTGCCGTCGTAGCGCTCCTTATAAACGGGATGAGCCACGCCGCGGCACTCCTCGCCGATGAATGCGGCAATGATGTCGTCCTCGTCGTCCATGGGAACGTTCTTGATATCCACGCGGCCGATGACGTTCATCGAGAACTCATAATCCTTCGGGTTGACGCTCCACTCGGGCACCTTGCCCGTCACCTTCACATTGATGGTGAGCGGCGTCTCGATGCCGTCATTACCCTTCAGGTAGACAGTCTCCTCGTACTTGCCGATGGGCGTTGCTGGACTGACAGTGAAGGTCACGCTGGTCTCCGCTAGCGGGTTCGTCGTGCCGTACTCGCTGCTGGCCTGCAGCCATGAAGGCATGCCGCTGAGCGTCCACATCTGCTGCTTGCCGCCCTTGTTGACGATGGTGGCGGTAATGCTGCTTTCACTCTTCACCTCCTGCGTCACGCTCAGTGCATCATCAGCCCAAACAAGTTCGTTGCGGTTGACGAAAGCACTCCAGATAGCAGGTATAGAGTAGTTCCCGTTAGCGTCGCAGACGTCGCGTACCACGAAGTTTAGCGTGCATCCTTCGATGGTGGCGGGATCTTCGTCGATGTCAATGACAATCTTTGTGTCGGACGCCGTGAAGGTAAAGCTGACAGCCGTCTCTATGGGCTTTGTACGAAGTGCGGGAGCCTCGTCTACATAGTTGAGATCTGAAAGTTGAGAGTTGAACGTCAGGAGTTGTGCCTTGGTCGTATTGCCGGTGAGACAGGAGTCTGTGCCAGCGATGATTACTTGGTCGTACTCATCGAACGTCTTGTCCTCGAATGGGAAGTAGAGGATGAGTCCGTCCTCCTGACCTGTAAGGCGCACCTTGCGGTTGTTTGCCAACTGAGTAGCGTTCAGCGTGGCATCCCAGAGGCGCAGTTCATCGATCTGTCCCTTGAACGGGCGGTCGAACTTATAGGCGATATCGCCTTCCATAATGGTGTTGCGGCGGGCACCCATCATCAGACGGTCGGTATTTATGGGACCAACGTTAGCGGTGCTGGTGGACAGTACGCGGTTTCCATCTACATAGATGGCCGCTGCGCCCTGATGCAGTACATTGAGGGCCACATGGTGCCATGCGTTGTCGGTCAAGTTGTCGCTACTGGTTGCGAGTACGATGCCGTCGGCCTCCTTGTAAGCACTCTTGCCAGTGAACTGAAGCTGTCCGTCAACATTCATCCAAAGTGCCACTTCGCCCATCTGCAAGAGTTGTGCCTCGCCCGTCTGTGCGTCGCCGCGCATCCAGAACTCAATAGCATAGTCGTCGTCGGGGAATACTGGTAAGTCGCCAGCACTCACGGACAGATACTTATCGCCGTCCAGAACGATGGCCTTGTTCTCGTTGTTCAGATACCAAGTCTCGTCGGCCATCGTCATATGACGGTTGCGGGCGTAGTCGCGGATGGTGGTGCCTTCGCCCTCGTTCATCTTCCAATAGCCGATGAGGTGACGTGTTGACGGGTTCTTGCTCTTGGAGCGGTTGGCCAATGCGCTGGCGATGTCGTGTGCCTCGTCCCAGAGCAGCAGCTCGTGCATGGCACCCTTTATGTTCTTACCCACGGCGAGCGGGCCGTTGCCTTTGTAGGCCACGACGTCTTTGTCGTTGAAGAAACTGATGTCTTTGCCATCGTATGCTACGGAAGCACTCAGTTTGCCGCTCGTCTCGCCGGCCTTGTAGGTAATGGTGAGGAAAGCCCACGTATCTGTCGGCACAACCGCGCTCGAGGTGTAGGTTGTACCTGCGATATCAACTACCAGATTGCCATCGGCATTCGTACTGACAGTGAACTTGTTGGTACCTTCGCCATGGCTCAGGATGGTTCCTTCGCCACTGACATACAGCCAGGTGTCAATGGAGAAGTCCTTCTCAGCGAGTCCGATGCTGGCCTCGGTGGCAGCAGTGCCATTGGTGTTCTGCATCGAGAGTGCTGTCTCGTGGGCAATGGTGGCACCGTTCAACACACCCGTCACCCTGAAGTTGCCCGTCTTGGTCAGGTCGCCATTCAAGAAGGCCTCATTGAACGTGATGCTCAGGTCGTCGCCGATGTCAAGGATGCCGTCGCTGGGCTCGGGCTGACCGAGCGGACGCGGACGTTGCATATCCTTCACCAGAGAAATTTCCTGGCTGGAGCGTGTGATCTCGTCAGTGCCGTAGTCGCTCACAGAGAGGACGCGGAACACATACTCGCCGTCCGTGAAGTTATTCATTGGCAGTCTGTAGGTCACCTTCGCGCCACTTGTTGGGAGCAGTTCGTTGTTTGTGGTCAAATCATCCTCTTTGAGTACATACTCGCGCAAGAGTGTCCAGTCTGTAGCGCCTTGCTTCTTATACTGGATGCGGAAGGCCTTTAGGCCGAGATAGTTCCGGTCGAAGCCCGAGAAGGTCAGATCGAGGTCTGTCTTCGTCTGGATGTTCATTACCGTCTTGGACAATGCCAGATCGACGGGCGACGATGAGGGAACGAAGTGGGCCGAGATATACACTGTATCAGAGATGAGTTCCCACGTGCTGGTCGGATCGTACTGGCACTGCGAAGCTAAGACTATAGCGATGCTGTCATAGTTTAGCACATCTTCCTTGGTCTGCTTCAACTGAAGGGCCTTGGTCACGGTCGTGCCTGCCGGAATCTTAATGATACGGCTGTCGGTGATGGCTTTACCGTCAATCATCAGATTTGCGCCATCGGGATTTGTTTCGTCGTCCACGAGCAGTCGGTAATACACATCTTCGTCGATCTCCGAAGCATTGCTCAGACGCAACGTGTAATTGGCTATGCCGCCGGTTGGGACGTCGCTCACAATGGGTACATCGACGTCAATCTGTGGCACCTCAATCTGCATGGTAGCTTCCATGATGGTGGTGCCTGGCTTGTAATACTTGGTCGCCACTTGTCCTTCGTACGGGCAGCATGTCTGTCCGCCACGGGTGTGGAAGATGGGACCGAAGTCGCCATAATTGTACACATCGACCGAGATGGCGTCGTCGTCGCCGTCTTCTGCCAGCGTGTAGCTGAAGGTGGTCTCGTGCGTGTACGTCGTGTCGTTCACGTGATGTTCGCCGCCGAACGTCTCATCTTGAATATGAATGTTGAATCCGAAATCGTTGATGGCAAATCCTGTGCTGTTGTCCAGAATCAAGCCACCTGATATCTTCCAATCGCGAGAATAGGTGGTATCGTTCTGCACCGTGGTCTCGTAGGTGTAGGATGTGCCGGAGTCGAAAGAGTAATTCTTTCCATAGTTGTCGCCGAACTTCTTACGTTTCTCCCATGCTTTCACCTTCTCCTCCTCGTTGTCACGCAGGCGGTCCTTCCAGTTCTCTATCTGACAGTTGACCCAGGCCACCGAGTCCGTGGCAACCTGCACACCAGGAACCTTAAACTTGCTATAAGTCCCCTCGGTACCGAATTTCGGGTCGTCGGGCGACAAAGTGGTCAGATAGACTGTATGGTCGGTATCGTTATGGTAGGTGTCGATGTTGCTCTGGGTGGTGGTGGTCAGGAACTTCTTGCGCATCAACTCGTAGTTGGGCAACATCACGTTTTCGATGTAGTTCTGCGTGTACATGAACATCGTACCGAATTGGATACTTGTCTGGAAGATATCTTCCAAACCAATCTCAACATCATTGCCAGACTGGCGTCTGAGGTCCAAATCGCGAACCTTGCCAAACAGGAGATTGGAGGAGTGACCGATGAACACATCACCTTGGGCGCCTACATATTCCGGTGAGGCAGACGTGCTGATGCTCTGTGTCACACTCGTCGTCTCTACCCACGTCGTCGAAGTCTCGTTCTCGTATTCCGTCTTCGCGCCCACTTCCAGATCGTCGCAAGCTTCTGTCTCCTCCATATCAATTATGCCCGCGCCAATGCCAATGACTTTATGGAAACCAAACTTGTGCTTAAACGAAGCAGCGAAGTTCTCGGTAAAGGTCGAGCCCTCAACCTTGCTTATAGTCTTCGACGATCCAGTTTTCCACTCAGTGAACGAGTTGGTTCCCGGCGGGTCGCGCAATACCATGCTCACCTTCTCTGGACCGGCCGTCACAAAGTTGTTGCCAGTGGGCAGACTGCCAAGGATGATACCAGTCATTCCGTTGCCGTCCCATTGTTTGAAAGCACCTCCGACCTCGTAGGTCATCGAGATGGTACGGGTGTAGGGCTCGGCGATGTTAGGTAGACCGGCCTTCCAACGGTATTTGGCGTGACCTAGGCTGTCCAATTGCAACTGGTTCTCCTGCAGACCAGCAGTAGAGCCTGGAGCGTGGTCGCCTACCTGCTCATAATACACATGCTGCTCTGACGAGAGGGCATTGCTGATGGTCACGATATTTCCGTTCAAAGGTACATGATCCAACTTACCATTGTCAGCATTCTCGTACTCTTCATAGCCCTCGATCAGGAACGTGTATGGGTCGCCTTGGATGAATAGTGGCGATTTGTAGCCTGAGACACCGTAGTTGTAAGTCACCACGTCGCCCTCCACACTGTAGATATCGTTGAGCTCTATTTCGCCCAAGTCGTCCTGGATCTTGTAGCTGTCTATACCGAACGAACCGTCTTCGCGTCCTTCCTGCTTCACCGTGAACGTCGGCGGGCAGTGATACGTCTGGCTCAGCTTCGTGTTGTACTCGTACAACTCATAGCTCTCGCCGTCGTCAGCATACAGCGTGTCGGTGTATGCCATCAGCGGCGACGTCAGGTCAATCGTCATCTGATCGCCCACTGTCAGTCCACTATTCATCACCGTCATGCTCTCTACCGTATAGAGCAGCGGTGGTAGCATAGCCGAGAACTCACCCGTGACGGAATCTGTGCGGATGATCACCTTCTGGCAATCCACTTTCGTCTCGCCGCCCTGACGGAAGGAAGTGCTGGCAATTTTATCCGTAGCCGAGGCAACGGGCACATCATTCTTGTTGTTTTTGAAGCCAGAACCGTCTGGGTACTTCTCTGCATTCAGATAGTACCGCGAGTCGTTTAGCGACAGCACTAGCTCCGTTTTACCGATGTTGTTCGTGCTCAGCCCGAATCCTACGGCTTTCTTGCCCTGGATATCGCCGCCGACCACACGACCGGTGAAGTTGACCAATGTCTCATCAACAAACCCCAGGTTCTTGACCTCGCTGTTGAAGAGATGCATCTCATTGCCCGTATTGTTCGGGTCGGCCGGATAACGGCCGGCGTTGTTAAACACATGACCATTCTTCTTCACCTGAATGAAGTGCTTACCGATAGGTACACTGATGGTGTAAGAGCCGTCTTCTGCACTTTGGATGATCTCTCCGTTCTTAGAGCACACGTTGCCGTCAACATAGAACATGGCACCCTCCACCGGATAGTTCGTACCAGCGTACAGAACCGTGCCGCTAACAGGGAACGAGGAAACATCGTTGAAGTCCGTGCCGTTGTGCACCAGCGAGTTGTTGCCGATGAAACGCAGATGCTGGCTGGGGTTGAATTCGTGGATGCCTAGTTTTGGCATGACGGCATAGGTAGTACCCTCGCCGGAGAACGGAATACCCTGAATAATGTAGTTGCCATCCCTGTCGGTCTTGGCCTTCAGTGCCAGTTGCTCGGGGGTAATCGTCGCGCTCTCCACGTTATTAGCCATCGTCCCATGGTGTTCGTGATAGACGGTGCCATCGCGCGAATAGTCGAAAAACTGTGAATTCAGGCCCTCGTCGAAGGTCCAATACGTCTCCAGATTCTTCTCGTTACCCACAAGCAGATGGTCGAAGTTCTCCTTGATCTCGTCCTCGCTGAGACACCTCGTCCACAGCCGGAAATCATCAACATAGCCGTTGAAGAAGCCTAATTGGAATTTGGTCGAAGCCCCCAGGGACAGGTTTTGTTTGAGGGCCTGTTTGTTCTTATTCAGTACGACATTGCCGTCAGCGTCGGATGTCACAATATAGCATGTGATCGAGTCGGCCTGGCGGGTCAGCACCACATGATTGTATTCGCCTTTCTTCAACCACGAGTTGAGTTTAATACCGTATCTTGGCGCGCTGGCCGAACCGTCGCCAAACACCATTCGACCCGTAACCAACATACCCAAAGCCTGATTGCCAGCAAACTTTGCAATCCACGTGTCTTGGAACTCATCGGGGCGGAACCACATCTGGATGGTGAAGTCGCCCTCGTTGAACTTATCGGCGGCGTAGGAGGTTGATGGGTAGGGCCATTCCACGTAACCACTGGCGTCGGTGAAGTGCATGGCGTGATACTGTTCAGAGGCGTCGGCCGACGAACCGGTCTTGACCAGTTCTACATCGGCACCTGGCACAGCACTGCCGGTTGAGCCGTAGGTGATGCGGCCGCTTACCGTACCGGTTGTCTGCGCAAAGCCTATATCAGTAAGTTGGTTGGTAACGATGGCACCGTCTTCACACTTGTCTTGTACGGTGACGCGATAGTCGTAGTAGACGCCGGGCAACGGTGTGTCGTCGTCGTAAAATAGATATTCATCGGTACTCGACATGACACGGAGATTGGTCCATGCCTCATCTTTCTTATCTGTGCGGCGACGGTCTACTATGTAGGTCTTGGCAAGTCCCGAACTCTTCACATCTACATGCCAGTTCAGTTTCACTAAACCGGGATATACGCCTTTTGTTGCTTTGAGTGAATAGAACTGTGTACCGCTACCGATGGCTAGGTTTTCAAGCTTTGCTTCGTTGAGTACTTTTCCATCGATAACACCCACCACGCGGTAGTCGTGGGGTGCACAGGCATTCAACGGCTCTTCGGTATAGGGGACACCGCCATCTACGCCGTTCTTTCGACCGCTCTGTTGTGAAGTGCGGTGCATCCAGGTAAAACTGGTCTGTCCATTAGTAGGTGTGATGGTGTAGATGGGACTGGATTCTTCGTCCACATAGATATTGAACTTGTTGCCCCAATTTGCGGGATATCCGTCGGATGTCCATGTAAAGACGATGCGGTCGTCTTGTCTTACAGCCTTTAAGTTGTTTACAGGCACCTTACGAGTCGTGTTCACCGTCACTTGGCCCTTACAATCATCGTTTTTCGTATTCTCGTTCCATGTGTTGGAAACATAATACACATAATAGGTCACGTCCGACTCGTTCGTGAAGCCTTTATCCTCATAGGAGAGGGAGTCGCGCGGATACGTTATGATCTTCGTATTGCCGCGATAGATCACCCATTTGTAATTGGTATAATTGCCGGGGATACTGGCGCTCCACTTCAGCGTTACCTTTTTGTCTCTCTGGTTGAACGTCCCCTCTACCTTGGGCTTGGCCGATGGTGCTTCAATTTTTACCGTTGCAGACTTCTCGGCACTGTTTTCGGCGAACACCACCCCGGAAGAATTGACACCGTCGAGGCGGTATTTCACGGTGTGGTTACCTACAGTCGTAGCCGTGGCGCTGGTGCCCCAGGAGCCGCCGTCAACGCTGTATTTCATTGTGCCGTAATTGCCTGTAGCCGCCTTGGAAACCAGATTCAGCGCCTTGCCGTTATATACAAGGCCGGTGGCGAAGGTGGGATCGTTATTGATTGACACCGCCTGATTGGTGAATTTCATCATTACGTAGATATGAGGGCCTGAGGCACCTTTGTTCATATCGCAAACACCGCTATTCCCCTTAGCCCAATATATCACACCATCCGAGCTTTCCTCGTTAGCCCATAGCTCGGTGATAACGCGCTTCGAGCCGCCATGTGAGTCGCTGGATGAATAGCCTGTACGTTCCTTGGTATAATAAAGGTATATGTAAGCGCCGCCAGCACCATGATTCAAATCGCCGACAAAAGCGCTTCCTTTATCACCTGACTTTGCATCATGGCCAACCTTGTAGTATGTTCGGCCGCCATAAGTGAAAGAACTCTCGTTTGACGTCGAAGCAACAATGTCGGTGATGTATCCCGTCTCAGGATTGGCCGATGAACTCGTCTTGTAAGCCAGATAGACATAATATGAATTGGTACCGGCACCTTCATTAAGGTCTTTGTTGACGATAGTCCAACCATTCTGCTTATAAGTCGTTTTTACGGAGTTCATGTCAGATTCATAATAGCGTCCAAGCACTTTCAGCTCGGTGATACCGTTGGCGGCCAATGCCTCCGGCACAGCCAGAATGAACAGGATGAGTAATAGAAACAGCCTGTTCATCAGACATGCATTGCGTGTCAGCAGCCCCAGCCACTGGCTGCGCTGCCATCGTCCTCGTCCTGAACTTGCAGGGGGCGGAAATTGTTTCTTTCTTTTCATAATGCTTAAAATTTAGTGGTTTTAAAAAGGAATGATGAATGAATAATAGAAGAGTATATTTATTATACGTATTTTGAGAGTTTAGTGTCGTGTAGGCGACGTTGCAGTTCGTCGCGGAGCTCGACGTTCTCACGGATCTCGGAAATGATGGCATCGTTCTTCCGACGTAGCTCATGCTGGTTGTGCAAAATGCACCCCAGCAGCACTGCGACGATGGCGACCAATGCGGCGATGATGACGGTGAGTAGGATAATAACAGTATCAGTAGGCATACGCTTTACTATGTTTGATGCTGCGAATATAATAACAAAAATTCGTCTGCGCAATAGCTCAGACGAATTAACGTATGTTTTCAGACGAATTAACGGATACCTTCTACGAATTAACGGATGGCGCCGCCGGATTCACGAAACTGCGAGGGTGTGAGTGCATACTTCTGCTTGAAGTTACGACCGAAGGTGTCGGCACTGGGGAAGCCACTCTCGCGCGCAACGTCGGCGATTGAGAGGTCTGGTCGAGAGGAGAGCAACTTAGCAGCGTAAGGCAGACGGCAGTCGGTAAGGAATTCGATAAGCGACTTGTAAGGACTTCCCTTGGCAAAAGCAGCACCTATGCGCTCCTTCGACAGGCCGAAGCGGTCTACCAGTGCCTGGCGGTCAAGCTGTGAGTTAAGATAAAGCCGGTCGCGGAGTATGACGTCGCGTAAGCTCTGGAAGAGTTCTTCGTCTGATGTCCCGTCGACAATCTTCCCACTGGGAACAGGACTACTTGCTGCTTCCTCCTTACTCTTTCCTTCTTTCTCTTCCCACTTCTCCTTATATTCTATGGCCTCAGCAATCTCACGAGCTAGGACACGGTTCTTGCGCATGGTCTCACGCCGCTTGTAGTAGAAGTAAATGGCAAAGGCAACGGCAGCGAGAAGTCCGACAACGATGGCAGCCGTCAGCCATCTGTAGAAACGGGCATCGGACTCAGCTTGCTGGCGGGCAAGCTGCTCCTCCTGCAAGTGATATATGGTGGCCAGTTCGTTCAACTGTTCGCGCTGGTTGCGCTGGTCGAGACTGTCGCGGATGACAGAGGCCCGTTCTAAATAGCCCAGCGACTCGGCCGTGCGTCCCTGCATCTTCGAGGCCACACTGCGCTGCTCGAGGCAGATGAGGTAGTTGGGGTTAATGGTGTCGGGATAAGTGCCCTCAAAGCGGCGCATAGCCTGGTCGAAGCGGTCGAATTGTCCCATGTGGTGATAGGCGGCCGACAGCATCTTGTCGCAGTCTATACCCTTACTCCATTCCGTTTTAAAAACTTCGGCCTCTGTGTCAAGGGCTTTCTTGAGGTATTGTGCGCGTAGGCTGGGGTTGTCTTTGTGCTGCGTCACTTGGCGGGCATAGGCTGTGGTAAGGAAGGCCAGCATTTGACCGCGGGCGAAGTCAATAAACTCGGCGGGGTTGAAGCCTTCCTGCATGTCACCAAAGCGCTCGGGGTTCTTTACTAGCTCGTCAAGGCGTTCGAGTACCTCCTTACACACCGTTTCCATCTCGGGGTAGCGGTCGTGGTCGATGAGGATGTGCAGTAGCTTTTTCGATGCGTCATGGTAGGATACTACGCCGCCGAAGGTGTCCAACTTGCGCAAATCAGCGAGGGTGGCTTTCAGGCGCTCTATACCCTCGTCGGTGCGCCCTGTCTGAGCCATTGAGCGTGCAACGAAGGCCTCCATCTTGCCTACCTCGTCGGGCATATTGAGGGCATGGGCCAGACGTGACGCCTCAGTGGCATAACGTATAATGGCGGGGTGGTTGGCCGATGTGTATTCGATGCTTGTCAACAGCAGGTACACGCGTTCCAGTGTCGTCGAGTCCTTGATGGCATCTTTGTTGTCAATCAGGTCGAGGCATGTCTGCCGTGCCAGAGGCATGTTACGCAGGCCGCCGTACTGTGTCACGGCTTTGAGGTATTCCGCGCGTTGCCATGTGATATTTCCCACGATGCGGGCAGAGTCGATAATTACCAATGCGCGTTCGGGGTCGTTGCGGTGGATGCTCATGGCGGCAGCTTCTGTGTAGAGCGTGTCACGATCGGTAGGCTGGTGTCTTTTGCTGTTTTTTTCATGCATGCAGCCTGTCAGTAATAGAATGGTTGTGGCAAACAGAATTAGGTGATTCTTGTAAAAAGTATTCATAGTGTATAAGTATTAGTTGGCTATTCAAAGTTTTATGAGGGTTGAGCCGGTCGTCGCAGGGGTATCGGTGGTAGTCTGTACGGCATAGACGCCAGATGGCAGGGCACTAAGGTCAATAGCAGTGTTTTCCGTCAGCATCTCATGCTGCAGTAAGCGTCCCCTGAGGTCGTAGACGCTGAGGGTGCCACATGTGGCGCCACTAATATGTAACGTTCGACCTTGCAGACGAATGTCTGCCTGACGGGGTTGGTGATGACTGATGTCTTTGATTCCGTCGATGCCGAGCAGGTGGAGCAGGCCACGGTAGGCATCAATCTCGCCGTAGCCGTATTTGTTGTTGGGATAGTCGATTTTTTCCTCCGGATGGCGACTGGTACGCTGGAGCACACCTATAATGTCGTCTCGTGTCAGGTTGGGGTTTGCTTGTAACCATAGCGCAATGACTCCGGCTGCTACGGGGCATGCCATTGACGTACCCGAGTCAACACGCCAGGGGTAGGTGCGTCCGTCAATATCGGTGTATGCTACGTCGCTGTTAGTGGATGTGGGGTGCTCAGCCAGATAGTAGCTGCTATAGGATGAAATGACATTTCTCCCTGGAGCTGTGATGTCGGGCTTGATACGTCCATCGAGCGTCGGACCTACTGAAGAGAAAGGACTCCATAGTCCTTCCTTTTCATCGCTGTAGACATTCGTCCTCCATACTCCTTCATGATTCTGGTAGTTACTGCGATGCGTCTTTGAACCTACGTTAATAGGTGCTGTCATACACCCTGGCCCTAAAATGTTGTGACTGATACCAGCATCATTCCATTGCGGGTCTATGTCGAGGTTGGACAATGCGTATGACGAAGAGCCGATGACGGCAATTTGTTGTTCCCTGCCACTGACGACGAGAGCTATGGGGGCCATTTTGTTGACGGCAACATTACCGTGAAGTTGCATCAAAGCAATAATACCTTGTTGGTCGAAGGCTGACGGATAGCAGTCTATTTGAATAGCCAGTGTGTCGCTATCTATAAATAAGGTGTCGATAAGCGTCGACTCCCAGCGCTCGTCATCGGCCGTAATCTTCAACTGATGGGTTGGCACACTACTGTCTTTGTAAGCCATAAAGGTCAGCGTGGCGGGATGTTCACTCTTGATGCGGTAGATAGCACTCTGTCCGCTTGTCTTGAGGAAGGCACCAGCTTGTTCTTTGCCAATGGGTTTCTCAAAATATGTCAGTTGATGGCTCTCGTTACCCGCTGAGGATACTAAGATTCGTCCTGGTCCGATGAGACGCTCCAGAAAATCGTTGTATAATAGGTCATCCTCGTCCATGTAGGGGGCATAGCCTTCGCTGAACGATACCACGCATGGCTTACCTTGCTGTTCGGCGTAGTCGAAGATGTATTTGAATCCTAACGCATCAGTGGCTGATGTGTAGAGATCTTTGTCTTGCTCATCGATATAATTCATGTCGCTGCTAACGGCATTGGCTACCAAACAAATGTCGCTCTCGTAAGCCACTCCACGATAAGGCAAATCATAGCCGCTGCCTGCAGCGATGCCTGCGGTGTGCGTGCCATGTCCCTGTGTCTTGCCGTCAATGGCACAGCCCTGTGCAAGGATGTCTGTCTCCGTAACGAAGTAACGCCCCACGGGCAGTCGTCCTCCTGATGTCTCGTCACGTTTGGCCAGCTGGTCCCAGAAGACCTTGATGCGGTAGTCACTACGAGTCGCATTATTATAAAAGGTGGGGTGGGTGAGATCGAAACCAACATCCATCAGTCCTACAATAACACCACTGCCTGTAAAAGCGTTGTGCTGCGCTGTCTTTTCGTATGCGGGATATATGTTGGTAACCTGGCTTACGGTGTCTAAGGTGATATCTGCTCGTTGGTTGGCCTCAATGCGTAGTATGGTAGGCTCCTCAAGGAGCTTATCTATCTGCGACATTGGAATGGTAATAATACTCACATCGCCCAGTTGGGCATAGATAATGCCACCATACGCTAACAACATTTCTTCTGTGAGTGTCTCACTGGTGCGCACAAAGACGGTAGTCAACCTGTCCTCGTTTTCAGCCCTGTGGTTAGGTGTTAACTGCTTAGCACTATTGTCCAATCGCTGTTGCAGCCATAGCGACAGTTTGCCGCGATGGTTGGTTACATGGGTCTGCTGCCCATTCTGTGCCAGAACGCTGAGGGCAGTCAGCAGTGTACATGCCAGGAGTAGTTGTTTTAGTTTCATATAAGTTCTGGTAGGTCTTTGATAAAACAAACTAATATTTTTCAAGTGTCCACTGCTGACCGTCTTTGCTGAGCAGCATCCGTTCACTGTCTAATGCGTCAATCCTGACCCGGATATTGATGAAGGGCTTCATGCCAAACTCATCCTCGACCATCAGTGTGTCCGCTTTCTCTTTGTAGATCGATGAGCACTGCATAAACAGACTGTCGCCTACGTGCTGAAACTTTGCAAAGACAGCCTGGCCATTGTTCTTACGGAACTGTGTGATGGTACCAGAAAAACTGACATACATATCCTCTTTGTCCGTCAGTCGCCACTGTCCAAACAATTCGCCTGCGTCGCCTCCTTCCTGACATGCAGTGAATAGTGAACTAACAGCTAACAGACAACAGCTAATAGCTATATATTTAAAGTAGCTTGCCATGATAGTTGATTTTAAAGTTAAACGTTACGTTGTCGCCATAGACATTGCCCTTGTCAAAAGCATAGGCTGCTGACACCTGCCATGGACCTTTGGCGTAGGTTCCCTGAAACATGGCATCGAAAGAGTGGCGTTTGGGATAGAT
>JAEEGH010016113.1_pt1 | contig 16113 bp, 9 predicted proteins | sample 9134181 | NCBI WGS metagenome assembly JAEEGH01 (sample SAMN16246544, study PRJNA631951) | gut metagenome | biome: gut microbiome; feature: rumen; material: DP-attached | host: Bos | place: Iran: Karaj | collected 2018-10
TGGAATTCCTGGTGCTGCCACGGTTCATCGCCCTCACCGTCATGATCCCCCTTCTCTGCCTCTACTCCGACCTGCTCGGCATCCTCGGCGGCATGACCGTGGGACTGTTCTATTCCAATCTGACCTATCTGGAATTCTACCGGCAGATGACCACCACCACCACCATCAACGACCTGCTGGTCGGACTCGCCACAAGCTTTGTCTTCGGCGTGCTCATCTCCATCTGCGGCTGCTACCAGGGAATCAAGTGCGGCCGCAACTCGACCGCCGTCGGGCAGGCCGCGACATCGGCGGTCGTCGCCAGCATCATCTGCATGACGATCGCCTCGGCCATCATCACCGTTCTGACAGTCATCCTCAAAATCTGAAACCGCCGTGGAAAACAACAAAGAAGAAAACAGTTGCCCCATTGAAGCCGTGAATCTGACCATGGCCTACGGCTCCCGTGTCATCCAACGTGACTTGAACTTCAAGATTGCCAAGGGCTCCACGTTCGTCATCATGGGGGGATCCGGTTGCGGCAAAAGCACGCTGCTGCGGCATCTTGTCGGACTGCAGAAGCCCGCCGCGGGGCAGATTCTGCGAAACGGGCTCGACTTCTGGCGTTGCACACCGGAGGAGCAGGACAGCATCCGCAGGACCTCCGGAATCATGTACCAGACAGGGGGGCTCTGGAGCTCCATGACTCTTGCCGAAAACGTCGCCCTCCCCCTTGAGGAATACACTTCCCTGTCCAAGCAGGAAATCCGTGAAATCTGCCACATCAAACTGGCCCTTGTCGGGCTGGCGGATTTCGAGGATTTCTATCCGTCCGAACTGTCCGGCGGCATGCAGAAACGCGCGGGGCTCGCCCGCGCCATGGCCCTCGACCCCGACGTGCTGTTTTTCGACGAACCGTCAGCAGGTCTCGACCCCGTCAGCGCACGCCGTCTGGACGATTTGATCATCGAACTTCGGGAGAGCCTCGGGACGACCATCATCGTTGTCACCCACGAGCTTGCCTCCATCTTCACCATCGCGACGGACTCCATCTATCTGGACAACCGCTCCCTCACCCTTACAGCGCACGGCCACCCCGCCCGCATCCTCCAGGAGACGAAGGATGAATCCATCATCACGTTCCTGACCCGCGGAGAAGGACGGAAAGCCGAAAATTAACAAAAGGAAAACATCATGTCCAAAAAAATCAACCCTTCGGCAATCGGAGCCTTTGTCATCGGCGCCACCATGCTGCTCGTTTTCGGCCTCATGATTTTCGGGCGTGGCAATCTCTTTGAACAAAAAGTGCATTACCAGATTTTCTTCGACAAATCCGTCAACGGCCTCAGCATCGGCTCGCCCGTCGTGTTCCGCGGCATCCGCATCGGACAGGTGACCGACATCCGCCTTGCGCTCAAAGTCAAGGATGAAAACGAAACGGACAAGAACAACTGGCCCATCCAAGTCACGATCAAGCTGCTACCCAAAGCCTTCACCATGGCCGAGCCGGATTTAGGCTACAACGTCCACCACATCATCCAAAGCTTCAATCCAGGCGAATCCAAGGAGCAAATGAACAACTGGCTCCGCAACATGGTCTTCAACAAAGGGCTCCGTGCACAGCTCGAGACGCAGAGCATGCTCACGGGCATGCTCCATATCGAATTCGACCTCTTCGAAAACGAGATTACATCCACGGAAATCAAGCAGGATTTCGAACGCGGCATCATCCCCTCCCGCATGAGCGCCTTCGAACGCCTGTATCTCTCCTTGAACCAAAAAGATTTCAGCGGCAACGTCGAAACCTTCCATACCGCCATGAATTTCATCGGCGAATTCTTCCAATCCGGCAAGGCGGAGGCTTTCGTGGACAACGTCGTCGCCTCATCCGAAAACCTCAAGCAGACCACGCAGGACGCACGGGACATGCTCCGCACGTTGCGGACCTATAAAAAAGGCGAATCGGACGATTCGCCTGTGGCGCAATTATGCAATTTGATTGTCGCCCTCCAGGAAATCGTCGGGAAAGTCGATACGGTCATGACGAACATCAAGCAGAAACTGCCCGGCATGATGGACGAAGCCAGTTCCACATTGGAGACGCTCAATTCCACCACGACCAATGTCGCCCCCAAGCTGGACGCCGCCATTGCGGACGCAAGACAGCTCATCAAGACAACAGAAAAGACAATCTCGCTTACAGAAGGCCCCTCCGCGGAACTTGTCCGCTCCCTCCAGGCGACGATGGAGGCGACACGCGACGTCATGGCGACTGCGCAAACCACCCTCAGGCACATGGACGCCACGCTTGACGACGATTCGCCGCTTCGGACGGAAATTGACATGGCCCTTGAGGAAATCAGACAGACGGCTCAATCCTTCCGTGCACTTGTCGAACTGATTCAGAGAAATCCTGAAATACTCATCCACGGCCGTAGAGACTAATCATGCAAACACATATTCACAAACATACCATGAAACACATCCATCTTCCATTGATCCTTTTGGCCGCCATGTTCCTCTTCGGCTGCCGTACAACGACAAAAACCAGAATCTTCCTGCTCACAGGCGATGAAAGCCTGCAACGTCTGAATTCGACCGGCGTGAAAGTCGAAATGCGCCCCATCAAGCTTCCCAACTACTTGAACAGACGCGAGTTCGTCAAACGCGTCGGAGAGGATGAAATACAGATTCTCCGCTCATGGCTATGGGCGGAGACAAGCGAACACAGCATCAACGTCGCCTTCGTGCAGAATCTCAAGGCGTTGCTGGGCGAAGACAACGTGCTGCCATACGGGACGGCTCACGGCTCTCCCGTGCTGCTTGTTTTCGTCCGTGGCATGGAAGTGCGGGACGGCATATTTGTCGCCGATTTCCATTGCCGTCTGAAACAAAACGGCAAGGCCACGTTGGAAAAACGGCTGTACTGGAAGACGGAAGTCGAACCGAACGTCCCATACATAAAATATTATAAGCAGGCAACGGCGGAAATGGCCCGCCAGACAGCCGCCTGGCTAATCGAAACGCAAAACTGAACGGCGAGAGCCTCAAGGCTCGTAGATCATCAATCTGCAGTCGATGGCGCCATTTTTCAACGGATATGTCTCCACGGGCGTCTGCTTGATGCATTGTACGCAACGCGGACTGCCGGCCAGAATGGCTATTCGCCAACCGCGCAACCGTTGAACAGCCGCGCCAAGTTCTTGATACAACGCATTATCCGCGTCAAGACGGATACCATACGGAGGATTCGCCACCATCATGCGGCGCGTATTGTCCGGCTGCAATTCACGCAACGGCATCTTCCGGAAACTAAGACGCAGACCGGCCGCCTTCGCGTTCGCCTCCGCGGCGGACAACGCGGAATCATCAATGTCGAATCCCGTCACACGCGGCAGTTTCCCATGGGCGATCCGACGCATTTCACCGCGAAGCAGACGCATGCGTTCCGCCGCCGCGTCGTTGAAATTCGCCCATCGTTCAAAGCCGAAACGTTCACGTTTCAGGCCGGGCGCGATGTTCGCGGCCCACATGGCGGCCTCGATCGGCAACGTTCCCGAACCACACATCGGATCAACCAACGGCATCTCACGATCCCATCCGGAAAGACGCAGCATGGCGGCGGCCAACGTCTCCTTCAATGGCGCTTCGCCTCCAAGGGAACGGTAGCCACGCTTGAACAACGGCTCACCGGACATGTCCAGATACACCGTCGCCTTCTGCCGCGCCCAATACACGAACACGCGAACATCCGGATCCTCACGATCCACATTCGGCCGTTCTCCAAACTCATGGCGCAACTGGTCGACAATCGCATCCTTCGCCTTCAACGCCACGATGTTCGGATTCGTCCGCGTGCTCTCATGCGCATATGCGCTGACGGCAAATGTATGACGCGGCGTAAGATATTCCGACCAAGTCACTTCAGCGACACTGTCATAGACACCTTCCAGATCCGGAGCCGCGAAACGCCCCAAGACCACCATCACCCGCTGTCCGATACGTGTCTGCAGACACGCACGCCAGCCATCTTCCCACTTGCCCGAAAACGGAATGCCGCCACTGTTTAAACGGGCGGACTTGAAACCAAGCTCGCAAAGTTCATCCCGCAGCACGGCTTCCGTGCCTGGACCTGCCGATACATAAAATTCCATAGTATTTCAAACCTCGCAGATTATAAAATCATCATGCCTTCTTCGATTTTCCACGCCGTCTCGCCAATTCCAGTTCGGCATCGCAATGATGGCCACGCTGGATGAGATTCTCAAGCTTCTCCTCCAACTGCAGCCACTGTTCCTCCGTTGGGCGGCGGTCATAGACCCAGCTTTCCGCTCCCGCGTCCAGAAACTGCCATTTGACCGTGTCCGCATGGAACGATACACGTATTTCCGTCTTGCCTTCCGGCGCATCCTTGTCAACCCAGCAAACTGGCCTTCTCATATCATCATCCTTTCTTGTTTCTTCCAATCTTTACTATTAATATAATTGATATTTCGAAAAACTTCATTTATGTTATTGTTTTTATTTGTCCTCAACTCCTCTTTCATGCAGCGAAAACATGCCTGAATACAAAATCCATATCGCGCAGCATCAGCATTACAGCTGCCTCCTTTGCGGACGGTGCTGCCGCCGTTTCCATGTCCGTCTGGACAAAGCGGAATGCATCCGTCTCGCCAATCTCGACTGGCAGGGGGAGCCCAATCCCCACGACTTCACCGTCACCATCAACGGGCACGAATATTTCAAACGCAATGCAGACGGCGGATGCGTCTTTCTGGACGAAAAAGGCGCATGCCGCATGCATGCGAAATTCGGTTTCGACGCCAAGGCGCTGACCTGCCGCGGCTATCCCATGAACATCGTCTCCACGTTTCCGGGCGAACTCTCCGTGCTCGCCCGCATGGACTGTCCCGCCGTCCTCAAAGACCATGGAACACCGCTTCCCGAACAACGGAAGGACATTGAGAAACTTGTCTCGGAAATGAAATTCGGCAAGCCTTTCACGGAATCGCAACTCTGTGGTCTGGAAAGGAAAACAGTCGAAACCATCCGCGACGCCATCGCCGCGCTATTGGAAGACCGCACCGCCCCGTTGCCAAACCGCATCCGCGCCGCGATCGCCTTGCTGGACGCCTGCCAGAAACTCGGTTCGGCCTTTCTCAACGACCATGAAACCATGCGGGATGTCTGGAAGAATTTCAAAACAAAATTCAAGCCATCGGAAACCATCCCGCCGCTGCCCGGCCTATCCGCTTATTCCCGCATCGTGTACCGCACATGGCTCGCCGCCTACTGCCGCCGTGATGAAGAGATTCTCGACCGTTCATTGGTATCTCGTCTTAAGTTGTTCAAACGCAACTTGATGTTCATTCTCGGGCATGGAAATTGGCATGAGCTTGGCTGGGAGCATCCTGATTATCCGTTCGCAAAAGCCGCCATTTTCAAACGCAATGGCCAAAATGTGGAATACCATGATGACGCATGGGCGCCGTTCATGCGTTTTCTCCAGACACGACTGGAGTGCCTCCAGTTTTTCGGCGTCAGTTATTATGGGACGGATTTCTTCCATGGCTTGCGCGCCCTGCTCAAGACCTACGCCCATACGCTGGCGACCGCCCGCTACCATGCGGCGGCCAACGGAAGAAACGCCATCACAGAAGACGATGTCTTCAACGCCGTCCTGTCCATCGACCACTGTCATGGGCGCTCTCCTTCCCTCAATTTCCGCTCTTCCCGCTCCAACGAAGATTATTTCAGCGGCAAACGCTTCGACTCGCTTCTCGCCGATCTCGGCTGGGCTTGAATCGGCAAATGAAAAAACGCCTGTAGAAGTTGCACTTGCCCTGTTCTCCATGTAAAATAAACAAACGTCGGGGAAATCGCTTCACCCGCCTTCAACCACCAATCCAACTTACTCTTTGCCCATGCGTTTCCAATGCAACCATTGTCGCGCCCTTCTCGAACTGGACGATGTCCAGCCAGGTGAAATCGTGCAATGCCCGACATGCCTCAGCCCTGTCGCCGTTCCGGAATCCGTAACGTCGCCACGTGCGTTGCTCGGTGATTTCGTCATCAAAAATCTCATCGGCAATGGCGGGATGGGAACCGTCTATCTTGCACATCAAATCACGCTGGACCGCGATGTCGCGTTGAAAGTCCTCCATGCGGACTTTTCGGATGACACGGCCTTCATCCAGAATTTCATCAATGAGGCCCGCGCGGCGGCCAATCTCAACCATCCCAACATCGTTCAAGCCGTCGCCGTCAATTGCGATGAAGGCCGCTGGTATTTCGCCATGGAATACATCAACGGCAGTACACTGAAGCAGATGCTGGCCCAGAATGGACGGATTCCTGAACACCAAATGCTCGGAATCGCCTCGGAAATCGTTTCCGCCCTGAAATACGCATGGAAAGAAAAGCAAATCGTCCATCGCGACATCAAGCCTGACAACATCATGATGACTGCGGATGGTCACGCCAAGCTCGCCGATCTCGGTTTGGCCCGCAAAATCACGGAACTTCACGAAGACGGCAGCACGGAACTCTTCGGAACACCGCAATATATCGCTCCCGAACTGTTAAGCGGCGCAACACCGAACGCGGCTTCGGACATCTACAGCCTTGGAGCCACCCTCTACCATGCCCTTAGCGGTCGTTTTCCATTTATCGCCGACACACCGATATCCATCGCCAATCTCCATGTCACCGCTCCGCTTGTTCCGCTAAAAGACGTAGCACCAGACATATCCGAGCCCGTATCACGTCTCGTCGACATCATGATGGCCAAATCGCCAGAAGAACGTTACCAAGACTATGATGTGCTTGAACAGGATATCCAACGCGTCGCAAACGGCGAGATGCCGATTCTCCAGTCGGCGGACGACACGGCCAAAAACGATGAAGCACAAGCGACTGAACAAACTGCCACGTCCAAGCATGGCAAGCCCAAGCTGAAGTTCACGAAAGGCCATGCAAAATTGCACAAGACAGACAAGCCAGCCGCCGAAGAGGCAACGCCCGCTACGGAACAGGCAAATGCAACAACGGAGCAGGATAAACCGGCGGTGACACCTTCGGCGACTGCCGCCCCGTCCGCTCCGCCGCCAGTCAAGAAAGGCGGAAATTCCGCAATCCTGCTGGCTGTTCTCGCATTGCTGATTGTCATCGTTTGCGCCGCAGTCGCCGTTTTTGTCATCCGTGGTCGTCAACAAACAACGCCCGCCATCCAGACGGCTGCCGTCGTCAATCAATCGGAAACTACGGAAACAGAAGAACAAATGCAAGCCGTCCAGGAAGCGGAAAAAGCTCAAAAGGAAGCGGAGGAAAAGGCACGTTTGGAAGCGGAGGAGAAGGAGAAAAAGGAAGCGGAAGAAAAGGCGCGGCTTGAGGCGGAGGAAAAAGCACGGAAGGAGGCGGAGGAGAAAGCCAGATTGGAAGCGGAGGAAAAAGCGAAAAAGGAAGCGGAAGAAAAGGCGCGCAGGGAAGAAGAAGAAAAAATCGCGGCTGAAAAAGCTCAAAAGGAAGCGGAAGAAAAGGCACGGCGAGACGCAGTCGCCGCCGAAAAAACAAGACGGATTGAAACCGCCCTGCATGAAGTCGCGGAACGGGACTTCAGCGATGCACGGCAGGCTTTTTTCAGCAGAATCGACCATGAGGAGCCGCAGGACAAGGAATGGCGGAACCAATGGGAACAAGCCCTGACGGAAGCGGAAAGCTTCTGGGATGGCATGAAAAACTCCACGTCCAAGTTGATTGATACGCAGTTGAAAGAGTTCTCCATGAAGAGCCTGCGTCAGAAATTCAGCAAAAACAATTTTGGAGAGCTCCCATGGACGATAACAGACATGACAGGAGACGACATCACCCTCCGTTGCGCTTTTGATGTTTCCGAAGCGGAAGACGGAAAGGAAGAGATTAAAAACGTCCAATGGACTCGCAAACTTCAAGAGCTCCGTTTCAACCAGATCGAGGCGATTGCCGAGACGATATTTCCCTTGAAAGGGAAGTCACAGGAAGAATCCCGTCAGGCTCTCGGTCTTTATCTGCTGCTTTGCGGAACAGCTCCGGCACAAGCCATAATCGAAAAATACAGATTGTCCGATAAATGGGCCGCGATCACGGAAACAGCAGAATCCATGTCCCCCGAAAACTATGTCGCAATACAACTTTCATGTATCAAAGAGCGTGCTGAAACGGCTTCCAATGCGAAAGAGCCGCTAGTCCGGACACTGGCCGCCATCCAGGCCTACAGTCTCGGCAACGCCCTCTATTTGACATTCCCGCACCAGAAGGAACTTTACGCGACAGAAATCCAGCAAATCATCAAACCGTTGTTTTCACAAAACAAATAGTATACAGGGAAATACCACCATGAAAAAACTCTATTTGGTCAATCCGCTTCCCATCGGCGTCATCAATCCGCTCATCTACGGTCATTTTTCCGAACACATCGGCGGCGTTTTCTACGACGGGATCTGGGTTGGCGAAGATTCCTCCGTCCCGAACATCCACGGCTTCCGCAAATCGCTGGTAGAGGCCTTCAAGGCAGTCCGCCCCAGTGTGCTGCGTTGGCCAGGCGGTTGCTTTGCGGAAACATACGACTGGCGTGACGGCATTGGCCCACGCGGCAATCGTCCGACGCGCATCAACTGGTGGTACCAAAATGACGGACGCATGGAACCCAATAAAATCGGTACCCATGAATTCGTCGAATTCTGCCGTCTTGTCGGCGCGGAACCGTATATCGCCGCCAACATCACATCCACCACGCCGCTCGACATCCGCGACTGGATCGACTACTGCAACTCGCCCAAAGGCTCGACGGAATACGCGAAGCTCCGCGAAACGAACGGTTTCCCCGAACCGCTCAACGTCAAATACTGGGGCGTCGGAAACGAATGCTGGGGAGGCGGCGGCAACATGGAACCGGAAATCTACGCCCATGAATACCGCAAATACGCCATGATCATGCGCAATTCCGCTCCTGGACTGGAGCTTTTCGCTTGCGGCCCCAATGCCAACGGCTGGCATTGGACGGAACGATTCCTGCGTGTCTTCGACACATCATCCCATATCATGAACGGCTATTCCGTCCACTACTACTGCGGTGCCAGCGGCGGCTGCCTCGACTTCACGAACGACCAGTTCTACCACCTGCTCTCCAAGGCATCATTCATGAACCACATCGTCAACCAGACGTGGAATCTCGTCTGCGGCTTCAACTGCCAGAATCAATGCCCGCTCGTCGTCGATGAATGGGGCTGCTGGCATCCGGGCGGCTCAGGCCCCACGAAAGGCTACAATCTCTTCGAACAGCAGAGCACGATGCGCGACGCACTCGTCACCGCCCTCACCCTCAATATCTTCAACAACAACTGCGAAAAAGTGAAGATGGCCAACGCCGCGCAGCTCGTCAACAACCTCCACTGCCTCTTCCTCGCCAACAAGGAGAATTTCATCGTCACGCCCACCTATCATGTCTATGACATGTACAAGGAGCACCAAGGCGCGACCGCCATCAAGACCGCTTTCGACCAGGAGGAGATCATCTACAAGAATCCGGACAACCAGCGGGAGGAGAAACTCGCAAAATTGTCCGTCAGCGCCTCCGTCAAAGACGGCACGCTTCTGTTGACTGTCGCCAACCTCAGCTTGACTGATTCAGAGGATCTTGAACTCGAAGCCGTCGGCATGACGCTCGGCGACGACGCCGATGTCACCATTCTCCGCAATGACGATGTCCACGCGCACAACACTTTCGATGCGCCGGACGCCGTCGCGCCAATTCAGAAAACAATGAAGGCCGGCGTCCTCAACGTTCCGCCGGCCTCCGTCGTCACAGCCAGAATCAAACTTCAATAGGCCATTTCGCTCCTGCGCGATCAATCGTGCAGGAGCAACCTTCTTGCTTATTTCAGCTTCTCCTGATAGCCGGAGGGCTCCATGGAGAACGAGCCGCGGCCACCGGACAGCCGCGGCAACGCCTTGCCGAAACCGAACATCTCAGCCAACGGAACTTGGCAGATGACCTTCTTCATGCTGCCAAGCGTTTCCATGTCGCTGATGATCGCACGGCGCGGCTGCAGATACATGCTGATTTCGCCGACCGTGTCCTCCGGTGTCAGAATCTCCAGATGCATGAGCGGCTCCAGAATGACCGTTCCCGCTTTCGGCAGCATCTGGTCGATGCACTGCAGCACGGCGCCGGCCACGGCGCCTTCTGTCGTATTCTCCGCCGAGAACTTCAAATCAATGAGCGTGGCGGCGACATAAATCAACGGATAACCGGACAAACCTCCTGTGCGCAAACCGTCCTGCAGCGCCCTTTCCGCCGCCGCAATGAACGCCTTGGGGATGTTGGGCGTCTTCACGGCATTCTTGATGTCGAATGCCGCCTCACCCGCCGGAATCGGAGCGAATTCGCACGTTACCTCCGCATAGATGGGTGTATCGCCCATCATGCGTTCAAAGACGACATGCTCCGTGCATGATCCCTTCAGCGTTTCGCGATAGGCGACGCGCGGTTCGCCCTGCCGTATTTCCACATTGAAATCCGTCGTGACGCGCTTCAAGCTCACGTCCAGATGCAGTTCGCCCATGCCAGAAAGCAACCGCTGCCCTGTGTCCTCCGCAGTCGAACGACGCAGCGTCTGGTCTTCGCGGCAAAGCAAATCCAAGACTTCGTCCAGTTTGTCTTTGTCTTTCGAGAATTTCGGTTCGACGACCATGGAGATGACCGGTTCGGGGAACGTGATCTTTTCGAAAGCGATAAGATGCTTCGGATCGCAGAGCGTGTCGCCGATGCCGCAGTTCTTCAGGCCCGTCATGCCGACGATGTCGCCAGGCCCTGCCTCTTCGATGGTCTCCGTCGATTTAGCATAGATTTTGAACAATTGACGCGAACGAATCTTCTCTCCAGTACGGGAGTTGACGATGTTTTCATTCGCTTTCAGGACACCGCTATAGATACGAATGTAGAACAAGTCCGCCGTCGTGGAGGCGTTGACCTTGAAAATCAGTCCGGAGAACGGCTTTTTCGCGTCGCATGGAACGCTGACAGGTTCGTCTGTCTTGACATTGAAGGCGCTGTGGTCTGGAATGTCCAACGGCGACGGCAGGAAGTCAATGACGGCGTCCGCCAGCAACTGGATGCCCATGTTCTTTTTCGCGGAGCCTACAAGAATAGGAACAAGCTTCCGTTCAATCGTCAGACGGCGCAATTCCGCCACGAGTTTCTCACGTGGAATTTCCTCTTCGTTCAGGAACATTTCAGCGATTTCGTCCGAATAGTCCCCTATTTTGTTGAGCAACGTTTCATACGCCTCCGCCCATTGCGACTCGTATTCCGCAGGCAGCGGCTTGCGGATGACTTCCGCGTTGCGCTCTCCCGAAAACGAGACGTATTCCTTGGCGATGACGTCGATGATGCCGTTGAAGGCGTTCTCCGCCCCGTCAGGCAGATAGATTGGAGCCGCGCAATTGTCGAACTTCGAATTGATCTGTTCAACCGTGCGTTCAAACGACGCGCCGATACGGTCCATTTTGTTCACGAAGGCGATTTTCGGCACGGAATAGTTGTCCGCTTGGCGCCACACTTTCTCCGACTGCGCCTCCACGCCTTCCACAGCGGAGAAAATGACGGCCGCGCCGTCGATGACACGCAGCGAACGTTCCACTTCCGCCGTGAAATCGATGTGTCCGGGAGTGTCGATCAGATGGAACATATAGTCTTTCCACGGGATGGAGGCTGCCGCGGCGGCGATGGTGATGCCGCGCGCCCGTTCTTCCGGCAGAAAATCCATGACAGTCGTCCCGTCGTCGATATTGCCGTAGCGATGGGTCAGCCCCGAATAGTACAGAAAGCCTTCCGTCGTGCTTGTCTTGCCTGCATCAATATGCGCGATGATGCTCAAATTTCTGATCTTCTCAATGTCTTGCATGCGATGTCTCGTTCGTTAACGGTTATTTCCCAATTTTATAATATAAGCCAAAATTACTAGATTTTCTAGATTTCTGGATTTCTGGATTTCCAGAAAAAAAGTCCGCCGCCTCCTTTTTTACGGGAAGCGGCGGACTCGTTCAATCAACCAACTTTAATTGGCTTACTCATTCGCCGGGGCGAACGGCATCAGGACATCCTTCTTGCAGAAGATCCAGTATGCGTTGCCAACGTTCATCACGGAGCCTTCTTCTTCGATATCACGATACTCGATGCTGCCGGACGGGCTGCTGACGGCCTTGTAGATGTAGCCGATGGCACCCGTGCCGCTCGCGTTGTAGATATCCTTGTAGGTGCTCCTGACGTTGTAGACATCGTACAGCGGACCGACCAGGTTCCAGCCTGCCTTCAGCTCAATGCCGTCGGCCGGACGGTTACCGTAGATGGTCAGCGTCGTCGCCTTGCTGATGTTGGCGTAGATCCAGTAGCCGACGCCGGCGTTGATCGTCGCGGCGGCGACATACTGGCCGCCTTCGTAACGCCATGCATTGCCACGGATGAGTTTCGTGGAATTGACCGTGAACACGTCGTCAACCGCGTTGTTCAGCGGCGTGACGGCGAAGGAGATCATATTCCAGCCGGGCTTCAAGGTGATGGTCTGCGCTTCGTCGGCGCCGCCCATCGTGACGCGGTAGACCGCGTAGTACTGGCCGTATTCATCCTGCTGCAGGGTGTCGAGGTCAGATTCATCGAGTGCAACGGAGGTAACTTCCGTCATATCGACGGTCGTATCGGAGATGGGCTCCCACGTCTTGTCCGTCAACTGGATCATGCGGGTCAGCTTGAGACCGCCGACGGATGTGGTCGGGAGCGTGGCGTCCGCCCAGGACAGCGTGAAGCCGTTGATGGAGGACTTCGGATCGCCCATGTCAACACGGATGTACCAGACGGAGGAGCGGCCGAACGGACGGATGTCCTTGGTCAACCTCGTGCAGGTGTTGTCCATGCCGATGGAGTACGCGGCGCCAAGCGGCAGCGGCGACGGATCGGGCGTGTCAGTGCCAGGCAGATAGCGCGTGGTGGCGGCGGCGATGTCGAGGCTCGGATCGAAACCGAACGTCGCATTGTCGTCCATGCCGATGACGATGGACTGGTCGGAGCCGGAGACGGTCGTCAGACCGGCCTTGCGGAAGGTCTTGTAAACCTGCAGTTCGACGGACCACGACTCGCCTTCGACGATGACCCAGTTGGACTGGACCGGCAGGCTGAAGCCGTATTCATCCTTCGCATAGACATCGCACCACCAGATGTCGCCGGGCTTCGTGTATTCGGCTTCGACGACATTGGGCTTGCCAGGACCATAGTTCTTGGCCTGCGAGATGACGTAGCGCGCGGTGCTCCAGGCGGAGATGCTAGGAACCGTTCCAAACGGAACCAGTTCACCGTTGCGGTACCACACGTAGTAGTATTCGCATTCACGACCGGAGGAGGAGACGGCACCGGAGGCCGTGCAGGTCAGGTCGGAGGCGACGCTCGGCAGGTCAGGCGTCAGGATGACGGAACCTGTAATATCGAACGCAGGACCTTGGCTGCCACGCTCGGACGTGATGCCGAGGTGCATCGTCCACATCGTGCCGTAGTACTTGGAGCCGGAACGGGAGACACGGACGTAGTAGAGACCGGGTTCGAGTTCAATTTCCATACGGGCGTACACGGTGCCACGGCCGTCGGCCAGACGCGTGTCGTCGTTGCTGGCGATGCGCTTCATGTTGTTGTTGTACAGTTCCATGTAGGTATCGTCGATTTCATTGCCAGTCTCAAGGAAGTGCGTCGGATAGTACATCAGTTCGCCGTTGTTCGTCTCAAGTTTGACGATGCTCTTGTTGCTGGTCAGCGTCTGCGGGACGATGAACCAGAACCAGTCGACATCGTCCTTGTCGCAGAAGTAGTGTTCCTGGACGCTGGCATCGCCGGCGTCGGACCAGTCAGCCTTCGGCAGCAGGCGTGTCGCCTTCTTGGCCGTGTTGTTCGGTTCATAGGCGTAGATGGTACCGGCATCGTTGATGTCCTCGTTGATTTCCGCAAGATCCGGACCGATGATGGTCGGGTCGGAGATCAGCTTGTTGGACGCGTTGCCATAGACGTCGACCGCCCAGACACGGACCACGATGATGTCGCCTTCCGCGAGCTTCGTCGCGTTCAGCGTCGTCTGCGTCTCGCCATCCAGTTCCGTGATGGTGATGTTCTCCGTCAGATACGGGAAGTACGGCATCGTCTCGCCGACGACCAGCTCGCCGTTCTGGTACCACTGGTACATGTAGGCGAATTTGTCGCCGTCCGGATCGGAGGAGCCGCTCGCCGTGGCGATCAGCATGGAGTTTTCATCGACGTCTTCAGGCGTGATGACGACATTTCTCGGGATGCTCGGGGCGGAGTTGCTCGTCGCCGCGTCGTATTCGTCGTAACCGACGCCGACGGGGCAGAAGATCCACTCGTTGCTGTCCACGGACTCGGGCGGAGTCGTGCGGCTCAGGCTGCTGTCGGCAGACTTCTGGAAGTAGGCCTTGTAGCCCCAGACGTCGCCATTGACCACGAAGTCGGACTTGACCGTGAAGGAGACCGTGCGGCCAGCCGCGCCTTTCGAAACAGTCTGCGATTCAGTACTGAACAGGTTCAGGTTACGATACCATTTGATGACAACGTTACCCGCGTTCTTGTCCTGGACTTTCAACGTCACCGTGATGGCTTTGCCGGCAGTCGCCGGATTCGCGTTCCAGTGGCTGAACACCACCGGTTCGGGCAACGCGTTGTCTTTCGCCGCGATGGCGATGGTCGTGGTGACCACAGGACTGGCTTTGCCGCTTTCGCTCTTGGCAACGACGGCCAGCGTGACCGTGTCACCGGCAGCGATCGCGTCATAGACGAACAGATCAAGTTCCTTGCCGGTGGTGATGAGGTCGGAGATGACTCCTTCCTCAGCCGTCTTGTCAACCAGATCGCCGTCTTCATAAGCCAGCTTGCCGTCCCAGCCGTCGCCGAGCAGCCAGTAGTACAGATAGGTGATGTTGCCGCCTTCGGGATCGACGGCATCCTTGCTGATATGTCCGCTGAGGACATCGTAATCGTAGAGATCGCCTTCCGTCTGCGGGATGTAGGCCACTGTAGCGGGCGTCGCGTTGCCGTTGGACAGCGTGTAGATTTCAGCCTCGGGGGCTTCGGGCGCCAGATAGGCGTCGATGACCCACGCGAAACCGTCATCCAGCGGTTCAGTGACATACTGGTAGGCATAGTCCTTGCCGCCCTTGTCGGTCACATTCTTCGGCGGGAAGAATCCGGCCAGTTCGGTCGGGCGGATGGCATGCGCCCAGACCGGGCTGTTGCGCCAATCGGCACGCCATGCATAGTCTTCGATGGATCCGCCGCCGTCGTCGAAGCGGTAGTACAGGGCCAGGCCCATGCGCTTCGCCCAGCCATTTTCGGCGGACGCATACCAGGTCTCGACGTCGCGAGCGTAGTCATAATCAACCCAGTAGTCGTCTTCCGCGTCAATCTGGCCATTGTTGTTCTTGTCGATGTAATAGACAACCAGTTCTTTACCGACCGCGGACTGCTCGGCGGTGACGCTGACCGTCGAAGTCGTCGTGCCGTTGACAACCGTGCGCGTATAGGCAGTACCGGGCTTCCAGCCGTTCTTGCCCTGGGCCAGTTTGACGTCAACGTTCTCTTCGTAGTGGGCGGTCGTCACATCCGCTTCCGTCAGTTTCTCGAAGATGGTCGCGTCATAGGCTTCACCCATGGCGGCCTGCGCGATGGCGATCGCGTCGGCCAAGGTCTGGTCGCGCCAGATGTCTTCGCCGGGATCCCAGATGCCGTTATCGTTTTCGTCATGATAGCTGACGATCGCGCGGATACCGACAGCGCCGGTCTTCGTCGTCCATTCGCCGTCGGAGACGTGGTTGTCAACCGCGTAGTCGAAGGGGTTGTCGCCAACAGGCTCGCCAGAGGCGTCCGTCGTCGCATACTGGTCGGCGAGACCACCGTCATACACGCCTTCGATCGGCGTGACGGGACGGAAGTGGCCATCCGTGATTTCAGCCGCGCTGCGGACGAAGTTCGCGATATAGCCGGTGTTCGTGCCTTCGGCTTCGACCGTGTTGGGTTTGAGACCCCAGACACGGACTTCGTCGACCATG
>JAEEGH010016114.1_pt1 | contig 16112 bp, 24 predicted proteins | sample 9134181 | NCBI WGS metagenome assembly JAEEGH01 (sample SAMN16246544, study PRJNA631951) | gut metagenome | biome: gut microbiome; feature: rumen; material: DP-attached | host: Bos | place: Iran: Karaj | collected 2018-10
GGATCGTGAGAAATTGCTTCGTTCGACTTGCATGTGTTAAGCACGCCGCCAGCGTTCATCCTGAGCCAGGATCAAACTCTCATGTTAGACGCATACGATTCGTCTTGCGAATCGTGTGCTAGTAGCAAGTTTGCTTGCTACATTTAAGTTTAATTCCGAATCAGTATAAAACTGACTTGTTTACTAATAAAGGTTTTGTTTCGTCTTAGAAACTAAATGAATTTCAAGGATACATGTTTTATACAAAACTGTATTAATTCAAGGTTTGTTTCACTGTTCAGTTATCAATCTACTTTTTTGTTTTGCACTGCGTGACTTCCTGTCCCTCAGTGCTCGATTATAATATCATCCATAACCTCTAGTGTCAACGGGTTTTTACGTATTTTTTAAAGTAAATCTATTCGGCAAAAATCGCCTTATTGTTGGAATTGAGTTAAAATTTTACACAATTTACATTTGCACACTAATCTGCCACTTTTTTGAAGCATTTTATCAGAATACATCCTTTAATATTCCAAAGGTTTCTCTTACCATATTATTAGGCAAGTACAAATACTCAGTAAATGCGGCTATACCAGTTACATCAGCATCTGTATATCGTTTTGTAATCAATACACCTCTAAATACATGGAAATTGTTTGTGACAATCCCAATCTTCAAATCATCTGTGGTATCTATAAACTGTAAGGCATTACGGATATTTTCATCTGTATCACACGATTTATTCTCCACAATTATCCTATCTTCTTCTATTCCCTGTTCAACAAGATAGTTTTTTCCACCTTCGCCCTCAGAAATAGACTCATTGATTCCTTGTCCACCGGTTACAATTACCTTTGTATTAGGATTGCTGTTTAAATATTCAATCGCTGAATCCAGTCTTGATTTATATACTACACTTGGACCCCAGTCCCTCATTTGTGCACCTAATACTATTATATAGTCGGCTCCAGATTCACCTCTAGAAAAGAACTGAGTCAGAATACACCCTTGGCATATTAAAAAAATAGTAATCCCTATACCTATAAGGGTTCCAAAACCAGCTTTCAATACTTTAGGAACTTTTGGCCAGACTTTTTTCCTTTCCATTAGAAATAAGAATCCAAAAAATATCCCAGCGAATACCCATATAATAAATGAAAATGTTCCACTCCCCACCATGTATACAGCCACTGAATACAAAAAAGAGCCTATTGATGCGAGTGCATAAATAACTTCTAACTTACGCATTACCTATATCCCTTTCGTTCTTTAGCCCTCTCAATAAGTTCTTTGGCTTCTTCAAATGCTTCTGGAAGGGTATCTGCAAACCATTCTTTCCCTTCTTTTTCTGTTTTCTTTATTTCTTCCCAAGCAGCATGCTGTTCTTCTTTTGATTTATAAGTTATTCCTGAAAAAACGTGAGGATGGCGTCTAACCATCTTGTCTGAAACGGTTTTCGCCACATCATCGAATGTAAACAATCCTTCCTCTTCTGCTATTACACTATGGAACATTACCTGCAAAAGAAGATCTCCCAGTTCTTCCTTTAGATTCTCCGAATCACCAGTTCTAGTATAGTTATTTATACCATTAATAACCTCTGCAGCTTCCTCTATACACTCGGGTTTAAGGCTCTCGTGAGTCTGTGCCTTATCCCATGGGCAGCCATTTTCACCCCTCAAGCTTTCTACAATCTCTTTCAGTCTATCTATCTGTGCCATATGTACCTCACTTGCCTTAATATTGCACTATAAAACTACGTTCATCATTATCTACAGGAATCTTTTCTTTTTGCAACCCGTAAATATCAATATATCTGTCATTTGCTAGTGCCTTTAAAAACATATAGATTTCCTGCTCAGTACCTTGTATTTCAACTGTCACTGAGCCATCATATTCATTCTTCGCATATCCTGTAAGGCGATATTGATCGGCAATATAATTTGCTTTATACCTAAAGCCTACTCCCTGGACGCGTCCAGTAAATACCATATGGTATCTAACTAAATCTTTCATTTGTGTACTCTTTCCCTACCAATTCCTACGAACAGTTAATGCTTATATTGGTCACTTCATTATTAAGGTTCTCTTGGTTTGCTTTATACCTGCTGTAAATTTCGGAGATTTCTTCTTTAGGAAAATCTGGAAAACAAGTATATAGTGTTTCTAGCTCCATACCAGTACTTATGAAATTTTCTACTGTAAGTTGATCCCGTGCGTTCATTATTTCCCCTCTTTATGTAAATCTATCTTACAACTTTATCAATGGACAATTAATTTGATTTATTAACAATATATATTCCTATGCTTACAAATGCCAATGCACATAAATGTTCAAAAGAAATGCTCTTCCACTCTCCTAATAATAAAGCAGATAATAGAGCGCCAAAAATTGGATTTGTAAAACCATAGATAGTGACTGACGATACGGGATTATATTTTAAAAGAATCCCCCAAATCGAATATGCTACAGAGGAAATCAAAGCCATATAAACGATTAATATTATTCCTGCAGACGATGTAAAGCTAAGCCTTCCCCCTGAAATAGTGGCAACTAAAATCATAACTATTCCACCAATCACAAACTGGTATCCGCTTAATGTGACAGGGTTCTCATATCTAGAATATTCTTTTATTAAAACAGATGAAATCGCATATGAAACAGATGCAATGAGAATAAAGCCCTCACCTTTTAGTGTAAATCCACCCTCTATATTACCATTAGCTAAGCTGACAATAATTACGCCGATTGCACCGAGTATACATCCAAATAGTTTTCCTTTTGTTAATCGTTCTTGCTTTCTCACTAGGCAGGCTAAAAGAATTGCAAAGAAGGTGCTCATTCCATTAATAATTGATGACTTTACACCTGATGCATTAGCTAACCCCATATAAAAGAAGAAGTACTGCAGAATAGTTTGAAATAGGCTAAGGGTACATACCATTTTCCAAGACTTATTTTGAGGATACAAAAACCTTTTTTGTATTGCACTTCCAAACAGGATTGCTAATACACCAGCCAACAAAAATCTTATTCCCGCAAAGAGAATCTGCGACATAATGTCAGAGGATTCAACTTCAAATATTTGGTAGCCTATCTTTATACTAGGAAAAGCGCTCCCCCAAAGAAGGCAGCATATGATTGCCAAAAGTAAAACAACATATTTATTAGTAAGTAATATCTTTTTTTCAGTCATGCTATCTATGAATTAAAAATTCCTTCCGTTCCATCCCCAATCAGCTACGGGATGATATGTAACATATACAGCATCTCCTGGAATGCCAAGCTTGTCAGCAAATAGATTACAGATTTGTCCTGTAAGTTTATCGTATGAATCTGAAGGAGCATTACCATAAAGGCTTACTGAAACATAAGCGCCCTTTTCTAGCTTTTTGCCACCCAACCATAAATCATAGGCATCCTCAATACCTACCATTAAGTATGTTTCAGATTTACCTAATGTTGAAATCAATTTTCCCATTTCAGATTTAAGTTCTTCTTTTAATTCTGCATTTACAGGTACTGTGATTTTAGAATCAATAAATGGCATAATAAACCTCCTATACTGTTATTTCTTTTTCTTAATTCTATCTACTATTAGTAAGTAAATATATCCTATCACAATTAGGAACATAAAGAGAGCCAAAATCCACCATGCTGTTCCCATAAATGGTAATTCATCAGAAAAGCCGAATGCACCTTCTTCACTGCCCCAATTAAGAAAGAAATATGGATAATTATATCCATCAGCGAATTCCCAGCCCTTTACGTATCCAATTCCTGCATAAATAGCATAAAGAATCGGCGGAATAATCACATATAGTACATTCTTTTTGGCAATGTTAAAAGTGCTGCTTACAACGAAAAAATCCATTATAGACATCACTGGAACCACAACATGAGTGAGTATATTTTGAATGTTCCACGCCGTATTCAATGCAGGTGCTAAAACAAAGCAAAATACAACTCCTGTAAGTGTTATGGATATTGTTCCCACAAATTTAATAATCTGCCATGGTAAACCTACTGCCCTGCCTTGATGTATAAAAATAAAACCTAATAAACAAATTATTGCGATTGCAATATTAGACTGTATTGTAAAATACATAAAAACTCTAGAGCCACCCATAAATGAGTGGCGGCCTGAGTAAGCACTTATAAATGTACCTATAAATGCTGAGAAAAACACAATTATCTTTAATAAATAAGATATCCTCTTTTGAATAATACTTAACATCATAAACTAAACCAAAAAACTTTAACAACCACTTTTACCATTCTTATGATCTTCAATTGAACAAGCGGAGCTTCCATTATATTCAATAAGGCCTGCATCTGCAGGATCCAAACTAATCCTACCATCCTCAAAAAGGAAGCAAGGTATACCTATATCACCAATCTCCTTAGAATGATCAAACTCTGCTCTATTATCTCTTAAGTCCATAAATTCATGCATGTTCTGTACATGTGCCCCAATATCTATATATGTAAACTCACTTTCCTTACCTTCTATCTGTGGCTGAAGGTAGTCGCAATAGGGACATGTATGCATTCCAAATATTTTTATCATCTTATACACCTCTTTTCTCTATGTATAGTTTTCCAATAATTATATTGCATCCAATTTAATTTTTCCATGTCAAAAATAAACATTTTTTCTGTTTTATATTTATATGTTTACTCTATTAAGTACAGATTACTTCGTTCCTCCGCTGGGTATAAATATGGACATGAGAAAAATATATTATATAGACAGTTAAGAAACAGCAAAAATCTACGGGGGTGTTTTTATGAAAGGATATATTATTGATATTGGTTATATGGGGTATGTAGACGGGGAATATGAATTATTTGCAACTGAGGATGACTACTTAGATTACATGGCAGCATAATACTGCAAATAAATAATTTGTTGGAGGATAGCCTATGGAACTTATTAATAAAATCATCGCCGTCGATTTTGACAACACATTATGCTACAGCAACTGGCCTGATTTAGGCGAACCTAATATTCCGTTAATAAAATATCTCAAGCGCCAAAAAGAGCTTGGTAACAAACTCATTTTATGGACTTGTAGAGTTGGGAAGCCATTAGCTGACGCAGCTATTTGGTGTGAAAAGCAAGGTCTGATTTTCGATGCCATTAATGATAACCTACCTGAGGTTGTTGAATACTATGGAAGCAATAGTAGGAAAATCACCTGTGACATATATATTGATGATAGGAATATGAAAATAGAGGATTTACTAGAGGCTGATACCCAGCCTCTATGTCCTCATCCGGTATAGATATTAATTATTCTAGAATTTGTCCATCCCTTGAAATTGTAATTACTTGCCAAGGGATAAACTTTCCACTATTTTTTAGAGCCATCTCGGCAGCATGTTGTAAACCGCCACAGCAAGGCACTTCCATTCTAACGACAGTAACACTCTTAATATTGTTGTCTCTAATAATCTCTGTTAGTTTTTCAGAGTAATCGATATCATCTAACTTAGGACAGCCTATTAGTGTAATTTTCCCTTTCATAAAGTCTTCATGCATATTTGCATATGCATATGCTGAACAATCTGCTGCTATTAAAAGCTTTGCTCCATCATAAAATGGAGCTCGAGTAGGCAACAGCTTAATTTGGCAAGGCCATTGCATTAGTCTAGATACAGGACGAGATACTTTAACAAGTCCGTCTACTTCAGCTGTACTATCATCTTTGTTTTCAAGGCTCATATATCTTGAGCCAGGACAACCTCCAGTATGAATCATTTCATTGTTAGATGTCATTTTCGTCTCCTCCTGCTTCTTTATCTGACTCGCTTTTACTGCAGCCTCATCATATTCTGGTGCCTCTCGTTCTTCAAAGGTTATTGCTCCCGTTGGGCATCCTGGCAAACAATCTCCAAATCCATCGCAAAAGTTTTCTCGTACCAATTTTGCTTTTCCATCTATTATGTCGATTGCGCCTTCGTGGCACGCTGATGCGCAGATGCCGCAGCCATTACATTTTTCTTCGTCAATATGAATAATTTGTCTTATCATATGCTACCTCTTTCTTTAATCATTTCTTGCGTTTATGGAAACAGTATAGTATTGTTAGCATAAATAGTATGTGGTTATTACCACATTTCAAATTTCTTTGGAGGTGCATTATGAATGGCAACCAGATAACACAAAGTATTTTATTTAATAAAATGACAACTGAAGAATTTGAACTTGCTAAGATTGGACTTGCATTTAAAAAGAAAAAATATAAGAAGAATTCTACTATTCTTTCTGCGGGTTCTAAGACTATTAATATGGGATTTGTACTTTTAGGTAGTGTAAGAATTGAAAGTAATGATATATGGGGAAACAGGACAATATTAAGCCACGTGGCAATGAACCAATTCTTTGCAGAAACATATGCCTATCTTTTAGATGAACCTATGCTTGTCGATGTTATCGCTAATGAAGATTGTGAAGTTCTTTTCATGGATCTGTCTTCTATTAAACAAGCCACAAGTATTAACGAAACCTGGAAGGTAAAATTTATCTCTAGTCTACTGACTATATCATCTAGAAAAAACCTTGCTCTCTCAGGCAGAAGTTTTCATACTGCGCCCAAAACCATCAGGGCTCGAGTAATGTCATATCTTAATTCTGTTGCATTAAAAAAAGGCAGTCAGGAATTTGACATTCCATTTGACCGCCAACAATTAGCTGATTACTTAAATATCGAGAGAACTGCCCTCTCAAAGGAATTAGGCAAAATGCAAAATGATGGATTAATCTCCGTTCACAAAAATCATTTCGCAATTCTTACCTAATACGAAAGAGCTCGATTCATAAATTATTTACCATCAGGAAAGCTTGTGAAGGCAGCGCTTTCAACAGTTGGTACACCATATTTTTCTTTAGCATCAGCAAATGCCTTTATCATGAAAGACATATTACGTGCAAGGTTTCTCATTGTTTGAAGACCTTCTAAGTCCTTCTTTACATCTTCAGCTGTAAAACCATGTACTTGGTTCCAATAAGTACTTGTTGCAATAGGCATTCCACTTATTGAGAAGTATTTATTCAAAACGTCAAAAGTAGCTGTATTACCTCCACGACGAGCGCTAACTACTGCAGCACCGACTTTTAAATGCTTTGAAAATGAGGTGCTATAAAACAATCTATCAAGGAAAGAAAGAACTGTACCGTTGGGAGAAGCATAATATACTGGGCTTCCAACAACTAAACCATCTGCAGCCTCAAATTTTGGAGCTACTTCGTTTACTAAATCATCGAAAACGCATTTCCCAAGCTCACTACATTTTCCACATGCAATACAGCCTCTAATATCTTTATTTCCGATATTAATGATTTCAGTATCGATTCCTTCTTCTGAAAATATTTTAACCATCTCCTGTAAAGCTGTTGCAGTACATCCATTAGATTTTGCACTTCCGTTTAATAACAATACTTTTGCCATACATTAACTCCTTTTACATTCTCACTACTACAATTGTTCTGAAAGAATTCTATAATAAATACCTTTACCCGCTGCTATTGACACAAAACCTGCCACAATGGCAATACTTATATGTCTTGAGTCAAACTGATTATATACAATATATCTCATTGCTGCAGTGAGCATAGATGTAAATGTAGCGGTAAGTGTAACAACAAAGGATGTATACAAAATTCCTTTGGTCCAACGAGCAAAGAATAACCCTAAACGATTAATTGGACGTTTTGAACGTCTTAGAGAATTTCGCCATATCTTCATAAGGACTATAAGCTGTTCAAAATCATCTGGTGAATCCTTAAAAGTAATGTTCCGTTTCAATAATTCTATTGGTGCATTTGGTACTAACTCTGGTCTAGCATTGAATGTAAGAATTGCCTCTTGCAATAAAAGTAGCTTATCCTCAGCATTTAAATGTCCCGACTGACTTTCATATGCTTCCTGCAAAGATTCTATAAATATTCTCTGATTAAAAGTAAGCTTCATCTTTAAGCGAGCCAAATTATTAGGATCTGCCATAAAGCGATTATACTCTTTATTTATTGTTTCTCTTGTTTTTTCACTAACTACTATCTTCATATTACTAATCTCATTTCTAGAAATATAGTATAGCCAAGAAATTTTACCTCTTCAATAAAATAAATCTTAAATATTTATAAACTAAAACAACCCAGCTATTAGCAGCTGGGTTGTTTTTATATTTCAAATTCTACGTGTGTGGTTGTATCCACAAAAGGTACTACAACATCTTTTGTTGCCTCTAAACGAAGCTCATTTTTTTTATATTCTTTTACTGCTTCTTCGTTATCAAAAATAGCTTCCATAGCCACATCTCCATTTGATGAACTGAGACAATCTGTATATACCTCAATATTCTGAACCCCTGGTATCTTACCATTGAGGTCCTCCAATCTAGTCTTCATATTTGCCTTGATTGTCTCAAGATTGGGCCCAAAACACTTGTCCTGTAGCTTCCATATAATTATGTGTTTAACCATTATGTATTACTCTCCGATTTCTTTCTCTAATGGCTAATAGTTTAACACTTTTAACTATTTTCTTCCATATTCTCGTTACACTTTATTTTTTTCCTACTATAGTAGATATTTAATTATCAAGTCTAGTTGATTCACAGAGTTCAAACCATTGACATGAACCACAAACATTCCTAAATTCATCTGTTTCAAAGATTTTATTCTTTGCTCTTTTTGCAAAGGTGTTCCAGTCATCCATGTCATTATAATTCAGTCCGCATATACGAAGTACAGACTCGTCCATAGTTTTTACTTTGTCCAATGAGCCGCATTTCCCATCATTATTATTGGGACATGCCGAGCAAACATCGTCACACCCTTCATGCAAAACTACTGTTTCCCCTTTTGAAACTTTTGTTACAATATTATTCATGTGCATGGTGAAGGCCTCACTATACCCGTGGCCCGTATATTTCTGAATGCACAATAAATGATGTGGGCGCAAGTTTAGCATATTATCTCCTTCTCTATCCAATCCCATCCAATACATCTTTTATATTGCTCGTTAGGAAACTCACATTCTCTATTCCATGGTCTATCAAAAACCATTATTTTCAAATCTGGTAAATGATCAAAATACTTAAATGCCATTGGCGAATCTTCAATTGCATAATCAAATGTCATCTTATAAAAATCTTCTAGCTCCAAATTATAACTGCTATCAGAAATAAAAAAATCTCTCCCATATTTATTAAGAAAGAACAGCTTTACTCTATCAAGACCGTGTTCATCAAGCCATTTTCTAGAAGGTTCATATGTGTTATATGGGCGCCCAGTAATTATAAATACTTCATGGCCGTTATCAATTAATTTATTTAGAACTCTAGATGCTCCTGGTGTCTCCTCATATGAAAGAAGAATTTCAGATTTATGGCCTTCAACCATGAGCTCAGTATACTCATCATCTGTTAAATCAAATGCTTTCTGCAAATTAAAGAAACGAACATCCTCATATGGGACCTCCTTTCCAAAAAGCCTCTTGGCAATCTCTGTAAATGATTTTGCAGTTTCACATAAGCAATCATCAAAATCTACATAAAATCTCATCGATAATATCCTCTTTCTGATTATTTCCCCAAAAGATAATTTTATCAGTTTTTAGCATATAGCGATATAAAAATAATCAAGAGTTTTCCAGGCAAGACAAGACACGTTATTAGCGCAATTTTTCACCGCGTTTTAGCTAATAATTGATACAACTAAACTAAAAACTAACAGTATAATTCTTTATAGATAGTTTTTACTTAGGAGGAGAATATAATGGAAATATTAAAAGTAACAGATCCTGAATTTACGAACTACGGAAGAATAATTGAAGGGTATGAAGAAGAAACGCAGCAGATAGTAGAAGCTCTTAGTGCAAAGACTCCTATTCCTGAGGGAACAGATTATGTTGCTGAAGAGAAGGAACTTCAAAATCTATCGGCATCCCAGAAAATATCCAATTCTCTTTTTGGTGGATCTCCAATGCAGTTTGGATGGTGCAATGGCCATAATACAAAGCTCAATTGCCTTGAATATCATCGTTCAAGCGAAATCAATCTCGGTGCAACAGATTTCATTCTTTTACTTGCAAAACGCGAAGAAATTGTTGATTTCAAAATCGATTCTAGCAAGGTAAAAGCATTTTTTGTTCCAAAGGGAGTAATGATTGAAGTTTATGCTACCGCATTACACTATGCACCTTGCCAAACACGCAAAGATGCTGGTTTCCAAGTATTAGTTGGTTTGCCAAAGGGTACAAATGTAGGCATGCCAAACTTTACTGCAGGAAACCAAGAAGATAAGTTACTTACTGCTACTAATAAGTGGTTACTTGCACACTCAGAATCTTCTGAAGCTCACAATGGAGCATGGGTTGGAATAACCGGAGAAAACATCGATATTATCGGTTCTTTGCCTTCATAAAAAACATATTTACTAATTTATACATAATATAGCAAAAGGCCAGAAGCAATGCTTCTGGCCTTACATTTTATGCTACAGCTACGACTTTCAATGCACAGTTTGAAATAAACTCTGTGAAAATCCCCTGATCTTTTAATTCGAATGCTCTTCTAATAACTTCCTCCACTGTGCTACATCTAATAATTTGTCCTACAACCATTTTTCCTCTCCTCCATAGGTTTATTTTTTAACTCTGAAGGAATATTAGCACTTGTATTATCACACTAGTGTCACAGCAATTAAAGTTTATTAGCAATCAGATTTATGCATCCTTTGAGTGTCTCTCACCAATCTGGAATTCATCGCTATGCTCAAACATATACTGGACTGTCATTGGCTCAGAACCTGTAAGCTTCTGGAAATCATCAGTCTTAACTGCCATCTTGCCTTCTCTAATTGCCTGAGCAAAAGTTACCATTCCATCTGAAGAGAATGGAGCCTCTGAACCCTTCTTAAATACACCATCAGTTGTTCTTGGTACTCCCATTGCATCAAATACCTGATAGTTCTCTTCATCAGTAAGTTCTTTGTATGAAATATTATTACCAGTAGCTTTGTTACCAATCTCGATAAACTGAGTGATAGTCATAAGCTCTGATCCATTAATATCTAAAGTCGCATGATCATATTCAGCTCCTCTGTAAAGAGCGTATGCAACAGCCTTTGCGCAATCCTTACGAGAAATATATGCCATTAAACCATCACCCTGGCTATTCTTAAGAACTCCATCGCCTTTAACATATGTGAAGTAATTTGTAATCATTGCCTCAGCATACTGTGAATTACGAAGGAAAATGTAATCAAGACCAACAGACTTAACATAATCCTCTGTATAAATATGATCCTTCTTCTCAACTGAAGGATTTGTCTCATCGCCTGCATTTACAAGAGATGTGTAAATAATCTGCTTAACGCCAGCAGCCTTTGCAGCATCTACAACGTTCTTCTGTGCATTCTGTCTCTTAGCACCAACGAATGGCATAGAGATAAGAGCAAGTCTCTCAGCGCCAGCAAATGCTTCCTCAAGGCCTTCATAGTTATTGAAATTTGCCTGACGAGTCTCTACACCCTGTGCTTTGAACACATCAAGTGCTTCTTGGCTATATCCAACAAATATTAAATCCTCTTTATTGGCTAAAGTAAGAAGTACTCTTGCAGCCTCTGATCCAAGGTTTCCATCAACACCTGTTAATAATAATTTACCCATGTTTCCTCCTTTTGGCCAAACGGCCTACCGCTTATTTGATAAATCCATAATAGTTAAATTTTTATCAATCGTCCAATCCAAAAAATCAATGGGTCATAAGTAAATCAAATTATATTTAAAAAAGCCTCTAAAGTAGGATTTTTATTTGCTTTGGAATATCCTGCCGCAATAATATATTTGTGGCTACTATCAACTATTGGGATTAGTCTAATAGCATCACCGTAATCAGCTAAGCTTTGGCCTTCTGGCGCAAAGCCAATATACCCTTCTGTGATAATTGAAAACATCTCAGTCTCCAAATCATCTACAGTCTTTTCAATGATAGGCTCAAACCCATCCAGCTTAGCCCTATCAACCATTTTTTCATAGAGATTTCCAATCACCTTTTCACTCAGCATTATAAGTGGATACTTATATAACTCCGCAGTAGTTATACTATCATGTTCAAATAATGGATGTCCCTTCCCTATCATAGCTCTATATTTACCTTGCTGAAGTATCTTGTACTTGATAGATGGACTCTCTACGAATTCAGCTGAAAAAGATATGGCTACATCACATAAATCTCTTTCTAAATAGTCATCTGTATCTTTTAATTTTATCTTATTTAGTTGTAATTCCGCATGCGGATATTTGCTTTTAAAAATGGGAATAATTGGTAATAATGCTTGTATATCGGCAGTTGAAGAATAAGCAATTTTTAAAGGCGGCAACACATCATCTCTCATTTGATTCATTTTTGTTACCGTCTTTTCGTACTGCCGATATAAATTCTTGCATTCATCATAGAATAACGCTCCGGCTTCAGTCGGCTCGATTGGATTCACTGATCTATTAAAAAACTGTAGTCTAAACTGATTTTCAAGAGAACTTATAAACTGACTTAAGGCAGCTTGAGATATGAAATTTTTCTTTGCTGTTTCTGTAAAATTGCGGCATTCATATAGGTCAATATAATACTTTAATTTTTCTATATGCATATTTTCTCCTCAGAACAATAGTTTACGAATTCAAGCTATCTAATAAAGAGTCGATATATTGTTCTTTTAAACTATCTGTAGGAACAATCTGATTGCTCTCAAAACCGAATCTTCTTCCTCTGAGTTCTTCCATTTGTTTTCTTGCAATAAACCTTTGTAAAAATGCTGCATGCTCAGATGAAAGTATGCATCCGCAAAATGTATATCCATCTTCAAGTTCACGTGTATTAACTACCTTGCCTATGAACTTACCTACAACTTTTTCACCATCTGCCTTATTCTCCGTAAGGAATAAAGTAAAAGGTTCACCTGATTTTACAGTACATGTACCCTGCTGAACAAATCCCATTCCACAATATGATAGATCCTTAACCAAAATATTGTGAAACTTGCCATCTTGTTGCAGTAGCATGGTTCTATTCATGGCAATTCTAACACCTTTACGACGATTAATCTTACGTCCAACTACATTAGCGCTTCTTAGAATATTAATAACTTTGCCATTAGACAGTTTTGTTTTATATATTTTGACATTCTCCCAACCAAAAACTGATTCCGTATTAACCGCAATCAATTTTAGAGAAGTGAGTTTTCCCTTAAATGAAGCCGCCAATAATCTCTCTTCCCATACTTTTACAACGTTCTCTAAAGGAATAACATCGCTACCAAAACGGCTTCTTATTTCTTCTATTTCTACATCAGAGATGCTAGCATATTCAACTGGTAATTCTATTTCTTGCTTTTCAACTAAAGCTATAACAGATAAAGTAAATTCTTTTGTAACTCTATTTATTAATAATTTATCGCTGTTTCTATCAATCATACTGCAAAATATCTATAGATATTATATCAACCCTAATTTTTTCAATCCATTGAAAATGCCGTTGTCACCTATGTTAGTAGTAACAATATCAGCTGTAGCCTTTAAGTCATCAGAAGCATTTCCCATAGCTACACCAATCCCAGCATATTCTAGCATTTCAAAATCATTTGGTCCGTCACCGAAAGCTACTGTTTCCTCTCTAGTCTTGCCAAGGAACTCGATTAACTTTCTCATACCAAGAGCTTTTGTGACTCCAGCAACAGTAATTTCACCTGATGCATCTCTTTCACTCTTAAAACTCATTGCAGTAACATCAAATTCTGAACCTATTAATTCATTTACTTTATCATATGTGAACCCTGCCTTATAATAGCAGACTTTTTCAGCATTTTTATATTGCTCAGTATTAGTGGCAATATTATCATCTATCTCTTGTGATTCAAATATTTTTGAAATATTTTTTGGCATATCGCCTTTCATGCGTTTTTTGAAATTATCAAACATCTCCTCAAAACAAGCTCTTGTGGAAATAACCCTATCGGTGCATTGAAGCATATAAATAATATTATTTTCATTGAAAAAACTAAAAAGCTTATCAAGCTGTGCGCTTGTAAGATGATGTTCAAATATAACGTTACCTTCATACTCAACATATGCGCCTGCTGCGCATACATATCCGTCAAATCCAAAATCCAGTAATCTTTTTTCTATCTGACATTTGCTTCTTCCTGAACAGATAAAAATTTTATGTCCATTATCTTTTGCTTTTTTTAGTGCTTCCTTAGCACTCTCTGGAAATTCACCTCCGAAATCAATCAAAGTACCATCTATATCAAAAAATATTACCTTTTGTTCCATTACTAGTTCCTTACATATTACTATTTTGTATTCTTAACTGACTTATTATAACAAGAAAAATAAATGTTGTCTAAAGCCATAATTTTCCTACTGATACATTTTAAGACATTTTATCTAATTCCTTTGCAAAAAGCTCTTGAAATTCATTTTGTTCAATTTTCTTTAATTCACTGTATTTTTTTACTACATCAGAGCTTAATTCTTCACTAGATAACCATTTCAATTTTCTTTTTGCTTTTTCACTTTTAATAACAACTTGAACATATTCCGGTCCAATCATCAGAAGTTGCATGGCTTCAGTTTCGTTTAAGAAACCGCTTGTCGTAATTCCTAAAGTATCATAAATAATATCATTTGCTATTGGTCCAATTATTACATCTGCATCTAAAATATCTTGCTTTCCATGTCTGTTCTTATAGATATAATTAAACCACTCTTCGTCTCTTGTAAAATTTTTAACCTTGAGATTCTCAGTAATAAGACTGTATATATTAACAATACATTTATTATCTACAGTTTCGCGAGCCCATCTGTAAGCGAATTCTTTGTCAGGAGTCATATAAAAACCCTGGCCAAAATCTGCATTTTTGCGCCCATAATGTAAATCAGGATCTTGAATTATATTTAAGCTTGCATGAAATAGTAACATAGGTTCCCTCCCACTTTTTTATTCACTATAAATAATTATAAAAAAAAAGCAAGCATTCTGCTCGCTTTGAATATTTTAAGTTTAGAACTATGCTATTTTAGCAACCTCAAAACTTCACACAGTAGGACTTAGTAGTCCGAATACGCTAAACATCTTTTTTTAGAATAAACCTTCGATCTATTAGTATTCATCAGCTGAATGCGTTACCGCACTTACACCTTGAACCTATCTACCTTATCGTCTTTAAGGGATCTTATCTCCTTGAAGGAGGGGATATCTCATCTTGAGGGGGGCTTCACGCTTAGATGCCTTCAGCGTTTATCCCGTCCAGACTTGGCTACTCAGCTATGCCGTTGGTCGACAGCTGATACACCAGTGGTCCGTCCACCCCGGTCCTCTCGTACTAGGGGCAGCTCCTCTCAAATATCCTCCGCCCGCGCCGGATAGGGACCGAACTGTCTCACGACGTTCTGAACCCAGCTCGCGTACCGCTTTAATGGGCGAACAGCCCAACCCTTGGGACCTGCTACAGCCCCAGGATGCGATGAGCCGACATCGAGGTGCCAAACCACTCCGTCGATGTGAACTCTTGGGAGTGATAAGCCTGTTATCCCCAGGGTAGCTTTTATCCGTTGAGCGATGGCAATCCCACTTTATACCACCGGATCACTAAGTCCTACTTTCGTACCTGCTCCACCCGTCGGTGTCGCAGTCAAGCTCCCTTCTGCCTTTGCACTCTTCAAATGGTTTCCGACCATTCTGAGGGAACCTTTGAGCGCCTCCGATACCCTTTCGGAGGCGACCGCCCCAGTCAAACTCCCCGCCTGGCATTGTCCCACCACCGGATCACGGCGGCTGGTTAGAAATCCAATACTACAAGGGTGGTATCCCAACAGTGACTCATATGAAACTGGCGTCCCATAATCATAGTCTCCCACCTATCCTGTACATGCAGTACCGAATCCCAGTACCAAACTGGAGTAAAGCTCCATGGGGTCTTTCCGTCCTGGCGCGGGTAACCAGCATCTTCACTGGTACTTCAATTTCACCGGATGCATTGTCGAGACAGTGCTCAAATCATTACGCCTTTCGTGCGGGTCGGAACTTACCCGACAAGGAATTTCGCTACCTTAGGACCGTT
>JAEEGH010016115.1_pt1 | contig 16112 bp, 12 predicted proteins | sample 9134181 | NCBI WGS metagenome assembly JAEEGH01 (sample SAMN16246544, study PRJNA631951) | gut metagenome | biome: gut microbiome; feature: rumen; material: DP-attached | host: Bos | place: Iran: Karaj | collected 2018-10
TGTATCGCCAGTGCCATTGATGGTAATTTCGGAAGGGAAATCGCCAATCGTGAACTCGAAAGTGCGCTCAACAGTCTGCGTTTTTGCGTCAATCTTCACAAGTCCCGGCACACCACTATAGTCGGAACCAGCGTATCCGCCATCGCAAAGAACCCAAATCTTGCCATTACGGTCGATAACCATACGATGCGGCTGCTTTAAAACCTCAATTTTCGAAACAAGTTCATCGGTCTTTGCATTTATAACCAGCACCTTATCGTCGTACGACCAGCTATTTACAAACACAAGCGTATCATACACAATCATTTGCTCCGACGAATGTCGGTAGAAATTGCCAGTACCTTCGTCTATGTCGATTGCATTGTCAACCATGCAGGTTTGCGGATTCACCACATAAATATTCTTGGCGTACATATCGGAAACATACGCCTTAGATGGTGTAATGAATCGGATGTATCGTGGTGATACAAGCTCGGTTATCTTGTTTAAATACTGGAATGTATTTTTGTTGACCACATAAATTTTCCCGCTGTTGTTTACCACCAGATATGCCAGCGAGTCGATAATTGTAACGCTTTGCAGAACATCACCGATAGGAATGCCGTTTGCTCTGTAGAAAACTTGATTTTCAACGGTTTTTGTATTCTTGTCGTAGTACGACAGCGAAGCATTTCCGTACATGAAATTGCCCTCGCACGGGATCATAACTCCGTCGTGTGAGGTGTTGAACTGCGTTATGGGTGTAAGGTCGTCCTTCATGCAGGAAGAGAAGAAAATGAGGAAGATGATGATTAACAATGGACAATCTGTAGCGGCGCAATGCATTGCGTCGCTACAATTGTTCAATTTTATATTTTTCCAAAACATCATCTATAACTAACGCTAATCTGAAATGCAAAATTAATTCTTGGCATCGGTTGCCACAATACCGAACGATAAGATTCATTAAAAAGATTATTAATCTTAAAATTCAGATCAATAGCAAAATCGGAAACAACAAACTCCTTGCCCAGACCGATGTCGCTCATAAAATACGGATATATCGACACCAGCACACCAGTTTCCTCTGCAGAAGTAGTAAACCTTTCGCTAAAATAGTTCCACTGGTAATAGAAATAAAATCCGTATGCTGAAATACGTCCGAAAATGTTTGCCGAATGCAAAGGAATGTATGCCAACTGCTTGCCAATGGACATATCGTTTTCGCTACGCGGTGTCGATAGGTTTGTTGAATGCGTGTAGGCATAGTTTGCCGTCAGCGAAATCAGGCACGAGTCGTGAAATTCGAACGATGTGTTCAACTTTGCATCGGCACCGTAGGCGACAACCTTTTCGAGGTTTATCGGCTGCCAGTAACCACGGTTCGTCGGACACCACATAATCCAGTTTTTCACATGGCTGTAGTTTGCGCCAGCTTCAGCCGAAATAGAGAATTTGCCGTTCAGACTGTTGTATTTCTTTCCGAACGAAATGTCGGCTACGTATGCCGTTTCGGGGACAAGGTCGGGATTTCCGCCCGGCACATAAAACAAATCGTTGAGTGTCGGCACCGAATAGTTCTTCGACAGCGATGACCTTACAAACCAGCGATGGCGGAAATTGTATTCAAGGAAAAGCGACGGCAAAAACGGGCAAACGCTCTTGTCGTAAAATTCCTGCCTCAATGTAACGCCGCAGCGGAAGCGCTTGAAAGGCTCGCCAAACAGCGAAACCAGCGCACCATAGTCGTGACGGACAGTGTCGTAGCCGTTGCGTGTAATGGAATCGAACGAAGCCACAGTGTGGAAATTGTATTTCAACCGAGCCGATATTTCAAGTCTGTCGTTGAACGCATACGAGTAATTTGCGGTGGTATATAGCGAATTGGCCTTTGTGTCGGAGTTGACAATCTTGTAGAAACCAACACCGCTAATGTAACTTTGCGAAAGGTAATTCTGCAACTGATAATTGTCGCCGACAGAAATATCGAGTTTGGACTTGTCGGTGTAGAGCCTATACGACAGCGACGACACAAAACTATTGCCGTCCTGACGGTTCTTGTTGTTGAGCAAACCGCTTTCGTTGGTGGTAAGCCCAGGCACGCCGCGGTCGTAGTTCTGCCACCAGAACTTTAGCGACAGGAACGACCTTTCGGTAGTGCGGAAATATAGTTCCTGAATTGCACCCATCATACGGTAGTCGGCATTTTCGCGTTTCTGAACTCCACCACCAGCAATGTCGCTGTTCTTGAACTTGAAGTCGTTGCGCGAACGGGTGTCGTAGAACTTTGTTACCGACTGGAATTTTTCGGTTCCAGCACGCACCTGCGCCATATTGTCGAAGGTATGGAAACTCGCCACCGACGATACAATCTTTGCCGACACGCCTCGGTTCCACATTGGACGGGTGTTGATTTCAACAACACCGCCGATTGCCGTTTCCGACTTCTGCATCGAAGCTGAACCACAGAAAACATTCACCTCATCGGTAATCGACATCGGAACAAGCGACATGTCAACCATTCCGAGCATAGGCGAACTGAGGCTTACATTGTTCCACGAAACCTTTGTGTGTGAAGCCGTTGTACCACGAAATGAAGCCGTAGAAAGAGAACCGCGTCCATAGGTCTTCACAAATACCGAAGTATTTTCCGACAGCACTTCCGAAAGAGAACTTAATTCTTTAACTTTCAGGATTATTTTGTCAAGTTTTACGACAGATGTTCCCGTTTCAAGCATTTCGCGGTGCTCGATTATCTCGACATCGGGTAGAGTTACGGTGTCGGATTGTGCATGTATGAAATTAAACGGAAGCATAAAAAGGGAAAGGAAGACGAACGCCAGTACATCTGTACGCCCATCTTTCTTTAATTTTAATGTCGAATCAATATGTTTCCGCCGTATTATCATTTCATTATTCTACAATGAATTGTTCAACATACACCTTGTCTTCCGTGATAATTCTTACGAAATATGCACCCTGATGAAGATTGTAGTTCAAGTTCATCATTTCTCCATCTGTAACATTGATGTCGCGACTATCAATAACAATTCCCCTGGTATCTATCAGTTGGAAAGTTGTCTTACCTTCAATTCCACCGAAATCAATGTTGAAAATACCATTGTTTGGATTCGGGAAAACAGCAATCGAAGCAGACATAATCTCTTCAACTGCATCATTTTCTGTAAAAGTTACCGAAATGCTATGGTTGTCCCTTACATTTTCAAATGTATAGACACCACTTTCAAGAGAACCTGTAACATCCTCATCATCAACAAAAACCAATTCTATTTTATATTGTTCGTCTGCCGTTATGGTAAAAGTAATATCATTTCCGCATACTACTGCAACTATTCCATTTTCGCCTTCCGGAGAAATTGTTCCGTGCTCACCAGCATTAACTGCTATATTATAGTTTATCAAGCCGAAAGTAACAACAACTGTTATTTCTTCGGTTACATTTTCAATTGTATACGATCCATTTGTAAGTTCAACCTCGTTTCCATTGACTGTTGCCGATACAACTTCGTAGCAGTCGTCTGGAGTCGCTGTAAAACTGAAATCTGTGCCATAGTCAACTGCTTGAGTTCCAAGTGGACTAACATTGCCCCCTTCGTTTGCATTGACAACAACAATAACCTGCCCTTCTGGAATCGAATCGAATATTGCACCCAATGTGTGATTTCTTGTTATATTTTGGAATGTATAAGAACTCATAGTGCCAACGCTGTCACCATCAACAAGTACGGCATGAATCATAAAGCCGGAATCTGGCGTTATAGTAAAAGTCTTGTCCACACCGCAATTAACTTCAACAATGCCATTTTCGCCAATAGGTGAAATTGCTCCGTTTTCGGTATCACTTATAGTTATATTATAGGTTATTATGCTGAAAGTTACATTTATGGTTTGTGGTTCTGTAACATTTTGTATTGTGTATGAATTGTTTTCAAGTTCAACTTCTTCTCCGTTGACAGTAACGGAGGCAATTTGGTGGCAATTGTCAGGAACGACTTGGAAAGTATAATCTTCTCCATAGTCAACATAATCATTACCATTTGTCTCAATATCGCCACCATCATTGGTAATTAATTCTATGTGAACAATAGGCCTGAATGTCGCCATAATAGTGTGGTCTGCACTTATATTCCTAAAAGTATAAACGCCGTCAACAAGGTCTTCTGTGACATCTATTTCGTTTTCGGTTCCAGCATCAACTATTACGCTTCCAATTCGGTAGTTTTCGTTGGGTGTGATGGTAAAAGCCTTGCTTGAACCGCCATATACAGTAACTTCTCCGCTAGGTGTAATGGTTCCATTTTCAGCAGCAGATGCTGTAATTGTATGAATTGTCTGGTAATGAATAACGCCTACAGCATCAAGGTCGAAACCGCAAGAATGAAATGGAGTTGGGAAGGGATCATTAATTATATTCCCCTCTGAATCGTATGTGCCATATCTTGGATCTATCGAACCGACAACGTCAACAAGTCTAATATGTGTAATGTTGTAAATATCAATGTTCGGTTCGTCTGCCAACTCTGCCAAATCAAAAGGATAGCCATAAAATACAGGGAATACACCTGCTAAATTTGTAAGAAGATTCGAATTTTCATAACCGAATCCGCCAACTTGTGTATCTGTTTGCACATGCGAAACTGCGGGAAAACGAACGAAATCAATGCCGTTGCTACTGACTTCCACAAAGGCTAGTTCGTAGAATACAATGGAATCCTGATTCGGTACAGCATTAGGAATCAATGCGTTCTCGAAAACAGCGAAATCATGTCCCTCACCATTGGCAATCGGCCTTTCAAATTGCAATGTGATATATCCTCCATCGCCAAGACTAATGAACTGACCATTTGCTGGTCCATAACAATTGTCAACTGTTCCATAGAAAGCATGGTTTGAAGTTATGCCCAAAACATTATCGGTATATGTAAATGTAGTATCTGAAATTTTAACATAACCGCGTACTATTTCTGCCGAGGTAGCCCAACCAATAAAAGCCGATGAATCGGCATGCATGGCAAGTGGGTTGGATAGTCCCTGTGCCGACAGCGATAACGATAGCAAAAAAGCAGCAACTACGAGTATAAAATTTTTCATAACTAAGTCCCTTTAAAATGATTCAGTGGAACGGGGAATACCCATCCCACTGAAATCTTCTGTACAAACTAACCTATTATTAAACTATTCAATAACAATTTGCTCAACATAAACTTTATCACCGCTGATGATTCTTACGAAGTAAGTACCAGCATTGATGTTGTGGTTGAAGTTCATGGTTTCTCCGCTCATAACATTGATGTCGAGAGTTTCAACAATAGTTCCGCGAGCATCGATGAGCTGATAGGTTGCATCACCTTCGATGTTGCTGAAGTCGATGCTGAACATACCGTTGTTCGGGTTCGGGTAGATTGACATTGAACCGGCTTCAACCATATCAACTGCCATTTCTGGAACGAATGTTACGTTAACTGTGTAATTTTCTTCAACAGCAAGAAGTGGCAAAGTATCACCATAAGCATTTAGATCCATTTCTGAACCATTTACATAAACTGATGAAATCAAATTGTGTTCAGCTGGAGTAATTACCAGATATACATCATCGTAATGGTTTACAGTAATAACACCGTTTTCTGCAGGAATTTCATTTTCATCGTCATCAATAGCGACAACTGTACCATTACCTGTAATATTAACAGTAATAGTGTAGGTCTGCAATTCACGGAATGTTGCGTGAATAGTGTGATTAGCTGTTACATTTTCGAATGTGTATGTAAAAATGCCATCGTCGTAAGTAAGTTCTTCAGAAACATCTTCTTCATCTTCAGTATCAGCATCAACTATTACGCTTGCAATTTCATATCCTTCTGCAGGAGTGATTGTGAATTCTGCATTTTCACCTTCTTCAACTGTTACTTCTGCTGGAGTGATAGTTCCGTTTTCGCCAGCAGTTGCTGTGATTGTGTAAGTAGGTATTTCTTCGAAAGTAGCGTCAATCGTGTGATTTGCTATTACATATACGAATGTGAAAACACCTTCAACAAGGTTTGATGTAACGTTAGATTCATTTCCTGTTTCAGCATCAACAATAACGCTTAAAATTCTGTAGCCTTCGTTAGCTGTGATTGTGAATTCGGCATTTTCACCTTCTTCAACTGTTACTTCTGCAGGGTTGATAGAACCACCTTCGCCAGCAGTTGCTGTGATTATGTATGTAGGAATCAACTCGAAAGTAGCGTTAATAGTGTGATTTGCTGTTACATTTACGAATGTGTAAACACCATCAATAATGTTTTCGGTAACGTTGGCTTCGTTTTCTGTAGCAGCATCAACAATAACGCTTGCAATACGGTAACCTTCGGCTGGTGTAATTTCAAACTCTTTATTAGAACCATAGAATACTTCAATTTCTCCGTTTGGAGTAATAGAACCGTTTTCACCAGCAGTTGCTGTGATTGTTACAGGTGCCATTGCACCGAAATCGTCCATGCTAAAATAATAAGGTGTCATTGGATCACTGCCAAGAGCCTCAAAATACAAACTATCAGCACCATTAATCCACGAAAGGTCAACAAATGTCCAGTCGTCCATCTTGTATGTTCTGTCTTCCCTGAAGTCTGCCATTACAACTTCACGATTGTCCAGTGCTGTTCCGTTTGCGTAAGCAGTAATCTTAACTGAAAAGTATTTGTGGTTTTCAACAAATCCAGCATTTTCATCGTCAACATACTTGGAAACGTATGTCGGCAAGCAGAAATATGCGCCACGGTTTGTAAAGTCACCAGAATGCTCGGTATCAATCTTTATGGCAGATGTATTATACCATCCCATGTAGCAGTTCACATAGTTTGACGAATTTCCGTTACCATGTCCAACGGCTGCCGAATAGTTTGTATATGAATAAGTATCGACATCTGTTTCATTAGTGTAAACAAAGCCTTCAAGATAAGCATACTCAGGACCATAGTCCTCATCATAATGACTATATAAAGTCAAATACGAACTTGTGAAACTTCCAGTTCTTTCAGTGCTGTTCCCATGCGTATTTGGTTCAAGGTCAAATTCTTCAAAATCAACAATTTCTGGATAAGGATTGCGCACTCCAAAGTTGTCCATGCTGAAATACAAAGGAGTATTTATTCCGTAACCGCCAGCAGTATCATTACTAATAGCAGTAAAATACAAACTGTCTGCATTTGCAATCCACGAAAGGTCAACGTATGTCCAGTCGTCCATCATATACGAATTCCCTTCGGTAAAGTCTGCCATCATTATTTCACTGTCGCCAATCAAAGTTCCGTTTGCGTATGCACTGGCTTTCAGTTTGAAATAGAAATGATTTGAAGCATATTCCCTGTCAACCCATTTCTTTAAAAGTACAGGCATACAGAAATAAGCACCGCGATTAGCAAAGTCACCTGCATTTTCGGTGTTTATCTTCATTCCAACAGGTATTTGTGAATTATCACCCATCCAATCGGTACCAATATAAGCTGTTACATAGTAATCGGAATTGCTAGCACCATGACCAACACAGCTCGAAAGATTACTATATGAGTTCGATTCAGTATCTGTACCATTTGTATAGGCAAAACCCTGCCACGAACCATACTGGGAGCTGTAATCGTTATACAATGTCAGATACGAACTTGTGAATTGTCCTGTTCCATCGGCACCAATCCACGATGAATTAGGATTTAATGTCAAATCCTCGAAATCAACAACTTGCGCAAAGCAAGCGAAAGTGCACAAAAGTGCTGCGACCATTAGTACAGTCTTCTTCATAAACTTAAAAATTTAAAATTAATAAATAAAGAACATTGACTGTCAAAACGCATAGTTACGGGAAAAACAAGTGTTTTTGTCAGGCTCTATCTCCCGAAAGCCATTAATTTTGACTGCAACAGGCAGGTCTTCTGACTCGTTCCGAACTGTGCGCCTTCCCATAACCGTGAGGGTTACAGTGACATGTTGCGCAGTCCATAAAAGGAACATACAGCAGCGGGTACTGTGCGTGAATCTCACACGCTTCCCTTAACCGTTTGCGCCGCAAAAGTAGTAAAATTATTTCGCACGACAAATCACAAATCCGATGTTTTTTAGCACAGAATATGAATTAAATCCGAAACACTCACATTCTAAATTCAACTAAATCGTAAATCGTCATTCGAAAATCGTAAATATAATTGTATTTTTGCAACCCGAAAACAACGCAGTATGGACAAGAACACAAAGAACTCAAAATACAAGTTCGACTACGACGAAGTAGCCGGCATTATCCACGTAACAAACCTTGAAACAGGGGAGGAATACGACCTTCTGAAAGAAGACACTGGCTGGTACGACCCCGACTACGAATTCAGCGTATAAATACAAAAAAACTCATCGAAATTCGATGAGTTTTCGTAGCCCGACCGGGAATCGAACCCGAATCTACGGTTTAGGAAACCGCCATTCTATCCATTGAACTATCAGGCCATCCAATTTTGAGACCGCAAAGATAATACTTTTTTTGTTTCACAACGAGAATTTTTTCAAAGCGAGCATTACGAAAAAATTTTCAGCTTCGGCCTAATGTTGTCAGTTTGTGCATGTTCTTTTGCACCCGAAAACTAAAACATATTAGGCAATGGGAAGTTTTAAAACAGGATTCGGTAGGCAACTTGGACGACTAGGAGCAAATGCCGTAGGAAACAGAATCGCAGAATCGTTGGGATTAGACCAGAGCGAACATCGCACTTACCACCGTGGCAAGGAAAAAGCAGAAGAACACAAGCAAGACTTGGAAGACGCCGCTATGCTAAACTCCATAGATGCCGCAGTAATCAATAATATCGACGAAATTAGGGACATCGTCTTTGCCGATGATAAAAAGACACTGCTTAACCAACTGGAATCATTGGAGGTTCAATTGGCATCGGAATCGTGGAAACACATATTCGATGCAGAAAACCGAGTACGCAACAAATACACCGATGCTCTTTTCAGCAAATTCTGCAAGGGAATATCGCGACTGGATAGGATTGACCCGTTAGCGGAAGGCATTGTACACCTGAAATGGAAACGATACACATCGAGGTGGCGAAAAATAATTGGGAAATCAGGACTATTCATAATTTTGTATGCAATTGTATTCGGTGGTCTCGCATTTTGCGCAATTTACGAATGGTATCGCAGTTTATCTACAACTTACATTGTCTTGTTTTGGATTGGAGTTATTGTTTACACCTTGCTACGAATTTACATCACATATTTTAGACAAATAAACCGACTCATTAAAGCGAAACGACAAAAAACAGAAAAAGCTTGATTATAAAAGAAAATAATGTATTTTTGCAGATAAAATCATCAAATATGACACCTATAGTACAATTTCAGCGTTATGTATGGTTGGTTAACACACTATATTCGTCGGGACCAATCACCAAGGAAGAAATTGATCGCAAATGGAGCCTTTCGTACCTGAACAACAGTCACGAAAAACATATTCCAGAGCGGACATTCTATCGCGATTTGCGAGCAATCGAAAGCATTTTCGGTGTGGAAATCAAGTGCAACCGCACAAACAACAAGTACGAGATTATTACCAACCTGAAAGATGCCTCATTCGAAAAATGGCTGGTAGAAACAATATCGCTGAGCAACTTCATTATGGAATGTAAAGACATAAGGAAGCAAATACTTATAGAGCAGATGCCGTCGGGAAACAACTATCTAAGTCCGATTGTGAATGCCATTAAAACCAACCACGCACTATCTGTCACTTACCAAAGTTATTTTAGCCAGACAAAATCGCAGTTCGAAATGGAACCATACTGTCTAAAATCGTTCAAGCGACGCTGGTATGTGCTGGCAAGGACAAATGTACACGACGGTTTGCGAGTTTTTGCACTCGACAGGTTCTCGGAAATGAACATTACCGACAGGAAATATTCCATACCGCACAATTTTGATGCAGAAAAGTATTTCCGCGACTATTATGGCGTAATTATGAACGAAAAACCAGAAATTGTGCGTATATGGGCGACATCATTCCGGGCAATGTACCTGCGTTCGTTGCCACTACACCATTCGCAAAAGGAAATTGAAAACGTTCCAGAAAGCGCCTTTGGTAAAAATGACGGATATTCAATATTCGAACTGAAGATTGCCACAACATTCGACTTCATTCAGGAATTGCGCTCTATGGGAGCAGAAGTCAAGGTATTGGTACCGCAAAGATTGGTAGATTGGATGAAATACGATGCAGAGAAGATAAATGAATTGTATAAGTAAACCTCAAAAAATTACAACATGAAGAATGATATAGAAAAATATAAAAATGACTTAAAAGAATTACTTGAAAATCATAAGCGACTGAACTCACAAGACGAACAGTTTAATGTGTTTACTACATTACGCAAAGCAAGTGATGAAGTGTATTTGCACTCGCGATTCATATCTTCCATTTTAGACCCGAAAGGCAACCACGGGTTAGAAAATATACCATTAAATTTCTTTTTGGAAGAAATTGGCAGTAAATTCCATATCAATATCACGGGAGAAACCGAAGTAATACCAAATTCAAAAGATTGGACTGAAAGAAAAGAAATTGATGTTTTTATTGGGAATTTGGAATTGAAAGGCGAAAAATGTGCCATAGAAAAATGTGCCATAATTATAGAAAACAAAATATATGCAACAGACGGAGATAAGCAACTAGAAACGTATTTCGAAACGGTTACAAAAGAATTCGGATACGAACCTTCGAATATCGAAGTATATTATTTGACTCTTGATAGGCACAAACCGTCTGATAATAGTTTAGGGAAAACTTTAAAAGTGGAAGGCGAAGACCATAATCGGATAAAGACTGTCCGTTGCATTGAATATAAAACGGAGATTGTAAACTGGTTGACAGAGATTGTAAACTGGTTGACAGAAATCAAGAAATCTGCAAACGGTTTCTTACTGAATGCGATTGAACAATATATAGCATTAGTAACAAAACTTACATGCGATGTCGAATATAATAAGGAACTGACTGAGTTTGTTCGCAAAAATTGGGAAGATACAAAGGAAATCGTTCAAAACAAAGGCAATAAGTATCCTGAAAATGAATATGAGATTTTAAGAAATGACATTTACCATGTGTATTGGCATATTATAACGGATTTTCTGAATGATTTAGGCGTAAAATTGAACGAAATGTTGATTGCTAATGGATATGAGAAATCATATTCAGAACGGCAAATGCACGAATGGGTTACAGAAATTGTGCATACCCACAAGCGCGACATTCCGCTCCATTACCTATTTAAAGATAAAAATGACATTTGTTGGACGCTACAGGCAGACAGTCATAATGGAAAGGGCTTTTTTATCGGGGTTGACTATTTGAACAACAAGAACAGCAAAGACAAGGTTTTTACTAATATTCCATCATACAATGAAGACGCTAATTGGCGCTACCGCAAATATTTTTGTGACGAAATAAAAATCGACTTATGGAATTGTCGGGAAAAAACAAAAGACAAAACAAAAGAAACTGAAACTATTGAAACTATCCTGAAAAATAAAGATAGCATCATAAAGCAATATGTATCAATTGTTAAATCAGAACTCGAAAAATTTGGCACAAAGAAATGAACAATAACAACCCAAACGAAAATCCCGAGTATCGTTCCAACGACACCGACAAAGAATTTGAATACTACAAGAAACTTGTAGAATATAACGAAAACGCTGACAGCATTGACTATTTGAAATTTGCTTATTCGGAGGAGGAGGAAATGCTGACGGGCAACCGCCAAAAGATTTTTGCCGAAATTGTTAGTGAATATTTTGAGGAGTTGGGAATGCAGTCGGACACAACCCCAGACTATATAATACCAATGTACCTTGATGAGATTGCCGCCCCAATGGATAATCTGGCATATATGTATATGGAGCGCAACGAATACGATAAGGCATTGCCACTTCTGGAAAAGACATTGCCCCTGTACAGAGTATTGGAAATTACCAAACATGATTATTCATATCAGCGCTACTATGCTACGGAACGGCTGATTAAATGCCTGCACAAGCTTGGTCACGAACTTTTGGCAATGTACTACGAGTTCGAGCTGTTGTATCTTAAGAGCACCTTGCCTAAGTTGCACAAAGAGGAAATGATTGAAGAGAATGAAAACATCAATCAAACTATGGATGATTGGGAATCAGAATGACACAACAGGGAAAAACGGCGATGCCATTGAACTTTGAAATCCTGAACACCGTCGCAAAGCATTGCGTCTACAATCTTTGAACCCACCAAATCTTCAACATTGTACTGTCGCGGCGCGCCACGACACAACAGAAAAAGGCGAGGGCACTGAACATTTAATCATCGAACACCGACGCAAAGCATTGCGTCGCTACAATCCCTAAACGTTGAACCCTTGAACCCTTTGAACGTTGAACCTTTTGAACCCTTAAACGTTGAACCCTTTTAACACTATTTAAACATTTATCTAATTCAATTTTAGTTTTATATAATTGCATAATAACATAAATTTGCAACTGCAAAAACTAAAAAAGGAATATGGACAAAAAGAAACAAAATCTACCGGCACTCATACTCAACTGCGTAGCACTCGGACTGGGTGTTGCCTGCGTGGTATTAAGCATTCTGTCGAAAGGCACAATGAAGGACATAATAATGATGATGTCGTCGGCAATAGTATGCTTGTCGGCCTCGCTGATGATAAGAAACAAGGAATAATAACGAATAAAAGTTTCAGATTATGGAAATTGACATAAGAGAACTGAACGAAAGAGTTCAGAGAGAAAGTTCATTCATCGACATCGTAAACATGGAGATGTCGAAGACCATCGTGGGACAGAAGCACTTGGTTGAAGGTCTGCTCATCGGATTGCTTTCCGACGGACATATCCTGCTCGAAGGTGTTCCAGGTTTGGCAAAGACATTGGCAATCAACACGCTTGCAACCGCAATCGACGCAAAGTTCTCGCGCGTGCAGTTCACCCCCGACCTTCTGCCTGCCGACCTTATCGGTACTATGATATACAGCCAGAAGAACGAGGACTTCATCGTGAAGAAAGGTCCAGTTTTCGCAAACTTCATCCTCGCCGACGAAATCAACCGTGCACCAGCAAAGGTTCAGTCGGCTCTGCTCGAGGCAATGCAGGAACGCCAGGTTACCATTGGCGACAAGACCTACAAGATGGACAATCCTTTCCTCGTAATGGCAACCCAGAACCCGATTGAGCAGGAAGGAACCTACCCTCTGCCCGAAGCTCAGGTTGACCGTTTTATGCTGAAGGTGAAAATCGACTACCCCGAATTCGAAGAGGAAAGGCTCGTCATCCGCAACAACCTTGCAAAGCAGAAAATTGAAGTAAAACCGGTGCTGAAACCCGAAGACATTGTAAAGGCCCGCGAAGTAGTTGCCGATGTTTACTTGGATGAAAAGATTGAACGCTACATCCTCGACATCGTATTTGCAACCCGTTTCCCCGAACGCTACCAGCTCGACAAACTCAAGAGCATGATTGCCTACGGAGGTTCGCCGCGTGCATCAATAAACCTTGCAAAGGCAGCAAAGGCATACGCTTTCATCAAGCGCAGAGGTTATGTGATTCCCGAAGATGTCCGCGCCGTTTGCCACGACATCCTCAACCACCGTATCGGACTCACCTACGAAGCCGAAGCCGAAAACATCTCGACCGAGGAAATCATCAGCGAAATCCTCAACAGGGTTGATGTTCCGTAGTAGAGATGTTGCGCGCAACATCTCAAAAACGAGGAACATCATCAATAAAATTGTAAAGGAATAAATTATGGATTCATCGGAACTACTGAAGAAAGTTCGCAAGATTGAAATAAAGAGCCGAATGCTCTCCAATCATATCTTTGCAGGCGAATACCACTCGGCATTCAAGGGCAAGGGTATGACTTTCAGCGAAGTGCGCGGATACCAGTACGGTGACCCGATAAAGGACATTGACTGGCATGTTACGGCCCGCTTCAACCAGCCGTACATAAAGGTTTTCGAGGAAGAACGCGAACTTACCGTGATGCTTCTCATCGATGTGAGCGGTTCTGAGGACTTCGGCACACGCGCCAAGCAGAAGAAGGACCTCATTGCCGAAATCGCTGCAGTGCTGTCGTTCTCGGCAATCGAAAACAACGACAAGATTGGCGTAATCTTCTTTTCCGACAAGGTCGAAAAGTTCATTCCGCCGCAGAAAGGCAAGAAGCACATACTGCGCATCATCCGTGAACTGCTCGACTTCAAGCCCGAAAGTTCGCAGACCAACATCAACGAAGCCCTGAAATTCCTCACTAATGCCATCAAGAAGCGCAGCGCAGCCTTCATAATTTCCGACTTTATGTCGCCCGACTTTTCCGAATCGCTAAAGATTGCCGCCTCGAAGCACGACATTGCCGCGCTGAAGGTTTACGACCCGTTCGAGGAAAAGCTGCCGAATGTGGGACTTGCCTACTTCCGCGACATGGAGAGCGGCGAAATGCGCTGGATAGACACTGCCTCAGCCTCGACACGCAACGAATACGGCAAGTGGTGGAAAGAAAAGAACGAAGCCGCCGACCTCATCCTCACCAAGGCAAAGGTCGATAAGGCTGTAATTCGTACAGATGGCGACTATGTGAAACCGTTGATTGCACTATTTAAAAACAGATAACCGTGAAAAAGTCAGTTGTTACCTTATTATTAATTGTAGTCGCTTTTGCAGCCTCGGCACAGAGTTTCAACATCTCGGCAAAACTGCAGAACGACAGCATTATCGTAGGAGAACAGACGCTAATCTCGATAAGCGCCGATGTTCCACCGCAGTCGCAGGTACTTACGCAACAGTTTGCCGACACCATCTGCGACAAGATATTCCTCATCAAGGACAACGAGGCAAAGATTGATGGCACGAAGTTCAGCAAGGACTACCTCATAACTTCCTTCGACACAGGCATAAATGTAATCTCACCGATTCGCCTCCAGATAGTTTCCGGCACCGATACCAACGAAATCAGCACCGAGCAGCTATACCTGAAAGTCAATCCCTACATCCTCATCGACACCATCCCGCGCGACACCGTTTTTGCCGAAAATGCAGGTACAGTGCTGTTCGGAAAGGACGGCTTCAGCAAGGAAATCGAGCAGTACATCCCCGACTCCATCAAGCAGTCGATGAGCGCCGACACCCTGCAGATGCTCCGCGAGGAAATAAAGCGCCAGATGATACAGCAGTACGCTTCGCAGGTGATGCAGACAGGTTTCACTAACCAAGAGCAGATCGATTCTATCGCAAACGCCGATTCGCACCGTATGTTCGTAGTTGACAAAGACATAATGGAAACCCACTATGTATATGGAAGTGTCGATTCTGTATTCGTACAGGAAGGTCAGCAGGTTGCAAAGGGCGACATTCTGTTCACCCTGTTCGAAATCGAGGACATCAACGACGAACTTTACAACACGCCTTTCAACTGGGACGAATTCTGGTATGATGTGAAGGCATTCTTCTCGAAGTTCTGGTGGCTGATACTCATTGTGCTGGTTGCCGGTGCGATAATATTCTATGTCATCTACCGCAAGAAGCACGGCAAGTCGCCGATACCTATGATAAAGGTCAAGCCGAAACGCCCAGCACACGAAACCGCTCTTGAAGAACTTGAACGCATCCGCAACGAGAAGATTTGGAGCCGCGGTCAGGTTAAGGAATACCATGTGCAATTGACCGACGCCATAAGAACCTACATTGCCGACCGCTACGGAATTGATGCCGAGCAGATGACAACATCCGAAATCCTTGATATGTTTGGTGCCGCCATCCAAATAGACAGCGAGGACAAGATGCGTCTGCGCCAGATGCTCGAACTTGCCGACAGCGTAAAGTTCGCAAAATTCCAGCCCCTGCAGGGCGACAACGACCTTTCGCTGCGCAACGCCTTCGACTTTGTGGAACACACCAAGGAAATCATTGTTAACGACCCCAAGGCAATAAATGTCCAGGCAGAGATAGAGGCGGATAAGGTTGAAAAATTAGAAAATGACGACAAAGAGGCATAGCTATGAGTAACATTGAATTTGCAAACCCCGAATATTTATGGTTCCTCACCGTGC
>JAEEGH010016119.1_pt1 | contig 16110 bp, 18 predicted proteins | sample 9134181 | NCBI WGS metagenome assembly JAEEGH01 (sample SAMN16246544, study PRJNA631951) | gut metagenome | biome: gut microbiome; feature: rumen; material: DP-attached | host: Bos | place: Iran: Karaj | collected 2018-10
TGAGGATTTTCTTTCTGCGGGCTCTGGAGGCCACAGCATTGACTGATCTTGGCATAATTCAATTTGTTTTTCGTTCAGGCGGCAGCTCGGTGCCTTGTTGTTCTAACCTGCTGCTCTTGTCGGCGCTGAACAATGGTTAATAACTCCGTTTGTTTACGCGAGAAGCATTCTCTTGACGCGGGCCTCGTCGTCACGGCTCACAAGGGCGGTGTGGTCGAGGTTGCGCTTCTGGGTCGTCTCCTTTTTGGTCAGGATGTGACTGTGGTAAGCATGCTTTCTCTTGATCTTGCCGGTGCCGGTGAAGGTGAAACGCTTCTTGGCAGCGGCCTTGGTTTTCATTCTAGGCATTACTTTACTGTTTTTTTAAGTTAGACTGTTATTGATACGGTTTGGACTTTTTCTTTCTTATGAGTCTTCGAGTCTTCAAGACATCGAGTCCTCTTGCTGGTTGTCTCTATTTCTTCGGAGCGATGACCATGAGCATGCGCTTGCCTTCGAGGCGCGGCATCTGCTCGGGCTTGCCATACTCCAGCAGGGCTTCTGCAAATTTCAGCAGCTGCTGTTCTCCCTGCTCCTTGTAGACGATGCTGCGACCACGGAAGAAGACATCGACCTTCACCTTGTTCCCTTCCTTGAGGAAGCGGATGGCGTGGTTGAGTTTGAACTCGAAGTCGTGGTCGTCGGTCTGCGGACTCAGGCGAATCTCTTTGATGACAATCTTCTGCGAGTTGGCCTTGCGTTCCTTCTCACGCTTTTTCTGTTCGTAGAGGAACTTCTGGTACTCGATAATCTTGCACACCGGCGGATTGGCCTGGGGTGAAATCATCACAAGGTCGAGACCGTCCTCATAGGCGCGGCGCAAAGCCTCCTTGGTGTTCATGATGGTGGGCTCCATGCCCTCGCCTACCACACGCACCATAGGCACGTCGATACGCTCATTGATGAGGTGCTCCGCCTCTTTACGGACGGGACCGCGGCCCCTCTGCTGCATATTCTGCGGGCCATTGGAATTGTACGGTGTTGCTATAACTTGGTTCTCCTATTTTCAGCTGCCAACTACGACAACTATTTGATATTTATAATATTAACACAATTCTCCTATATACAAATCGGCCGACAAAAATACAACTTTTTTGGATACTGGCAAAATATTATTTTTATCCACGAGGTGCCAAAGCCTTTGTGTCAATGTCTTCGCGAATCTCGGCGATGAAGTCGGCAAGTTTGAACTGACCTTTGTCGCCAGCCTTGCGGTTCCACACCGAAACCAACTGCTCGTCCTGCTCTTTCTGACCCACGATGAGGGCGTACGGTATGCGCTGCAGACGCAGGTCGCGCAGCTTGTAGCCAATCTTCTCGGCACGCTCGTCGACCGACGAACGCACACCCGCCTTGACCAGCTCGGCGTTGACGGCGTTGGCATAATCCATGAACTTCTCCGAGATGGGCAGCACACGCACCTGCTCGGGGCAGAGCCAGGTGGGGAAGGCACCCTCATATTTCTCTACCAGCCAAGCCAGCGTGCGCTCGTAGCAGCCGATGCTGGTACGGTGGATGACGTAGGGGCGGACCTTGTTGCCATTCTGGTCAATGTAGAACATGTCGTAACGCGGAGCCAGCAGGGCATCCCACTGGATGGTGATCATGGTGTCTTCCTTGCCGTATACGTTCGAAGCGTTGATGTCCACCTTGGGACCATAGAAGGCAGCCTCGTCATCGTCCTCGACGAAGGGGATGTTCAGTTCATTGAGGATGTCGCGGATATGCTGCTGGCTGGCCTCCCAATCCTCGGCAGTGCCGATATACTTCTTCGTGTTGGCGGGATCCCATTTCGAGAGGTGGTAGGTCACGTCGTCCTGCAGGCCGAGGGTCGTCAGGCAGTATTTGGCCAGAGCCAAGCACTTCTTGAACTCTTCCACCATCTGGTCGGGGCGCACAATGAGGTGGCCCTCCGAGATGGTGAACTGACGCACACGCGTCAAGCCGTGCATCTCACCCGAGTCCTCGTTGCGGAACAAGGTCGAAGTCTCGCTGTAGCGCTTCGGCAGGTCGCGGTACGACTTGGGAGAGGCCTTGTAGACGAAGTACTGGAACGGGCAGGTCATGGGGCGCATGCAAAGCACCTCGTTTTCGCTGTCGGGGTCGCCAATGATGAACATCTTGTCGCGATAGTGGTCCCAGTGACCGGACATCTTGAAGAGGTCGTTCTTGGACATGAGCGGTGTCTTGGTGCGCATATATCCGCGGCGGGTCTCCTCGTCTTCAATCCAGCGCTGCAGGGTCTGGACAATCTTGGTGCCTTTAGGCATGAGCAGAGGCAAGCCTTGGCCAATAACGTCGACCGTGGTGAAGATTTCGAGTTCGCGACCGATCTTGTTGTGGTCGTGGTTCTTGATATCCTCAAGATACTGCAGGTAACCCTCTAACTCCTCTTTTGTGAAGAATGCGGTGCCATGGATTCGGCTGAGAGATTTGTTCTTCTTATCGCCACGCCAATAAGTGCTGGAAGAGGAAAGAAGCTTGAAGCCTTTGATGGGGCGAGTGTTCAACAGATGGGGTCCACGGCAGAGGTCTACGAAATTGTTCTGCTGATAGATGGTGATGGTCTCACCTTCTGGGATAGCCTCAAGCAGCTCCACCTTATAGGGTTCCTGACGCTTTGTCATCATTTCCAAGGCTTCATTACGAGTCACTTCACGACGTTCAAGACGGGTGGCGCGCTTGATGATGGATTTCATTTCTTTTTCGATAGCATCCAAATCTTCGCGAGAGAAGGGACGGAAGTCGAAATCATAGAAGAAGCCATTATCAGTAGCAGGACCAATGGTAATCTTAGCCTCAGGGAAGAGGTTCTGAACAGCCTCAGCCATAATGTGAGCCGTGGTGTGACGGAGAACGGAGAGGCACTCTTTATTGGAAGTATCGAGCAACTCAATGTCGCAATCTGAGGTGATGGTAGTTCGGAGATCGATGAGTTTGGGGTCATTGTTGATCTTGGCGGCACAATAGTTGTTGAGACCATCCGGATTTACCATTTTGATGATGTCGATGATAGAGCACGGCTCTTCGAAAGACACCTCACCATAGTTTTTTACGATTACTTTCATTGTTTGTTTCTCCTTTATATATAAAAAGTTATTAGAAGTCTTGCTAATATTAAAGTTTGCAAAGATACTATTTTTTTTCTTTATAGAAGCTTTTTTATTTCTCTTTTCTTGTTTTTATATCTGCTCTTAAAAGAGTAAAAGGCAGTAGTTGTTGAGAACCACTGCCTTCACCAGATTATCACAGTCAGGTAAAAGATTAGTGTCTCTTTTCCTTGATACGGGCTTTCTTACCTGTAAGATTACGGAGATAGAAAATTCTAGCTCTGCGGACGGCACCACGCTTGTTGATGTCAATCTGCTCGATGAAGGGGCTGCTGATGGGGAAAATACGCTCCACACCTACGCCGTTGGTAATCTTACGGACAGTAAAGGTCTCAGTCGAACCGCTTCCTCTGCGCTGGATGACAACGCCCTGGAAGTTCTGGATACGTTCTTTGTTTCCTTCTTTAATTTTATAATGGACAGTGATGGTATCGCCAGCCTTGAATTCGGGGAACTCTTTGCGCTCGGCCAAATCCTCTACATATTGCAATAATTCAATTTTTCCCATGACATAAAGTTTTAACGGTTATTACTCAGTTAGTTTGGCTTATTTCTTAACCATCTTGACAACAGCGGTGAAAGCTTCGGGATTGTTCATGGCCAGGTCGGCGAGAACTTTGCGGTTCAGCTCGATGTTGTTCTTGTGTAATTCGCCCATAAATACAGAATAGGAGATACCGTTGATGCGGCAACCGGCATTGATACGGTTGATCCACAGGGCGCGGAACTCTCTTTTCTTGTTCTTTCTGTCGCGGTAAGCATAGGTCTGACCTTTCTCCCATTTATTCTTGGCGACGGTCCATACGTTTTTACCTCTACCCCAGTAACCTTTAGTGCGGTTGAGGATTTTTTTTCTGCGAGCTCTTGAAGCTACAGCATTTACTGATCTTGGCATTTTTAATTAATTTGTTTTCATTTAAGCGGGATTTCTTCGAATCCACTTTGGTGCTTTAAATAATGGTTAATAACTCCTTGAAGGTGGGTATGGGTTTCACAACCTCATTCCCGCCTGGGCCTTTTAGGCCAAAAGCATTCTCTTGACACGCTTCTCGTCATCGCGGCTAACCAGAGCGGTGTGGTCGAGATTACGTTTCTGCGTGGTCTCTTTCTTAGTCAGGATGTGACTGTGATAAGCATGCTTTCTCTTAATCTTGCCGGTGCCGGTGAAAGCGAAACGCTTCTTGGCAGCGGCTTTGGTTTTCATTCTAGGCATTACTTTACTGTTTTTAAGTTAGACTATATATTGCGATAATCCAGTTTCTTATTTCTTAGGTGCAATAATCATCAGCATGCGCTTGCCTTCCAAACGAGGCATAACCTCGGGCTTGCCATACTCCAAGAGCGCCTCGGCGAATTTCAGCAACTGGGCTTCACCTTGCTCCTTGTAGACGATGGAACGGCCACGGAAGAACACGTCTACCTTTACCTTGTTACCCTCTTTCAAGAACCGCTTAGCATGGTTCAACTTGAATTCGAAGTCGTGATCGTCTGTCTGAGGGCTCAGGCGGATTTCCTTAATAACGATTTTGGTTGAGTTCGCCTTACGTTCCTTCTCCTTCTTCTTCTGCTCATAGAGGTACTTCTGGTACTCAATAATCTTGCAAACAGGAGGATTCGCATTGGGCGATATCATCACCAAATCAAGTCCTTCGTCATACGCTTTTGCCAAGGCCTCCTTGGTATTCATAATAGTAGGTTCCATGCCGTCTCCTACAACACGAACCATAGGCGCTGTGATGCGCTCGTTAATCTGATGTTCGGGTTCTCTTTTCTGAGGACCTCTACCGCGGCCTCTATTGTTATTAGAACCGCCAGGGGTAATTGCTGCTACTATAGCTTGGTTCTCCTATATTTATTAAACAATCCCAACTATTTGATTGGGCGATTATTACACACTCCAAACAGTCTAAAGATTAGACTTTTTTGGATTTGCAAAAATACACAATTTTATTGATTCCGAAAAAAAAAGTTTAGGAAAATGAATCCTCATGCTTTATCCATCAGCCAGATTGGACATCACGCCACCTCCTGACGTTCCTTTTTTGTCTCCCCTCCTGAGAGGTTAAAACAGAACTACAGCGAATGTACAACGGTCCTTCCTTTGCTCAAAGAGTCCTACACGATTTGGACGGATGATAAAACCATGTGGCGATGTGTTCCTACGAAACATGTTCACGAACAAACGACGAGACACTTTTTCGCCACCACTTATCCTTTAATTTGTAACTGGAAACCCTCGTCGATAAGAGGCTGAACCAATTGGGTCATCTCTTCGACAGTCATTTTCTCCAATCCTTGGGCAGGCGTGGGACGGTCGATTGTATATACCATAATTTCCCGTGGACGCAACTCCCTCACTATATCCATCCACCCATCCAGCACCTCGGGACGGGAGGAGTCGAAATCAAACTCCTTACTGCGCAGCATGCAAGTCTGCAGGATGAAATTGCCATGGAACTGTTTTAGCGCCTCTACCACACGCGCCACATCATATCCTGGTGCAGGATGGTTGATTCGGCCGATGAGGTCATTTGTAGGAGCGTCTATCTTCATGATAGGGTTGTCCACCTTGGTGAGCGCATGGAATACCTTTGGCAAGTGTACCCTTGTGGCATTAGACAGTACCGAGACTTTTGCCGTAGGGGCATACTGGTCACGCAGGGCTAATGTATCATCTATGATTTGAGGAAATTCGGGGTTGATGGTGGGCTCACCATCTCCTGAGAAGGTGATGGAATCCACCTGGGTACCCTCTTTCTGGAGTCGGACCAACATGTTTTGCAAATCCGTGCGAACTTTCGCAGCCGACGGGATAACAGAGTCATCTTTGCCGTCTTTGTTCCACCCACATTCACAATAGATACAATCAAAATTACATATCTTGCCTTTCTCAGGAAGCAGGTTGATACCCAACGAGGTTCCTAAACGACGACTAAAAATAGGGCCAAAAACTGTTTCTTCTCTTAACATGTAGAAAATGTATTAAAAATCACTTTACCCATCGTATATAGTCCTCTTTGCGAGGTTTTGGAGGACGTGGAGGATACACCGGACAGCCCACAATACAGTTGCCCACCCCAACATAGTCACCTTCAACTCCTAATTCGGCTAAAATCTGCTTCCCCTCGGGCATCTCGAACACCTCTCGGGCACGATTTATCCAACAGGATCCCAGTCCTAATGAATGAGCCGCCAAGAGCATATTGCCTATCACTAAGCTGCCATCCTCAACAGGAGTATGACTCACCGACCTGTCAGCAAGAACTACTAGTACCACGGGCGCACCATAGAAAGGGTCGAAATCCACCTTCCATACCTGGGCATTGAGTTTGCTCATGCGGGCAATCAATTCTTTATTAGTCACGGCCAAAATGATAGGACATTGGGTATTATGACCTGTAGCGGCATAACTCCCAGCCTCACAGATAAGTTCCAAGTCTTCTTGGGAGGGCATCTGGTCGGTGAATTTCCTACAGCTTCGACGGGTAATGATGTCTTGGATGGTTTGGTTCATATCTGACGATGTTTCTTGGATTTCTTCAGCTTAAACATCACGGTATCGGTGGTATTCTGGCCCCGGATGATGCTACTATCCATTCTGTCATGAATGGTCTTAATCATCTCGGTTGATTTGGGCTTCTGCGCTATCGTCGAATCGTTCTTCTCTGGAGACGACTGAAAAACAATCATAGAGATTATCAAATATGCCGCAAAAAAGAAAAGAATGATGGAGCAGACCTTATTCGTAACGTTGAGCACCTTGGCTGTGATGATCCGTTGGAGCATCGAGGCCAACTTGCACTTGAGAATATCCATGCCAAGCGTAGCACCCATAACGCCGATAAAGAACACGTAACGTTCGAATACCGACATGTTCAGTTCTCCGGTAATCAATGTGATGACAGAAATCCAATATATCCAGATGGTTGGATTGATGAAATTGATTAGGAAGCCTTGGAAGAAAATGGAACGCCGCCGCGGCTCCCCACCTTTGCTCCTGAACTTGATTCGGGGCTCTTTTCCCTCATAACTCTCCAGCGAGGTTACCTCCTTGCGGAAGAAATAAATGGCCATCACTATCATCACGCCTCCAGCTATAGAGGCCACCCAAACATTGTGAACAAGGCTGTACAAATCGGCATTTTTCAATACCGTAAGCATCAGAAAAACGATGATTACATCGCCCGCGCTAACACCGAAAGCAAAAGGATAGGACTTTTTGAAACCGTACTGAATACTAGTACGAATCTGCGTGAAAAATGCAGGTCCGAAACTGAAAAACAGCGACAAAGCAATGCCGCATACTATGCCTAACAGTAGTTCTATCATGGTCTCAAAAAGCATGCAAAATTAGTAATAAAAAACGACATATATAAAAAAAAGTATACGAATTGACTTTTTTTTGTATTTTTGCAAAGTCAAATATGTCATCAAATAACTAAAGGACACTTTCATTATGAAGAAGATTACCATTCTCCTATCCGCCCTCATGGCACTTTCCTTTTCCGGATGCAAGAACAGCAATACTCCCGAACAGGCCGTACTCAATTTTTATCAAGCCACTCAGAACAACGAGTACCAACAGGCCTTGTCTTATACCAATCTTGCCCCAGAGGAGCAAGAACAGGTTCTCCAAGTACTCGATCAAATGGGAATGGTCGTGCATAATTTTGAAGTCATTGAAACCAATATCGACGAAGGTGACTCCACGGCATTTGTCACCCTCCACCTTGTCACTTCCAATGCCTACAACCCCGACACCATGAGCAACGACTTGGACATTCCTTGTGTCAAGGTGGGCGACAAATGGAAAGTCAAATTTATCTAATCTGCCTGTATGGACAAGATTACAGAGCTGATGCTCCAACTCCTGCGTTGCTCACTCAATGGGCAACGACCCCAGTTGTCTGATATATCTACTGATGATTGGGAGAAATTGTATTGGCTCTCACGCAAGCATGGCGTGGTGACAATAATCTTCGATGTCATCGAAAAACTACCCGAAGCGCAAAAACCTCAGGGCGACATCGCTTTGAGTTGGGAACTATCGGCTGAGAGAACCCGCTTCCACTACAACCATCAGTCAGTGGTACTTCAGAGCCTACGTCAAAAAGCTGATGAGGCCGGCATCGGACTAATCCTTATCAAAGGAATGAGTTTAGCTAAGCTCTACCCACGTCCTGACTCACGCGCGTGCGGCGATATTGACGTCTATTTCCCCAACAACTACCAAAAGGGAAACGAAATACTTGGCAACCCAGATGCCACGCTTGATGGGAAACATACAGAGATTGTGTTTGAGGGTGTCACCATAGAAAACCACTTACATTTCTTAGACCTCAACTACCTTAGCCAACGAAAGGCCGAAGAATACATCATCAACAGCCTCAAAGATGCCTCTCCTGAGGGTTATTTGCCCCCAATGGGCAATCTAGTGTACCTGCTCATGCACACCGTCTGTCACTTGACAGCAAAAGTAAAACTACCATTAAGGAACATCCTCGATTGGGGTATTTTCTTAAGATCCCATCAAGACCAATTAGACCCTGTTGAATGCCACAAAGTTATGCGACATATCCACATGGATGAAGCATTCAATATACTTACTCTCATATCAGGTGAATTCATCGGTACCGACCTATCTCGATATATCGACCAAAATAAAATCATCGAAAAAGATGTCAAAAAAATCCGCAATCTAATCCTCAACAAAGACTACCTGCCCCCTGTCCCAAAAGAACTCAAAGGTCTCAAACGAATAAAAGCTCGCTACAATCGCCGCAGCCAACGCCGCTGGCTCTATCGATATCTCCCCTCATCAGCATGGGAAAGATTTATCAGCATTATCAAACAATCAAACTAATATATACTTTTAATACAACAAGCCAACTTAATTATCATCATTATAAATACTACAATCAACGAACATAATTATATCGAGTTTGCCTGAATCAAATGTTGTACAAAATAAAAAAGCTGACCATGAAGGTCAGCTTTTTTATTAATTGAATAATTTGAACTATTCAGTCATATCAGCGTAAGTGGCCAAGAAAGCTCGAGCACCGGCAACAGTGTTGCCAACCCACAGGTCACCATTACCGAAATGGATGATACCACCTCTGTTCTGAACATAGGAATCAAGACCACCTTCATAACCGCCAAAGTTTTCACCAAGAGTCTGGAAATTGACTTCCATAGCATAACGGTTGTTACGCATAATAGGATTGGTGGTTTCGGAAGCATTGGTAACAAAGCACATAACGATGGTTTCAGTACGAGCAGCTGTAGTGTCAGTAGCAGGAATCTCAAGATTGGTCCAGAAGGAGAAAGCCATACGGAAATTCTTGGTGTCAAAATTTTGAGCAGGAGCAATAGGAATGATACCAGCGATGTTCTGCACTTCAGTATTATTCTGGTTTTCACGGATCGTCTGATTAGCGGGAGCGGTGAAAAGAACAACCTGACGACCACTATTAGGCATAGCGTCATCAACAACCATAATAGGCTGGTTCATGTTAGAATAGTCAAGATGAGCAGCACCATGGAGCTTAATATTACTCATGATACGACCCTCATGAAGATAGAAATTGGGGCAAGGAGAATTGGCGCCGTAGCTAACACCAGTAAGAGGAGCAAAAACCTTATTAGCCCAGTTAGGACCATAGATGAAAACAGGAGAAAGGAAAGCACAAGCATTCTTTAAAACAATACGATTGTGCTGATTAGCGATATCAGTGATACCATAGTACATGGGCCAAATGGGGAGTTCATCACCAACAAGGCGGATGATACTGTTATCAAAGGTATTGAAAGTAGCACCGTTCAAAGCTTGAACTTGAGCGGGGAAAGTAGCAGTATAGTTGGTACCATCAAACTGGATAGCATTAGCGGGATAAACGAAATCGTAGCGGCCATCAGCAGAAACAGAGGCAGTAACCTTAGCGAGAGGACTCACTGAAGTGGTTGATTCGAAATAATCATCGCTAACCTGAGGAACAACATTGTAGGCTACCTGGTTAACATAAATCTGATCATTTGAATTGAACCAAATTTGTTTATAATTACCAGCAAAGGTCTGCTTGTCAGATGATTGAGTATCATCCATATTCAAACCAAAGGTAATCTTATCGCCATTGATGGTGTAACCGTTGCTTTCTTCCTTGTTACAAGCTGCGAACAGAAGCATCGTGCTAGCAGCAAAAATCATTAAACTCTTTTTCATTTCCATTCAAATTTTAAAGGTTAAAAATTAACGATAGTTCCACCATTGATAATTTCTTCAGTACCGATAACACTGAGGCTGAAGCCGTTTTCAACGGCGACTGATTTGACTTGGACTGCAGGTGTCAAATAAACCCGTTTCATGTTTTCTTTCATTTTTTGATTGTGTGTTTAAAAACGTTATTAATAAATTGTTTATTCCTTTTAGAAGTTTTTCCACAAAAATGGTGGTCAAACTCATGTGCCCATCAAGACTATTATTGCCATTAGGGGCACAACATTAACTTACTTTTTTCCTTTTTTTGCCTTTTTGTTTTTATTTTTTAATTAACATCCAATTGTTCATGATTAAGCATAATAACCTGAAAATGAATCGCGTACAGCAATCACACTTATCAAATCATTCATTCTTAATCTTTGCAAATATACATATTTTTTTTTATTCGGCTAAAAAAATCGTAAATTTGCACTAAAAATTTTTTATCATGTCAAAAATCAGCAAAACAAATGCCGCGAGATTGCTTGACCAACATAAAGTGATCTACGAACTCATCCCTTACGAAGTTGACGAGACTGACCTTGGTGCACAACATATAGCAGATCAGTTGGGCGAGGATATTAACCAAGTATTTAAAACGTTAGTGTTGCAAGGAGACAAAACAGGTTACTTCGTTTGCGTTATTCCTGGTGCCGAAGAGGTTGACCTGAAAAAGGCTGCCAAAGCCACCTGTAACAAAAAATGCGACCTGATTCCCATGAAAGAGTTACTGCCACTCACCGGTTATATTCGTGGCGGGTGTAGTCCGATTGGTATGAAGAAAGCACTCCCCACTCTCGTACATTCTTCAATTACTCAACTTGACCAAGTTTATGTAAGTGCTGGGGTGCGGGGACTACAATTTAAGCTCTCCCCCAATGACTTAATCAAAATAACTCACGCCACTATATGCGATCTTATTGCGTCAAAAGAGTAAAAAAGGAAGCGACCTCCACATTCAGAGGTCGCTTTACATTTTCGCAACAATAATAGTATAAGAACTATATAATAACAATTCTTTTAATGACTCAGTACCTACTTCAAATTGACAGCAATCTGAAGTTCATCCAACTGATCCTGAGAGATGGGAGACGGACTACCGCTCATCACATCGCGTCCACTATTGTTTTTGGGGAAAGCAATAAAGTCGCGAATGCTATCAGCGCCACCGAAAAGTGAGCAGAGTCGGTCGAAACCAAAAGCAAGTCCTGCATGAGGAGGTGCTCCAAAAGTAAAGGCATCCATCAAGAAACCAAACTGCTCATACGCCTTCTCGTCAGAAAAGCCTAAGGTATGGAACATCTTGTTCTGTAAGCTACGGTCATGGATACGGATAGAGCCACCGCCAACCTCCACACCATTCATTACAATATCATAGGCGTTCGCACGGATTTCACCCCATTTGCTCTCATCATCCAAAAGAGCCTCATCTTCGGGCTTAGGAGCCGTAAATGGATGGTGCATAGCATAGTAGCGCTGAGTTTCTTCGTCCCATTCCAGCAACGGGAAATCAATCACCCACAAAGGAGCGAAAACCTCCGGATTTCTCAATCCTAACTGATTGCCCATCTCAAGTCGAAGAGCACACAACTGAACGCGCGTCTTCATAGCAGGTCCACACAATATAAGCATCAGGTCTCCTGGCTTGGCACCAAATTTCTCAGCAACAACTTTAAGATCATCTTGAGTGTAAAATTTATCGACGCTGGACTTAAAACTACCATCGGCATTGTATTTCACATATACCAAACCACCTGCACCAACCTGCGGACGCTTAACAAACTCTGTCAGAGCATCCAACTGCTTACGTGAGTACTCGGCACAGCCTTCTGCATTGATACCCACAACCAGCTCAGCATTGTCAAAAAGACCGAATCCATGACCCTTCACCACATCGTTCAACTCAACAAATTTCATACCGAAGCGTATGTCGGGTTTGTCGCTTCCATAGTAACGCATGGCATCATGCCAGGTCATACGAGGGAAGTTGCCAAATTCCAAACCTTTAACCTCCTTGAAAAGGTGTTTGGCCAAACCTTCAAACATATTGAGCACATCTTCTTGTTCCACAAAAGACATCTCGCAATCAATCTGCGTGAACTCGGGCTGACGGTCTGCACGGAGATCCTCGTCACGGAAGCAACGTACTATCTGGAAATAACGGTCCATACCTGCCACCATCAGCAACTGCTTATACTGTTGAGGACTCTGTGGAAGAGCATAGAATTCACCTGGATTCATGCGCGAAGGGACTACAAAATCACGAGCACCTTCCGGGGTCGACTTGATCAGCATAGGAGTCTCTATCTCCAAGAAATCGCGGTCGCTCAAGTAATTGCGGACCAACATTGCCATACGATGACGCAGTTCTAGATTCCTTCGTACAGGATTGCGACGGATATCCAGATAACGATACTTCATACGCAAATCATCACCACCATCACTATTATCTTCAATAGTAAAAGGAGGGGTCTTGGCTTCATTAAGGACATTAAGTTCTTTTACATCGATTTCAATCTCACCAGTGGGAATCTTCGTGTTCTTGCTGGCACGCTCAATCACCACGCCTTTGGCCTGGATAACATATTCGCGTCCCAACTTTCGGGCCTTCTCACACAACTCAGCATTGGTTTCCATGTTGAAAGCCAACTGAGTAATTCCATAGCGGTCACGCAGGTCGATGAAAGTCATGCCACCCAAGTCACGCGAACGTTGTAACCATCCGCAGAGCGTTACCTCCTGACCCACATGATGAATATTCAGTTCTCCGCAAGTGTTTGTTCTGTACATTGTTATGTTCTATTTATATATTGTTCTATCGTAGTCAATGGAGCAGATAATGGCCAAACAATTACATAGCAGGAGCAGGTGCCTCTGCAGGTGTAGCAGCAGGTGCTGCGGGAGCAGGATTCTGTGCAACGGCATCTGCTACTCCTTCGGTCACGGCCACCATATTTTCACTTACTTTTCCAAAGAACTTACCTATGAAGGAAGTCTCTTTGTCGTAGTGTAATGCATCTATGCCAAATCTGTCAAAATAATTATTGAAGTAAAGGAGGAGGAAAACAACAATCAACACCACCAAGATGAATAATACCCATCGCAGCCACTTGGGCATAGACTTCACGGCATACGGATCGTTGGCCACAATCTTAGGATACTTAGCCATATCGGTCAAAGTAGCGCCAAAACGAGTGTTCACCAAAATCTTTGAGTTGATAGCCCATCCATTAGCATTCAGAACAGGTCCCAAATTGCGATTGCGCAGCTTCAGCCAAGCCAAAAACATCGACGGGCCTGAGATACAGAGCATCACCACTACCACAACCAAGATAAAGTTAGGCAAAGAGCTGAACATTACCTTAAAGACCCCAGTGAGAGCCTGAAGGACAAATCCCAAAGCCAAGCCAATAGCTGCAAAAATACCTGCAAATTTTGCGATATCGAAAGCTTTCTTTGTATCCGGTGCTGGAACTGGTTTTCCGTCAGCACCAATATAAGCGGTAACATTATCGGCTTTAGCCGTAAGATTGTCAAATGACTTTGCCTCTTTCTCCTCTGCAGACTTAGACAATTTATCGGTAACCCATCTTCCAAACTTACGATAAGGAGACCAGAAAGCCTGACGTAAACTGATAGGATTGTCGACAATCTGAGTAATCACAGCATCCCAATCTTGACCTGCATTATCATAGAAGATCGCGTTCTTTCCCACACGTACACTATTTACCTCTCCATCGGTGAGAACGGCCACGATGTCCATTGTGGCATTCTTCACTTTAGAGGTGCACTTACAGTAGAGAAGGAACATACCACTCAATTTCGAACCGTCCATGTGTTTCGGCACATCGGTCACCTTCATGCAAAGATTCAAGCAGCGGGAGTCAATATACAGTTTACCGGCTTGGAAGATGGCCTGCTTCGAAAGGTCATAGAAATCGGTCATCATCACATAGTTGCGCAACAGCGTATAGAAATCTCTATAAAGGTGCAACAAACGCTCGAGCGGTTTAATAATCTCATGCTCATCGTTCATCTTCTCGGCCTGGTTGTCGTTGATTGCCTTCACCTCGTCAGCCTTAGCGGCAACATAGGCATCTATTTTAGCAACCACAGCATTCCATTCTTCCTCATTGATACTTTCCTTACCATGATAATCAACATCCAATACCAAACTCTTTACCTTACCGAAAGCTCCTTGCCAAACAGGGTTAATACCCTCATTGATAGGCAAAACAGCATTGGCGATGGGACGGGAGATAGGATAGCCCGAAATTTCATCAACACTGGTTGAGAGATTTTTATCACTAATTGCAGCCACTTTTTCAACCGAAACATCCAAAGCTTCTGCACAATCATCATGAAACTGTATGAACTTACAGCGGATGAAATAGTCAGCAATCTTGTCGCGCACAGCATTCACCGCTGCCACAGCGTCATCGGTATTCTCGCCGTAAGGAGCCGTTGCAATCGTCAATGAGTCCAAACTATCCTCCAACTGCTTCTGGCAGTCCTCATCGTAATGAGAAAGAAACTCATCCAGTTCAGCCAGAGAAATTGTAGTCTTATTCAAACCCATAATCTTAAGAACCTGTTTGGCACTTTCCTGCAATTTTGCACCCTCTTCATTATCAATGTTGAAATCATCCAAATCGATGAAATCATGTCCCAACAAGATGGTGTTAGGATCCTTCACAACAGAGCACAACCATTCTGCTGCCTTCACGACCTCTTCCACACGAATCTTACCGTCACGATCGTAGTCAATCAAATCAAGGGTTCTCTCGTCCAGTTCAAGACCTTTCACAGGGCAACTCAAAACAGTCCACATCTTTTCGTCAAGTTCGCGAAGATGGGCAATGTCGGCACCGCAGGCAATATTCACACGTGTAGTGCCACCCAAAGAGCAATAAGACCATTTGTAACTGCCCTTTGAATTAACCAAATCGGTAAGTTTCTTTTTCATAGGAGTCGAATTATATTATTAATAGACTTGCAAAGATACAACTTTTTTTCAAAATAAATGGAAACGATATAAAAATATAATGTTAATAGAAAAATAAATAAAGACAAACCTCAAATTGCATAACACAATCATCCGAATAATCCCTCTATCATCTCTTCCCCCATCCACCGAATCTATCATCTCTATCCCCCTCTATCGAATCTATAAAAAACAAAAAAAGGGAGCCATCTCTGACTCCCTCTGTAAAAGATTGGCGGCGACCTACTTTTCCACAAACCAGTGCAGTATCATCGGCGATGAGAGGCTTAACTTCTCTGTTCGGAATGGGAAGAGGTGAACACTCCCTCTATAGCCACCAAAATGTAAGGTTTAACACATCGGTACAGGACATATAGGAACCATACGGAAAGTCTTCGGGTAATTAGTACTGCTCGGCTTTGCCGTCGCCGACTTTACACCTGCAGCCTATCAAGGTCGTAGTCTCCGACCACCCTTTGACGAAGTCTCATCTTGGGGCGGGCTTCGCACTTAGATGCTTTCAGCGCTTATCCCATCCCGACATAGCTACCCGGCGGTGCCACTGGCGTTACAACCGGTACACTAGAGGTCGGTCCAACTCGGTCCTCTCGTACTAGAGTCAGAGCCCCTCAAACTTCAAACGCCCACAACAGATAGGGACCGAACTGTCTCGCGACGTTCTGAACCCAGCTCGCGTGCCACTTTAATCGGCGAACAGC
>JAEEGH010016120.1_pt1 | contig 16110 bp, 23 predicted proteins | sample 9134181 | NCBI WGS metagenome assembly JAEEGH01 (sample SAMN16246544, study PRJNA631951) | gut metagenome | biome: gut microbiome; feature: rumen; material: DP-attached | host: Bos | place: Iran: Karaj | collected 2018-10
TGCAAAGAGCTCGCAGATAATTGAAATGGTCATACTTGAAGCCGTCTTCATCGGTCTTTTGGGTGGTGTCATTTCTCTGGCCTTGATGGGAACCATCGTATTCATTTTCCACACTTCACTTGCCGAACTTTTGAAAGTTCCGTATATCGTCTCTGATGTTGCGGTCATCCTTCCTCTCATTGCAAAGTGTTTGATCATCTCTTTGATTACCGCGGTCTTGGCTTCACTCTATTCGGCTATAAGAATCGGCAGAGCAGAGCCTTATAGTTTGATAAAGGGGGATGAGTAAGATGCTTTTGAATGTTGAAGGACTAACTAAGAAATATGTCCGCGGCGGAGTTGAATTTGCTGCTGTCGACGATGTCTCTTTCTCATTGAATGAGGGGGAGTTTGTTTCAGTCGTCGGTCATTCCGGTTGCGGTAAATCGACACTGTTCAGCGTCATCGCTGGTCTTGTTGAACCGACATCTGGAAAAGAGGTATTTGATGGTGTTGAGTTCTTTAGCCTTTCCGATAATGAAAAGGCACAGTGTAGGAATACTAAGCTTGGCTATATCCTGCAGGGACAGAATCTTCTACAGAACTTCACCGTCATTGAGAATATCTGTATGCCGCTCTCACTGGGAAAGACAGGTATAGATAATGCCAAAATCGAGGATGTACTTGAAACTTTCGGTCTTACAAATGTGGCCAAAGAGTATCCTGTAAATCTTTCAGGCGGTGAACAGCGCAGGGTATCGATTGCAAGAACGCTGGTCCATTCTCCGAAACTCATTATTGCTGATGAACCTACCAGTAACCTGGACCCGACTAACAGCCAGATAATCATCGATGCTTTCAGAAAAGCCTGCCGTGAAGGCGCTACAGTCTTGATGAGCTCCCACAACATTGCTCTGGCGGATACTGCTGATCGTCAGTTCAAGATGGCGAATGGGAAACTGTCAGTCTAATCAAGAATTGCTATCTTTGAAAGTGAAAAAAAAGGGTTGCTCAGCAACCCTTTTTTACGTATTTTGTTTGGTTTTCTCTGCGTGTTAAAATTATTAACACCTTTTCGGGGGAGTGTTGGAATTGGCAGACAAGCATGACTTAGGATCATGTGCCGAGAGGCGTCGGGGTTCGAGCCCCCGCTCCCCCATTCAATTATCTCAGTGTACAGCTGGATAGTGGAATATCTGTCCTAGGATTGGCTGATTTTTCAGCATACAGATAGAATACGTTGGCATCAGATTCGTCGATGATCGATTCGAGGATGGGATGACGGCGCATCTTGAGGAATCTTTCCATACTGCGCTTGTTTCCTACGTCTCCCCATACTTTCATGACCTGTCCGGCAGTCATCTTATCAAGCTGCTCCTGCATCATCTTAAGCGGTTCAGGGCAGGTGAGTCCGCGGGCATCTACTGTGCCTACTATTTCATATTTTTCTTCCATATCGAGTAACCCCCTTCGATACGTAAATAATACGTTTCTATTATATAACACTGTTTTCTGTCGGATAATGTGATTTTAGTTATCAAAACTACAAATAAATAAATATATTTTACTATTGACATGCATTATTTTTATGAATAAGATTAAGCCAAAATACTTTTAAAGGGGTGGATCATGTCTACTTTTTTCAAGCAAAGTAAGTGGATCATCCTGGCAGGTGCACTCTTTGGTTGCCTTGGTGCATTAGCAGTAAACCTTGGCAATCCTTCCAACATGGGTATCTGTGTTGCCTGTTTCATGCGCGACATTGCCGGTGGTCTCAAACTCCAGAATGCAGCCATCGTCCAGTATCTCCGCCCTGAGATTATGGGTTTTGTCCTTGGCGCATTCATCTCAGCCCTGGCTTTCAAAGAATGGAAGCCTCGTGGCGGCTCATCTCCCATCGTTCGTTTCGTAATCGGTATCTTCGTCATGTTCGGCGCCTTGGTTTATCTTGGCTGCCCTGTTCGAATGATGCTCCGAATGAGCGGTGGCGACCTCAGCGCCTTCATCGCTCTCGCCGGTCTGGTTGCCGGTATTCTTGTTGGTGTAGTCTTCCTTAAGAAAGGCTTCTCCCTTGGTAGAGCAGGTGAAGTTTCCAAGGTCGCAGCATCCATCATGCCGATCGTCATGCTCGTCCTCTTGGCCTTCCTTGCAATCGCTCCTTCCTTCATCGCATTCTCTGAATCTGGTCCTGGTTCCCTCCATGTCAACTGGATTCTCGGCCTTGCCCTCGGTGCAATCGTTGGTTTCGCAGTTCAGCGAACTCGTTTCTGCTCCATCGGCGGTTGGAGAGACATCTTCTTGGCTAAAGATTTTTATCTTTTCAGCGGTTTGATTGCATTCATCGTTGCAGCTCTCCTTACTAACCTCATCGCTGGTAACTTCGGTGAAGGTGGTCTTGTTACCACTATCGGTTCCCGAACTGTTGATGTCTTCTACAAGGCTGGTATTCATGGTCAGCCTATCGCTCTTCCTTATGCTGATGTTGAGGGTTCCACTTCATTCTTCGGCACTGCTGTTGCTCAGTACATCTTCTCCTTCCTCGGCTTTGTCGTGGTCGGTCTTGGTTGTACCATGCTCGGCGGTTGCCCTCTCCGCAACCTCATCCTTTCAGCTGAAGGTGATACCGATGCTGGTATCGCAGTCTTCGGTATGATCATCGGTGGCGCTCTCGCTCACAACTTTGCTATCGCTTCTTCTGGTGCTGGCATGGGCGCTAACGGCGGCATCGCTGTTATCATTGGTCTGGTATTCTTGCTCGTTCTCGGTTTCACGGCCAGAGAAAAAGCATAGTCAATAGATATGTAGCATGCTAGAATTTTTACAAATCTAGCATGCTACATAGGGGTGTTCATATGGCTGAAGAAAAAAGGAAATTCATAGGTGACGGCATCGTCCTTTTCAGTGAAGTTGCACAGGCGATGAAAGGTGAAAAAGTCTTGAGGGCGAACAAGTTCGATCTCAAGCTTATTGCTCCTCCGCCTGAATTGCGTATGGGTTGTGACCTCGCAGTCGAGGTCAATCTGGTTGAAAAGTATGCTATCACCAGAGTACTGAACGACAACAGCGTTGCGTTTTCTGATATTGCACCGCTCAAAGTCGGTACATCGGAATTTCTTGATGTGGTCAAAGTGACCGATTTCGGTCAGTGGACCATGGTCAAATCAGGCAATATGAAACTTACTTATGAGAAATCTTCGGGCATCATCGTCAACATCTCTGGAGGCGGATGCCCGGATATTCCTTATCTGAATCTCGAGATGGTCGACAAGACCCTTGAGGAAGCTCCCTTACCTAAGAATCTTGGATACACCCTTTGCGCTACCATGCTTCAGCGTGCTTATGATGAAGCTGTAACTTTACATGCGGAGGGTAAATAAGATGTTATTACTATGCGGTTCTATTCCCGATAAAGATTTTCCTATGACTTTTGGTCAGGTCTCTTTAGCTGACGAAAAGCATCTTGAAGTCAATGGACTGAAATTCGATCGTATGCAGGGCACTGCCGTCATGATCAGCGCGGCACTCGCCATCACTACTCATTTCCGCGAAGAAGCTCCTTACGTTTTGATCGCTGGAGACCATGGTAGTGGTGAAGGTTCCCGTGCCATTTTCAATTATCTCATCGATCACGTTGCAGAACTCAAACCTGATTACATTACGATGCATTACTGTCTTCCGATCATGAACATGATCAAGAAGGTCGTTGCGGCTGTAGATCAGTGTGAAAAACGTCCTTTTTTGATTGCAGATGCAGGTGCTATGTATGCAGCTAAAGGCGCTGGATTAGCAGAGAAATTCGATGTATTCACTCCGGATCCCTCAGAGATTGCTTTCCTTGCTGATCCAACGGCAACACATCCGGCTTACATCTCTAAACACCTTTTTGATAATAACGCCGATACGATTCCTGACCAGATCAAGGCAGCATATGCCAATCACAGTGCTGCTAAAGTCATGGTAGTAAAAGGTAAGAAAGACTTTGTGGCCAAGGATGGTGAGATCATCACTACCATCGAAGAACCGAATGTTCCTATGCTCGAACCGATTGGAGGAACCGGCGATACCATAACCGGTCTCGTTTCAGGCCTTATTGCTGTCGGACTCGAACCTGATACTGCAGGTATCTTTGCCTGCCGTACTAATAGGACTGCCGGTAAGCTGCTCAACCCCACTCCTGCAACGAAGGCACGTGAATTGGTCGATATGTTCCCCAGAGTCTGTAAAGAATATTATTGCTCATGGAGCGGTCTCTGTTACCTTCCGCCCGATGAAGCATAAAAGGAGAAGTTAATGGTTGAATTAGATCTCAATGGTCTGTCTTGTCCGATGCCTTTGATCAAGACTCAGAAGGCGATTAAGGATCATCCAGGCGAAGAACTCTTTATCAAAGTCGATTTGGCCACTGCCCGAGATCATTTAGTTCGCCTTGCTGGCGAGAAGGGTTATAAGGCTGAGGTCGAAGAAGTCGGTCGTGAGTATCACATCAAATTTATTCCTGCTTAAGGAGAAACACAATTATGAAAGAACTAGATTGTCGTAAACAGTTTTGCCCGGTACCTGTACTGAACACCAAGAAGGCTATTGAAGGCGGCGAAAAAGAATTGTCCGTTTTGGTGGATAACGCACCTGCCCGTGATAATGTCAAGCGATTTGCTTCCAATCTTGGTCATTTTGTCGATGTCGTTGATGAAGGTAATGGCAACTTCAGAGTCAATATCGCGGTCAATCCTGATGCTAAGCCTCTCGATGCTGATCACCCTGATTCTGATGCTTATGCAGTATTCATCACTTCCGATAAACTCGGTGAGGGCGAACCTGAACTCGGCGGTATCCTGATGAAAGCATTTCTCAATACCATCGGCGATTCACAGCCACTTCCTTTGGAAGTCATTTTCATGAACAATGGTGTCAAGCTGGCTTGTGAAGGTTCCGAAGTTCTCGATTCCTTGAGTGCTTTGGTTGAGAAGGGTGTCAAGATCTATGTCTGTGGTACCTGTCTCAACTATCTCGACATCCTTGAACAGAAGAAGATCGGGGAAGTCGTTGGCATGTTCGATATCGTAAACTTGCTCATCGGCGCACCTAAGGTCATAAAGATCTAGTTATATATCAGTCATGGAAAAAGGCACTGAACCGATTCAGTGCCTTTTTTATTGCGGTTTTTTAGATATCGATTGAGCGTTGCAATGCATTGGCGCAAGCTTCCCAGAATCCTTCAGTAAGTGTAGGGTGCGCGAAGATTGTGTCTTCGATATCTTCCAGTGTCATTCGATTTTTTATGGCCAGGACTGCGTTTGAGATGAGCAGATTGGCATCCAGACCAACGATGCTCGTGCCAAGTATTTGGTGTGTGGTCTTGTCTGCAATTACCTTGATGAATCCTGTCCTTTCGCCTTTGACGGAGGCTACGGCGTGTGCTCCCATGGGGAACTTTCCGACCAATATCTCATCTTTGGCTTCTTCGGTGATGCCGACGGCTGCGAATTCCGGATCGGTGAATACACAGCGAGGGACTGCAGAATCATCATATCTCTTGCAGTTCCCGTTTATTGCGTTCTCAGCAGCTACCAGAGCCTGAGCTTTTCCGGTGTGGGCAAGCATCATTCCGCCGGTCACATCTCCGATAGCATAGATACCTGGGGTGCTGGTCTCCATATATTCGTTGACCGATATGCCTGAGCGGTCATGCTGAATTTCTGTGATTGAATCGCTTATGAAGGGAGATTGTCCGATGCCTGAAAGGATCAGATCAGTCGCCAATTCTTTGGTTTCATTCTTGTAAGAGAATACGATGGTATTGTCAGTGACTGATTGGATAGTGCATGAAGTGAAGATATCGATATGTTTCCTCTTGAGTGCACGTTCAAGTGTTAAGGATGCTTCCTGGTCTTCTCTGGGGAGGATATGTGGCATCATTTCAAATATAGTCACATGACTGCCAGCTCTGGTGAGCATCACCGCAAATTCTAGTCCGACGGCTCCTCCGCCGATGATGGCACAGCGCTCTGGTATGTTGTCCTGTTTTAGCAATGCTTCTGCATCCAGAGCGTTTGGAATCATGGGTAGTCTCTTGGGGACTGATCCTGTTGCCAGTATGATACGGTCGCAGATGATCGTCTCATCATTGCATATTACCGTATGTGCATCTCTGACGGATGCCTCTCCCATGATGATCTGGATGCCGTGATTTTCCAGGAGAGTCTTGAGACCATCACGTCGCATTGAAATGAAATCATCTTTTTCTTTGATGCTATCGCACCACGGTTTTGATGCGGTCGAATTAAGCATGAATTTAGTAGGTATGCAGGCCCAATTTAGGCAGGCTCCGCCTAACAGTTTCTTTTCGAATAAGAATACTTCCGCGCCCAGTTCGGCACATCTGATGGCTGCCGTATATCCGGCCGGACCCGATCCAATCACGGCGATCTTCATCAGTTACATATCCTTGGTATATTCGGTGTTGGTCATGAGATCTGATGATATCGGTTCGCTGAGCTTAACCTTGACCAGCCATCCTTCTTCATATGGGGAATGGTTGATGGTGACAGGCTTGTTCTCGAGTATTGTGTTAACGTCGACGACGGTTCCTGTAACAGGGCTTATCAGATCATTGGATGCTTTATTTGATTCGATGACTCCGAATTCTTCGTCTGTAGTAAGGGTATCACCTATTGCGGGAAGCTCGACATAAACGACATTTCCGTACGTCTTCTGAAAGAAATAGGTCATACCAAGAAGGACTGTATCTTCTCCCAGATCTTTGACCCAGACATGATTTTTACTGTATTTCAGATTTGCAGGATGCATCTTTGCCTCCTTGGATAAGTTCATACAGATTTTATCATATATAACTAATGTATATTGGAGGTAAATGTAACAAAAGTTTATTGACTTTGCTTCTAATGCTCCATAAAATTCACTTATCATCCATTATTCATGGGGGTGTGATTTATGGAAGAGAAAGATAAAGCTCTTATCGTTTTCGACTACATCTACCACGCTATGCGTGCCAAACATGTCCTTGAGGAAGCGGGTTTTAATATCCGCGAGGTTGCTCCTCCCGTTGATTACCGTACCGGTTGTGATCTTGCCATCGAAGTTGGTACAGATGACGTCGATGCTGCAGAGGATCTGCTTATCGAAAAAGATGTCCTGATCTTGGATATCCTATTCATGCCCAGCAGTACCTCACTGACGCCGATTTACCTTACCAAGCTCATCAAGGTCGTCGATTATGGCGATTACATCATGGTCCGCTGCGGCAATATGAAGATCACTTTCGTTAAAGAGACCGGAAAGATCGTCAATATCTCCGGCGGCGGTTGTCCCGATATCCCATACCTTGGTATGAAGCTCTACGGTACTGTCTTGGGCGAAGGTCCGAGACCGCGTGAGATCGGTAAAACGATCTGTGCATATACCTGTGAGCATGCTTATGAAAAAGCACTTGAGATCTTCAACGAACTCCATGGTAAGAAGGGGAAATAGAGATGTTGTTATTAGTTGGTACTATCCCTATGGATGGAATGCCGCTTACTTTCGGTAAGTGTGAATATGATGGTTCTACTCTCAAGATCGGTGATGTCGTACTCGAGGGACAGTATGTCACCCTCGGTACTGCCGCTATGATATGTGCGGCTTGTGAGACCTGCAACGCTGCGGGTGCCGAATTACCTTATGCCTGTGTGGTTGGTGATACTGGTATGGGCGAAGGCAACAAAAAACTCTTTGATTATCTGATCGAGAACATCACTGAGATCAAGCCTTCGGTCATGACATTACATTACATCCTGCCCACGAAAGACCTCTTCGTAAAACTTGTAGATACAATCGATACCTTGGAAAAACGTCCTTTCATGATCGCCGATGCCGGTGCGCTCCTTAATGCCAAGGCTGTCGGTATCAGCCGACGTTTCGACATGTTCACTCCTGATCCTGGTGAACTCAGCTTCCTGGCTGATAAAGAAGCTGCACATCCGGCTTATGTCCAGCACTTCATCTTCGACGTTGATCAGACTGAAGTTCCCAAACTGAGCAAGCAGGCTTACAATGACGGAAATGCTCCCAAATATATGATCGTCAAAGCTCCTGTAGACCACATCATAGTTGACGGAAAAGTCGCTGCTGTGGTCAATGAACCTAACGTTCCTACTATGGAGCCGATCGGTGGCACCGGTGATACCATTACCGGAGAATCTTCTGCTTTGATCTCGACTGGTATGCCTGTTGAGAAAGCTTGTGAGATGGCGTGCAAGATCAATCGTGTAGCAGGTGAGATGGCACAGCCGATTCCTGCTACTACTATTGCACAGTTTATTCCATTCATCGGAAAGGCGACAAAGAAAGTACTTGCCGTTTAACACTACTACCAAAGGGGGATGATTATGGTAGCAACTTTAAAAGGCATCTGGGATTCTATCAGGTCCTGGATAAAGAGTTTCAAATTCAGGCTCAGTGATAATATGGCCCTCATTACCGGCATCGCCATGGGCGTGCTTGCAGCGGTGGTGCAGGGCTATTTCAATGTCCAGCCGCCAGTCGGTGCCGGCATCTGCGCTGTGTCCCATCCGGCCAACCTGGTCAACTGGGTCGTCAATCAGATCTTTGGCACTTCGTTTACGATTCATTCGATCTTCGTTACTTTGCCGGTATTGACCAGTGTTGGTTTTATACTGGGTTCTTTTATTGCTGCTGTTATCAACAAAGAATTCAAGTTCAGGAAAGGTCCCGTAAGAGATAATCTCTTGGCCTATATCCTTGGTTTCATGGTCATTGTTTTTGGTCTTATGTGGGGCTCTTGTCCTATCCGTACAGCAATCCTTGCCTCATATGGCATGGTCTTCGCTTATGTGGTGCTGGGTGCGATCGTCCTGGGCGTGATCGCTGCCTGCGAATACATCAAATGGAAGGTGAGGAGGTAGGATATGCTTACATTTAAGACTAGTATCATCACTCTGGTTGTCGGTATGATCCTTGGCTACCTTGGCCAGCGCTCACGTTTCTGCACCATCAGCGGTGTCCGAGACTTCTATTTGATGCGTGACAGCTATCGACTTAAAGGCTTTTTAGGCATCATCATCGGCGGTATCATCGGTTTCGGTGCCGTCAATATCTTCAACGGCAAGCTGCAGGACTTCCTACATCCCGGTTCTTTCGAGATCATGCCGATCCTGGCTGATGGTTTCAATGTCGAACCTCTCATTCTGGTACCTGTCAGTTTGCTGGGTGCCTTTGTGATGGCTTATTTCTCTGTCATGGCTGAAGGTTGTCCGTTCAGACAGCATGTTATTGCCGGTGAGGGACGTCTTTCTGGTATCCTATATTTACTTGGACTTGTATCAGGCGTTCTCTTCTTTGATATCGTTCTGGTACCGATACTTCAGGTAATCTCTTTGCTGTAAGAAAGGCGTTCATTATGAAACAGGGTAATTATTGGCCATACAATCTGGATAAGAAGACCGAGATGAAGCCTGCTCCTGTTTATCCGAAAGCTGAAGAACCTAAGGAAACAGTGGAATCGCACGTTTCGCCGGAAACGGCAGTTCCTAACGTTGAGAGTGTGAAAGATCATGCTCCAAAGATTCCGATGTTCAACCCGTACAGGGCAATAGATGATGACCTTGATTGGGCAGATGACTGGGATGACGAAAAAGACAGCATAGATTAAAAACTGAAAAGAGATGCGCTGCATCTCTTTTTCTTTATTGTTGCATGAAAAAAAATGGATAGTGCTAGAATTAAATTAAGAATCATTGCTTAAAGGATCATTTTATGGACGAGAGAAATCTTCAGAAAAGATTAATGTTGGCGATTATTGTTAATATCGCAGTCATTGCATTGGTAGTCTGGACCATGCTCAGTGATTTCAAGGTTCTTGGATGGAGCATGTTTGCATATTATACTGAACTCTCCAATATCTTCGCTCTCGTCACATGTGGGCTGGGAGCAGCCTATAGCGTGATCGCTATCATGAAAAGGAGTTATATCCTCCCTGAATTCGTCAAGATCCTTAAGTATGTTGCAGCCTGTCTGCTCACTATCGTCTTCCTTGTCGTACTCTTTGTACTGACACCTTATCAGATGGCAGCCGGCGAATCGATCTTCAGTCTTGTTAAGGGAACTATGCTCTTTACTCACATCGTGGTTCCCATTTTGGTCGTGGCGGATTTCATTTTCCTGGCCCCGGCTGAGCGACTTGAGTTTCCCGTTACTTTTATTCCCATCACAGTTTCTGTTCTGTATGCAGTAGTCATCTTCCTCCTCTATGGATTGAACGTTGTTGCGGTGCCTTATTTCTTCCTCGATATAAAGAGTAATCCGACTTATCTGACGATCCTTTATCTTATCGGAATGATGGCGCTCGTCTATCTGGTTTCTTTCTTCCTTCGCAAGCTCGATTCTCATTTCGGACCTTGCATCCATTAGGCAGTTATCAGCGCTGTTTCCAATTAATCAAAAAATGTTGGACAGGATAGGCATTTTTATAATATAATGCCTAGTTGCTAACGTTTTTCGTCTGGAGGATATTTAAATAGTTAAGGAACTTAGAACCAATCAGATGATCCGCGCACGTGAAGTACGTGTAGTGGGCGATAAAGGTGAACAGATGGGTGTTCTACCCATCGCACAGGCAAGGGAAATGGCTGAAAGACTGGGTCTCGATCTGGTCGAAGTTGCTCCCACCGCAGTACCACCAGTATGTCGCCTTATGGATTACGGAAAGTTTAAGTATACTCAGACAAAGCGAGAAAAGGAGAATCGCAAGAGTCAGAAAGTTACTGAGATCCGAGAGATCAGGGTTCGACCGAAGATCGGTGACCATGATTTCGATGCCAAAGCTAGAACTGCCCGCAAGTTGCTAGAAGGCGGAGATAAAGTCAAAGTGACAGTAATGTTTAGAGGTAGGGAGAATACCCATTCGGAACTGGGTATCGCACTTATCGAAAAGATGGCGGAGCAACTCCAGGATATCGCTTCAGTTGAAAAGTTACCTACACGCGAAGGGGCTCGGGTCCACCTCATCCTGACGCCGCTTGCAGCGAAGAACAAGAAGACTGAGAATGTAGCCAAGAGTGAAAATAATGAACCTGAAAAGGAAGGAATAACGGAAAATGCCAAAGCTGAAGACGCATAAAGGTGCCGGTGCTCGTTTTCGAGTCACCCCTAACGGTAAAGTCCTTCGAATGAAGGGTGGTAAGTCCCATCTTCGACGAACTAAGCCATATCGAGTAAAGAAATTGTTTGATGAGATGATTCCTTTGGATAAAGCTGACAGACAGCGAATTTCTCGTCTCATTCCTTATGGTGCATAGGAGATAATCAATGGCTAGAATTAAGACTGGCGTAACCGCCCATCATCGACATAAGAAAGTATTGGACCTTACTAAAGGTCATCGTGGTTCAAACCACAAGCTTTATAAGAGAGCTAGCGAATCTATGCTCCACTCTCTCCGCTATTCGACCATCCATCGAAAAGATCTCAAGGCCGATATGCGCAGACTCTGGATCGTTCGAATCAATGCTGCTTGCCGCAAGAATGACATGAGCTATTCTCAGTTCATGGATGGTCTCAAGAAGAGTGGCATCGAACTCAACCGCAAGATGCTTGCCGATATGGCAGTCCGAGATCCTGAAGCATTCGCTGCACTGGTCAAGCAGGTAGCATAACTCTATTCTTCGGAACAGCTTATTGAAGGGGACAAGACGTGTTTTGTCCCCTTTGTTGTTTTATACGTCAAATTGCTTTGAATACAGGCAAAAAACTATAATACTTAAGATTAAAACAGTAATGTGAGGCACGAGTTGGCAAACGAGAATAAGAAAAAAGAAAAAGAAAGCTTTATAGCTAAAAAGAACGAATCTAAAGTCCAGAAAGCTAAACGAGCACAGAAGACGATCTATGCCGCATTCGCCGGTGTCATCGTCTTGATACTCATTTTTGTGGGTTTGGGTGTCGGCAGTTGGTTCAAGAATGAATACAAACCGTCCAAGACCACAGTGATCAGTGTCTATGACAGAAATATCTCAGCTCGTGACTTCGCGGATGCATTGGCGTATGTCTCTGCACAGTATCCGCAGTATGCTTCTCTCTTTACTAATACTGCAGCTCAGAACCTCGAATTGGCTGAGGTCGTTTACCGAAAGGCCACCGAACTCGGTTATTCCGTTGAAGATAAGACCGTTCAGGATTTCATTTCTTACTATAAACTCGCTAATAATCAGGCAGTTCGCGATATCATTCGCGCCGGTTTCCTCCAGAATACTGTCCGTGATGAATACTTCGCTCCTAATATCGAAAAGAATGTCGAACATCGTAAGTTCGACGGCATGTTCATCGCAGCTAAGTCTGATGCCGAATATGCTGTTGAGCAGCTGAAGAATGGTGCCAATTTTGATCAGTTAGCGCTAGATCTTTTTGCTGAGTCGACTTCCACTACATTACATCCCAATGGTATCTTCGACTATATCTTCAATTCAGAAGTTATGGACGAAGCGGTCTTCAGCGCTGAAAAGAATGTTCCTACCATGTTCGAAGATCCTAATAAAACACATTCCGGTGGCTACTGGTTCGTTCGTGTAGACGGATATGATGAGGCTCGTTCTGTTGCTACCGTTTCCGTTATTGCAGCTGCTGATAAAGATGGTGCTGCCGATATCGAAAAAGAATTTGCCGATGGTAAAGATTTCGATACCATTGCTGCTAACTATTCCATCAACTATTCTGACCAGACTGGTGTGTCTCAGGTTAGAGTTGCATCTGACAGCACTTTAGGATATGCCGACTTTGTCTTCGCTTCGGAGCGAAAGGTTGGCGATATCAGTGGCGCTATCTATGATGGTTCCACCACTATCAATGGCGGTTATTGGGTCATTGTCGTCGATGATATCAGGACTAAGGATATGACCGATGATGATCTTAATACGCTTGCCAGCATCAAACTCAGTGATTGGTCGACGGAAATCTTAGATGCCGCCAAGGACGACATCAAGGAAGACTTGAATGATGAGATCATTGCTTGGGCCGTCAAACGGGTGACCGGCAAATGATAGATAAGCGTATTGGTGTCGGTCTATTAGGTATCGGCGTTATCGGGAGCAAGGTCGCTTCCGTCCTGCTTGAAAGACAGAGCATTATCTCGGCTGAGACCGGATGTGAAGTTTATCTTAAAAAGATTAAGGTCCTTCCGTCTGATCTTGAACGTCCTGTAGCTAAGGCTATGGATCCGTCACTGTTCACCACATCCGATGATGAATTCTTCAATGATCCTGATATCCAGGTCGTCATTGAACTCATCGGCGGCGAACATCCTGCTTATGAATATCAGGTCAAATCCCTTCAGTGCGGAAAACATGTCGTTACCGCCAACAAAGAGGTCTTGGCCAAGCATCATATCGAGCTATTTGAACTGGCAAATGCCAACAAAGTCACCATTAACTTTGAAGCAGCTGTCGGCGGCGGTATCCCTATCATTGCCCCTCTGACCCGTGATCTGATTCTGAACAGGGTGAATGGAATCCAGACCATCATCAACGGTACCACTAACTACATCCTGACCAAGATGGCTGATGAGGGACTTGAATTTGATGATGCCCTCAAGCAGGCACAGCAGCTGGGCTATGCCGAATCAAATCCTGCGAATGATGTCATGGGTATGGATGCCTGCTATAAACTGGCTATCCTTTCTACCTTAGCTTTCAATACTCCCGTCTATCCCAGTCAGATAGCACCGGAAGGTATCACAGCTTTGGATTCAACTGATTTCAAATATGCCAACGAACTTGGCTGCGTGATAAAACTGCTGGCTATCGCTAAACAGGATGAGGAAGATGAAGTCGAAGTACGTGTACATCCTGTCTTCATCCCTAAGGATGCGGAACTTGCCAGCGTGAACGGCGTCTTCAACGCTGTTCTCATCAATGGTGATCTTACCGGTAATGTCACATTCATCGGTAAGGGTGCCGGTCCTGATCCTACATCATCAGCTGTCGTTTCAGATGTCATCAAGGCTGCTCGTAGCATCGTATCCGGTTCTTTCATGCCGGCAATCGTTCCTAATCAGAAGAAGAGGATCAAATCTCTTGATGAGATCGTCACCACGTATTATTTGAGACTTACTGTTGCCGATGAATGCGGTATCCTGGCTCAGATCGCCAGTATCCTTGGAGAGAATTCCATCAGTATCGCATCCTGTATCCAGAAAGATGCTGATAAGGTCAACGGCATAGTACAGATCGTCATCATGACACATCCCGCACTGGAGTCCAACATGCAGAAAGCGGTCGTGACCCTCAAGCGTTGTCCCAGTGTAAAGAAAGTTCATAATTTGATAAGAGTAGAGGAATAAAGATGGGCTACATTAGACGCGGTTTGCTTTACAAATACACGGAGTATCTTCCTATTACCGACAAGACTCCGATGCTTTCTCTCTGTGAGGGCGACACTCCTTTGGTACGCGCTCCCATGCTCGAAAGTGTCATCGGCTGTGAAGAACTCTACTTCAAACTCGAAGGATGTAACCCGACTGGTTCATTTAAGGACCGAGGTATGGTCATGGCCATCGCTAAGGCTGCCGAAGCCGGAAGCAAAGCAGTAATGTGCGCTTCCACCGGTAACACCAGCGCTTCTGCCGCTGCTTATGCTGCACGCATGGGCATGCAGGCTATCATCGTGATCCCTGAAGGCAAGATCGCTCTCGGCAAGCTTGCCCAGGCCATCATGCATGGCGCCAAGATCGTAGCTATCGACGGCAATTTCGATCAGGCACTCAATATGGTCCGTGAGATGACTTCCAAACACCCCGTCACTCTCGTCAATTCCATCAACCCTAACCGAATCGAAGGACAGAAGACCGGTGCATTTGAGATCGTCGATGCATTGGGCGATGCTCCTGATATCCTGGCAATCCCTGTCGGCAATGCCGGCAATATCACTGCATACTGGAAGGGCTTTAAGGAATATCATGCCGCCGGTAAGTCAACTAAACTTCCTAAGATGACCGGTTTCCAGGCTGAGGGCGCTGCCCCCATCGTTTTGGGACATCCTATCGAAAAGCCCGAAACTATCGCTACTGCTATCCGTATCGGTAATCCTGCATCTTGGAAGAAAGCTGAAGCCGCCCGTGATGAATCAAATGGTTCCATCAGCATGGTTTCTGATGCACAGATCCTCGAAGCCTATCACATGATGGCTGAAAAAGTCGGTGTATTTGCCGAACCTGCCTCCTGTGCTCCTTTGGCCGGTCTCCTCAAACTCAAGAGAAACGGTACTGATTTCTCCGGCAAGAAGATCGTCTGCATCGCTACCGGCAATGGTCTTAAGGATCCCGATAACGCTATCAAAGATTTCCAGGGCATCATCAGAGTTCCTGCTGATCTTGCTTCAATCGAAAAACAGTTGGGTTGGTAAAGAGAAATGGATCAACAGCAGATCAAGGATTCGGTCCGACAGATATTACTGTCGATAGGTGAAGACCCTGACAGAGAAGGTCTCAAGGAAACTCCGCGCCGTGTCGCTGAGATGTACAAAGAGATCTTTTCTGGTCTCGAAGCCGATCCGATCAAAGAACTTGCTGTCGGTTTTGAGCTTGGTCATCATGAGATGATCCTTCTTAAGGACATCCCGTTCTATTCGATGTGCGAACATCATATGCTTCCGTTCTACGGAGTTGCTCATGTCGCTTATATTCCCAATGAAGAGGGACGTGTAGTGGGTATCAGCAAGATCGCACGTGTCGTCGATATCATTGCACGTAAACCGCAGATTCAGGAACGTATGGTCAGCGAGATCGCCGATGCCATCAATGATGGACTCAAACCGTTGGGTGTTGCTGTCGTGGTACAGGCTGAACACATGTGTATGATCATGCGCGGCATCAAGAAACCCGGAACCAGTGTCATCACGTCAGCACTGCGCGGTGCTTTCAAGAACAATCCCACCACCCGTGCTGAATTTATGTCGCTCATCCAGTCAAAATAGGCACGTACCATCCTTTATTCCGGTGCCTTTCATTCTTTTCTGAAGTGGGGTGCATAGTATGCTTTACAAAGAATTCAAAGGTGATAATCTCTCTCAGTTAGGTGATGTTCTCATGCGTCTTCCTGTTGCTGAAACATGAGCAAGTTATGAGATGA
>JAEEGH010016121.1_pt1 | contig 16109 bp, 18 predicted proteins | sample 9134181 | NCBI WGS metagenome assembly JAEEGH01 (sample SAMN16246544, study PRJNA631951) | gut metagenome | biome: gut microbiome; feature: rumen; material: DP-attached | host: Bos | place: Iran: Karaj | collected 2018-10
CCTGGGGCGTGTCCACCCGCCTGATGGGCGCCCTGATCATGGCCCACGGCGACGACAACGGCCTCGTCCTCCCGCCGGCCCTCGCCCCGATCCAGGTGGTGATGGTCCCGATCTACAAGAGCGACGAAGAGCGGAATCTCGTGCTGGACAAGATGTACGAGGTCAAGAAGGCCCTCGAGGCCAAGGGACACAGCGTCGAGGTCGACGACCGCGACAACCTGCGCCCGGGCTTCAAGTTCGCCGAATGGGAGCTCAAGGGCGTGCCCGTACGCCTGGCGATGGGCCCGCGCGACCTCCAGAACGGCACCGTGGAAGTCGCCCGCCGCGACACCCTCGAGAAGATCACCGAACCGCTGGAAGGCCTGGACGAGCGGATCATCGGCCTCCTGGACGACATCCAGAAGAGCATCTACCAGCGCGCCTTCGACTACCGCGCCGCGAACGTCCGCAAGGTGGACACCTGGGACGAGTTCAAGGAGGAGATCGAGAAGGGCGGTTTCCTGCTCTGCCACTGGGACGGCACCGCGGAGACGGAAGCCCGGATCCAGGAAGAGACCAAAGCGACCATCCGCTGCATCCCCGTGGACAGTTTCGTCGTGGAAGAGGAAGGCAAGTGCGTGTACAGCGGCAAGCCTTCGCACCAGCGCGTCATCTTTGCAAGGTCTTATTAATCAACAGGTCAGCGATATGAAGAAGGTTATCATCCTCGCCTTGGCCCTCCTGGCCGGCAGCGCTGCGCTCTCCGCGCAGGATACGCAAAAGGCCGCGGCCGAAGCCGCCGCCGCCCTCACCGCGGCGACCGACAAGCCCGAGGTGGCTCCCAAGACCACCTACTGGACCAACTCCCTCCTGAACCAGATCAACTTCGGCCAGACATCCCTGTGGAACTGGGCCGCCGGCGGTTACAACAACTACACGCTTGCCGCCGCCATCGACGCGAACGCGAACTACAAGAAGGACAAGATGATCTGGAACAACCGGCTCCAGCTGGACTACGGTTTCCTGTATTCCGCCGACAAGCCCATCCTCCAGAAGACCAAGGACCGCATCTACTTCGAGTCCAAATGGGGCTACGAGACGACGGTGCGCCATCTCGCCTATTCCGCGAACTTCGACTTCAAGACCCAGTTCAACGACAACTTCAAGTACGGGACCCCCAAGAACGAGGAAGGCCATGACCCGTCCATCCAGGACTGGCTGGACGCCCGGACCCTGATGTCCGGTTTCCTTTCCCCGGCCTATACGAACTTCGGTCTCGGTCTCCTCTGGACGCCCAAGCCCTGGCTGAGCGTGAACTTCTCCCCGCTCACCGCCGACCTCGTGATCGTGCGGAATCCCACCCTGCGGAACACCTACGGCATGGCGCTCCGGGAAGAAGGGTTGGACAAGAGTGTCGGCACGAATTTCCGGCCCGTCCGGTTCGGTCTCGGTGCCCAGCTGAAGGTGGATGCCAAGTGGGTCATCAACGACGTGTTCAACTACACCACGCAGCTGGTCCTCTTCTCCGACTATCTCCACAAGCCCCTGAACCTGCGGGTGAACTGGGACAACAAGATGTTCTGGAAACTGACCAAGTTCTTCGCCCTCACCCTCTCCACGAACCTCATCTACGACGAGAACGTGAAGGTCAAACAGATTGCTCCCGACACGAAGGTCGCGGCCGTCCAGTTCAAGGAATTCCTGGAGTTCGGTTTCACCTACACCTTCACCAACAAGAAATAAGCCCATGGTCCTTGTCGCCGTCAGCGGTGGCCGGGACTCGATGGTCTTGGCAGAAAAGGTTCGCCGGGAAGGCGGACCTTTTGCCATTGCCCATTGCAATTTCCGTCTCCGGGGCGCCGACAGCGATGCCGACGAAGCGCTCGTCCGCGAATGGGCGTCCAAATACGGGGTACCTTGCCACGTTAAGGCGTTCGATACGGAAGCCTTCGCCGATGCGGAAGGTGTCAGCATCGAGATGGCCGCGCGGAAACTCCGCTACCACTGGTTCGGGCAATTGTGCCGGGAGCACGGCTACGAGGCTGTCCTGACGGCCCACCATGCCGGTGACAATGCGGAAACGTTCTTCCTCAACCTGCTTCGCGGGAGCGGCATCAAAGGCCTCTGCGGCATGCCCGAGGAGGGTTTCCTGCCGGATCCGGACTATGCCGACATCCCCCTCCGCCGGCCGCTCCTCCACACGACCCGGGCGGAAATCGATGCCCTGGCCGGGATTTGGAACCTGCCCTGGCGGGAGGACCGGACCAACGCGGAGAATACCGTGAAACGCAATAAACTCCGGAACCAGGTCTTTCCCCTCCTGCGGGAGATCAACCCTTCCTTCGAGGACACCCTCGCCGCCGACATGGACCGTCTCCGCCTCGTCGAGACGATTGCCGACGGGTATTATCAGGAGCATGTGGACCTGGTCTGGGACGGACGCCGCATCGATACGGCGCTTCTGAAAACCCTTCCCGGATGGGAGTACATCCTGTACCGGATCCTCGAAGGCGAAGGGATGGAGCCACGGCTCATCGCCCAGGCCACGGACATCGTCCGGAGCGGCCAGAGCGGCCGCCGGGCGGGCTCGTTCATCAGCGCGGCCGGACGGCTGGTCCGGGAAGAAGCCGTGGGCGCACCGGAAATCCAGGTCTCGGAAGAGCCCTGGGATCCCGGCCGCTCCCCCGTGATGCCGGAAGGCGTCCTGGCTGTCGACGCGGACAAGGTCCACGGGGACCTCGTCGCGGACCGCTGGGTGGCCGGCGACTGGATCCGCCCGCTGGGCATGCGGGGCCGGAAGAAGCTCCAGGACTGGTTCAAGGACCGGCATTACTCCCTGGTGGACAAGAAGCGGGCGGTCCTCGTCCGCGACAGCGGCCTGACCGACCTGCACCACGTGGTCGCGGTCGCCGGCCAGACCATCGATGAGGCCTACAAGATCACTTCCGACACCCGCCGGATCCTCAAGATTACCGTCCATGGATAGGAAACTGCTTACCCTCGGCCTGGCCCTCGCCGGGACCGCCGTGCAGGCGCAGGAGCGCCCGAACATCGTCCTGTTCCTGGTGGATGACATGGGCGTGATGGACACCTCCGTGCCTTTCCTGACTGACGGGAAAGGTAATCCGGTGCGCTATCCCCTGAATGACTGGTACCACACGCCCAACATGGAACGTCTGGCCAGCCAGGGCGTCCGCTTCTCGCAATTCTATGCGCAGGGTGTCAGCTCCCCGTCCCGCACCTCGCTCCTGACCGGACAGGATGCCGCCCGGCACCGCGTTACGAACTGGATCCGCAGCGAGGAGAAAAACCGGGACGACTACGGCCCCTATGACTGGAACTGGGAAGGCCTCGTCGCAGCGGATGTCACCCTCCCACGGCTCCTGCAGCAAGCCGGCTACCGGACCATCCATGTGGGCAAAGGGCATTTCGCGCCCTTCGGGCATGACGGGGAAGACCCGCTGAACCTCGGATTCGACGTCAACATCGCCGGCTCTTCCATCGGCGAACCCGGCAGCTACCTCGGTGAAAACGGCTACGGCCTCCTCCGCGGCACACGATCCCGCGCCGTGCCCGGCCTGGAAAAATACCATGGAACCGACACGTTCCTGACGGAAGCATTGACCCTGGAAGCCCTGGCGCAGGTCGATTCGGCCGTCATCGGAAAGCAGCCTTTCTTCCTGTACCTGTCGCACTACGCCGTGCACAATCCTTTCGAGGTTGACAAGCGCTTCATCGCTCATTATCAAGACACTACGTACAGCCAGGACGCCCGCGGATACGCCACCCTGATCGAAGGCATGGACAAGTCCCTGGGGGATGTCCTGAACCATCTGGAGGAACTCGGCATCGCGGAAAACACCCTCGTCATCTTCCTGGGTGACAACGGATCCGACGCTCCGCTCGGAGGCAGTCACGACATCGGCTCATCGGCACCGCTTCGGGGCAAGAAAGGCTCCGAGTTCGAAGGCGGTACGCGAGTCCCGTGCATCATCGCCTGGGCCCGGCCGGACGGACGGAATGCCTGGCAGCGCAAGCATCCGGTCCTGCAGGGCGCCGTCTCCCCGGAAATCGGGACCATCATGGACATCTTCCCCACCTTGACCTTGCTCTCCGGAGCCCAGGTCCCTCTTCCTCCCGCCTATATCGAGGATGGATATCTCCTCTGGGGCATCCTGGGCGGAGGCGAAGACCCGTGGCACGAAGACACCTTCCTCAACCACTTCCCCCACCAGCACCGGGGCAGCTATTTCACCTCCTGGCGGCACGGAGACTGGAAACTCATCTACTATTACAATCCGGAGCATCCCGACTATCCGCAGTGCACCCTATTCAACCTGAAGGACGACCCTTCCGAGACGAAAGACGTCCTCCGGGAACATCCCCGCATCGCGCGCCGTCTCCTCCGCGAAATGATCGGCCGTCTCCAGCGAGACAACGCTACCTATCCCGTTGATTTCGAAGGGAAGCCCGTTCTCCCCCGCGAAGACGCGATCCGGTAGGCCTACAGCCTTTTCAGCCAAAGGATGGAATCCGGGCCTTCGTTGAAGAGAAGGTCCAGGACGGAGAGGTTGGGCGTGAAGCCGAAACGATCGGCAAATACCTGGAAATAAGGGCGTTCCAGGCCCAGGGATGCCAGAACGGCATCGGGGCGTTTGGGGTGGATGCCCGCGCGGTAGTCGTCCGGTCCCGCGGATGCCGGGGGCACGAACGAGGATGTGGATTCCAGGCGGCACGCGACGCCCGTCTTCTCCAGCAGGAACTTCGCCAGTGACAGGTTCCAGTCCCAAAGCCGTGCCGGTTTCTCATCCATCAAGGCGAACAGGTCATCCCGGTAATACTCGAAATAGGCCGACGTGTAATAAGCCGCGTCCAGCGACCGCTGCGTCCGGATGAGCCAGGGGGTGGAATAATCCACCCGGACCTCGGTAATGCGCATGGATTCCGCATGGATCACCGGAACCTGGAGCATCTGCACGCCGTCCCCGGCAAGGATGTAGCAACGGTTGCGGTACGACTGTTTCTGGTAGTTCTCACAGGCTTCCAGGAACACCGTGGAAGGAGAAACCCTGTCCGGGGACAGGGTCATATCACGCGCGAGGAGGGCGAACCAGGCGACCGGCGGGAAGTATGCGGTGGACAGGAGCACTACTTGCGGGGGGCGCGGGGGCGGGAGATGATGCCCCGCTTGGAGGCGCGGATGAAGGAGAGGATGGTGTCCCGCTCTTCCGTCTGCGGGAAGTTGGCCTCGATGTGCGCCACGGCGTCGCTGACGTTCATTCCCTGGAAATACAGGGCGTCGTAGATGTCCTTGATCTGGTTGATCTGTTCCTCGGAGAAGCCGCGGCGGGACAGGCCCACGCGGTTCACGCCCTCGAAGCTTACCGGTTCGCGGCCGGCCAGCACGTACGGCGGGATGTCCTTGACGATCTTGAAGCCGGCGCCCACCATGGCATGCGTGCCGATGTGGGAGAACTGGTGCGCCAGGGTACCGCCGCCGATGATGGCCCAGTCCGCGACTTCCGTCTCGCCGGCCAGGGCGACATGGCTCACGAGGATACAGTGGTTGCCGATCTCGCAGTCATGGGCGATATGGGCATAGGACATGATGAGCGTGTCGCTGCCCACCTTGGTCAGGAACTTGCCGCTGGCCTTCGTACCACGGTTGATGGTGGCGCACTCGCGGATGGTCACCCGGTCGCCGATCTCCACCCAGGTCACCTCGCCTTCATACTTGAGGTCCTGCGGGATGGCACCCACGACTGCGCCCGGGAAGACGGTGCAATCGCTGCCCATTTTCACATAGGAGAAGATGACGGCGTGCGGAAGGAGCTTGCAGCCGTCTCCGATTTCGACGTTGTCGTCGACGAAGACGTAGGGGCCGATTTCGATGTTGTCGCCGAGTTTGGCATTCGGGCTGACGGTAGCGAGCGGATGGATCTTATTCATGGACAGTCGTTATTTCAGGATGGCGCGAAGGGCCTTCGCGGCCTGGGTATTGAGGTAGTGGCCGGGCTTGAACGCCGTGATCCGGGCGTTCAGCCGGCCGCCGGCGAGGCGGAAGTCGCCCAGGAGGTCCAGCAGCTTGTGCCGGCCGCACTCGTCGGGGAAATGAAGTTGCAGGTTGTTCAGGTAGCCCTGGTCGGTGACCGTCAGGCCAGGCATGTTCAGGAGGGTCGCGATGGAAGACAGCTGTTCCGCGCTCACGGGATGCTCCACGATGACGATGGCGTTGTCCACGTCCCCGCCCTTGATGAGGTTGTTCTTGAACAGGTACTCGATCTCGTGGAAGAAGCAGAAGGTGCGGCAGACGCCGATCTCCCGGGCATAGTCCACGGTCTCGTCCCAATGGGCGGACTGGATGCCGAGGATGCGGGAGCCGAAATCCACGGTGATGTCCGCGGAGGGGGTGTCGGCCGGTTCGATCCGGATCCAGGAGCCGGTCTTCCCGTCCCGGATTTCCAGGGTCTGGGGAATGTCGATATAGACACGGGGTTCTCCCTGGTCCACGAGGCCGTCGGCCAGGAACGCTTTCACATAGGGGCCCGCGCTGCCGTCCAGGATGGGGACCTCGCGGTTGTCCAGCTCAATCAGGGCGTTGTCGACCCCGAGGCCGGAGAGGGCTGACATGATGTGCTCGATGGTAACCGCCTCGGCCCCGTCCCTGGAAATGGTGGTGCTGCGGGCGGTGTTGGAGACATTTTCGGCGAGGGCTTCGATGACCGGGCCGCCGGGGAGGTCCGTCCGGCGGAACCGGATGCCATGACCCGCAGGGGCCGGCGAAACGGCCATGTGGGAATAAGTCCCTGTGTGAAGGCCTTTTCCCTCGAACCGGTAGGTTTGCCTGAGCGTATGCTGGTTGCGGTCCATAATGCAAAGATAGGGAAAAACTGCGGACCGCCCAAATCTACTCCTGCCCGCTCTGGCGGAATTTGGCGTAGGCCTTCATGTACACGTGCGGGTCGATACACGGGGAACCCAGCAGCGTCTGTCCCTCCTTGCGGATGTTGCCGATGACGCCGGCCTGGGCAAGCAGGGTGGTGTGGTCCGCAATCTTGACGTGCCCGGCGATGCCTACCTGTCCGGCGATGATGCAGTACTTGCCGATGACGGTGGAACCGGCGATGCCCACCTGGGCCGCCATCACCGTATGGTCGCCGATCACCACGTTGTGGGCGATCTGGCACAGGTTGTCGATCCGGACGCCGTTGCCGATGATGGTGGATTCCATCTGGGCGCGGTCCACGGTCGTGTTGGAGCCGATTTCCACGTCATTGCCGATGACCACGTTCCCGAGGTGCTCGATCTTCTCCCAGCTGCCGTCCTCGCGCGGCGCGTTGCCGAAGCCGTCGTCGCCGATGACGCAGCCCGCGTGCAGGATCACCCGGTCACCGATAACCATGCCCGGGAAGACCTTCACGCCCGGATAGAGGATGCAGTCCTTGCCGATCTTGCAGTCGTCACCGATGGTCACGTTCTCATGGATGACGGTATTGTCCCCGATCACCGTGCGGCGGCCGACGCTGGAGAAAGCGCCCAGCCAGACCCGCTTCCCGAATTTCGTGGAACAGTGCCAGGTGGCCCGGAGGCTGCGGTGGCGCTTCGCCTTCTTGGACTTGTCCTTGACATACTTCAGCAGTTCTGTGACCGCCGAGTAGGCATTGTCCACCCGCACAAGCGTGGCCTTCACCGGTTCCTTGGGTTCAAAGGTCTTGTCCACCAGGATGATGGACGCCTCGCTGGTATAGACGTACTGCTCGTATTTGGGATTGGCGAAAAAGCTCAGGGTGCCGGGCTTCCCGTGCTCGATCTTGGCGAACTTCGTGATGACGGCGTTCTCGTTCCCGTCCACAGTCCCCTTGAGCACCTGCGCCAGCTGTTTTGCGGTGAATTCCATAGTGACAGATTAAATCGAATGCAAAGATAACACTTTTCCGGGTTATCTGATGTACCGGTCCCGGTCCTCCGGGGTGATCTTGCGGATGACGCGGCAGGGGTTGCCGGCGGCCAGGACGCCTTCCGGGATGTCGTTGATGACGACCGAACCGGCGCCGATCACAGTGCCCGAGCCGATGGTCACGCCGGGCATGACGCACACCATGCCGCCGATCCAGACGTCATCGCCGATGGTGATGGGAAGCGAGTACTCAATCTTCCGTCGCCGGAGGTCCTTGTCCAGCGGATGGCCCGCCGTATAGAACCCGCACTGCGGCGCAATGAACACGTTATTCCCGATTGTGACCTTCGCCTCGTCCAGGATGACGCAGTAAGCGTTGATGAAGACATCGTCCCCCACCTCGATATTCGACCCGTAGTCGCAGAAGAACGGCTGATTGACGATGAAGTTCTTCCCGGCCTTGCCGATGAGTTTGTGCAGCAGGTTGGTCCTTCCCTCCAGATCGGTAACTTTCAATGCATTGTAATCCTGGCACATCTGCTGTGTCCGGAGCAGTTCCCCCAGAAGTTCCCCGTTCGAAGCGTCATACAGACGCCCCGACATCATTTCGTCGCGGATGCTCATAGGTATTCGTCGATGGCTGCCGCGATGGACAGGATGGTCTGATAAAAGAGGATGTTGGAGTTCTTCAGGGGCATCCAGTGCTCCTCGCTCATCTTGCCCCGCAGGTACCGGTCCGTGTAGATGGTGCCGTATGTGCCGATGTACACTTCCACCTGGTCCTGGTCATTCAGTTTCATGGCCCGGATCGGGTAGGTCTCGGAGTACCCTTTCTTGCTGTCGAAGACGAGGGCGTTCATATCCTTTTTCTCCTGGTCGTTGTTGGAACAGTTCAGGAATCCCCCCGCCTTCCGAATGCTCTCCCGGATGGCGTCGTGGATGGCCTCCCCCGCCTTCAGGTAGGTATCGGCCAATTGGATCAGTTCTTCTCTCATGCTTTCAGGATATCTTGGGCGACGATGGTTTCCGTGGCGCGGCGGCCGCTCTTGACGAGGCGGACCATCGCTGCGGCGACCTCCTCCGTGGGCATCGGCTTATAAGCGCGCATCAGGCCGATGGCATTGAAGGCCTTGAGCGCCACGACGCCCGCTTTCTCGCCGAACCGGTCGCTCCCCTTCCGGACGAGCGATGGCGGCTGCAGGATGAAGCAGGCCGGGAAACCGAGCTTTTTCACCGCCTCCTCCAACTCGCCCTTCATGCGGGTGTAGAAGAACTTCGCCTTCGGGGACGCGCCGATGGAAGAAACGAGGGCGTAAGCCTCGACGCCGTTTGCGCACGCGGCCTTAGCGGCCTCGTACTGATAGGTATAATCGACCTTCCACTGCGCCTCCTGGCTCCCCGCCGCCTTGATGGTCGTGCCCAGGCAGGAGAACAGGACGTCGCCCTGGAGCAGGTTCTGCCATTGCTCCGGATGGTCGAAATCGATGATGTGGACCGTCAACTTCGGGTTTTCAACGGCCAGCGGCCGCCGGACGAACGCGATGATGCTTTGGAAGGCATCGTCCTTCAAGAGCTGGTCTATGAGGTCTTTCCCGACCGCGCCGGTCGCGCCGATGACAAGGGCTTTCATGGCGCTCATGCCAGCTTGACGGCGGTGCCGGAAGCGGTCACCATGAGCATGCCGTTGTTCTCGCCCAGCACCTCGTAGTCGATGTCAATGCCCACGACGGCATCGGCCCCGAGCCGCGCGGCCCGGCTGGCCATCTCGTCCATGGCCTGCGTGCGGGACTTGACCAACTCATCCTCATAGGACCCGCTGCGCCCGCCTACGATGTTCCGGATGCTGGCCTTGAAATCGCGGATAAAGTTCACGCCGGAGACAACCTCTCCGAATACGACGCCCTTGTACTCCAAAATGGTGCGTCCCTCGATGGAAGGTGTGGTGGTAAGAATCATGACTGTAGGTCTTTGTGTTCTTTCAAAGGTAAGAATTAAGGGAGAATTATCAAAACGGGGGCGGGCCCGAGCTCCCGGGCCACGCTAGCGTCTTTCCCGAGCCCCCAGGCGCAAAAACCGCCTCTCACGCGCTGAAACGCGGCAGACCCCGGTTTGCAAAGTGGGGTCTGCCGCGTTTTCGTGCACAGAAGCACGATTTTGCTCCCGACGATTCCTGCTTATTCAATAACTGGTTCGGGCTCCGCAGTCTCTTCTTCGTCGATGACCTCAGGGTGAATCCTAAACTGAAGTTCAACAAACTTCAAAGATTTAAGTGTAAATCATTATCCCAAAGGCGTCCCATAACCGAGTGACTTGCAAGACCTATCCTCCCCTTCTTTACCGCTGTAACTCTTCGTCGGGGGCCGGTCAAGCAGACAGTAGCACGAGAGATGCCCGATCGGGTCAGGCATGACGATAGCATCAGGGCAAGCATGACGGCGGCATCAGTTCGGACATGACGGGGGGCCGCATTTACACGCAAAGTGTTCTGCACGGCCTCGGTAGTCTGGAAACCAAGCACCGAAAAACAACCGGTCCATCAAATTTGCTTACCTTTGCAATGAGAAAAAGTGTATGACCGCCGACCTTCAGAAAGAGAAGTTCATCCGGATGACTACAGCTCCTGTAGGGCATCTCGTGTCCTCGTTGGCCGTTCCGTCCATCATCAGCATGCTGGTCTCCGGCATTTACAACCTGGCGGACACGTTCTTCGTAGGGCAGATCAATACGCCGTCCGTGGCCGCCCTCGGCATCGTCTTCTCCTACATGGCCCTCATTCAGGCCATCGCTTTCTATTTCGGTCAGGGCTCAGGGAATTTCATCTCCCGGGCGCTTGGGAGCCGCCACACGGACGAGGCGGAAAGAATGGCCGCCGTAGGTTTCTTCTCTTCGTTCATCACGGGCTGCCTGATTGCCGTTGCCGGTTTCTTCCTGATGGGTCCCCTGCTCCGCTTCTTCGGGTCGACGGATACCATTCTCCCCTATGCCAAGGATTATTACCGTTTTATCCTTTTGGGCACGCCGTTCATCATGTGCTGCTTCACGATGAACAACCAGATGCGGCACCAGGGAAATGCCCTCCTGTCCATGATCGGCATAGCTTCCGGAGCCATTCTCAACGTAGCCCTGGATCCGATTCTGATTTTCGGCTTCGGTCTGGGCATCCGGGGCGCCGGTCTGGCGACGGCAATCTCCCAAGCGGTGAGTTTCACCATCATGTTGTCCATCTGCGGAAAGAAAGGGGGTATCAGAATCCGCTTTGGGAACTTCTGTCCATCCTGGAATACTTATCGGGAAATCAACGCCGGTGGCCTCCCTTCCCTGGCCCGGCAGGGATTGATGAGCGTCGCCGCCATTTGCCTGAACCAGACAGCTGCGGCTTACGGCGATGAAGCCGTCGCGGCCTTTTCGGTTGTCAGTAGGATCGCCATGTTGGCTGGAGCCGCGATGATCGGATACGGGCAAGGCTTCCAACCTGTTTGCGGATTCAATTATGGGGCAGGGCGCTACGACAGAGTAAGGTTGGCCTTTCGCCATAGCCTGGCTGTATCCACGGTCTATTGTCTCATCCTCGCTATCCTGGGATTCATTTTCGCCCCGGGTATCGTTCGAGTTTTCCGAGCCGATGACCTTGAAGTCATCCGCATTGGTACGAGAATCCTCCGTTATCAATGCCTTTCCTTCCCGCTCACTGGGATGGTAGTGATGTCGAACATGTACCTCCAGAATATCCAGAAGACCATCCCGGCCGTCATCATGGCCACGGCCCGCCAGGGGCTTTTCTTTATCCCTGCCCTTTTCATAGGGCGAGCGCTCCTGGGGTTCTTCGGGATAGAGATTGCACAGACCATATCTGATGTCTGCGCTTTCCTCCTGTCCATTCCCCTTACCCTGACAGCCCTCAGGGCAATGGGAACGGAGAGATGAACCGGCCAGCATGCTATGATTATTTGATGGTTATTCATCGGGGGCCGGTGCGCTCCTCGCCCCCCCATTGCCATTCCCGCCAAAAATCCCTATCTTCGTACCCGTAACACCCACCTACCATGCCCACAGAAACCACCGTCGAAAAATACAAGGACGATCTCACCGCCAACCTCCTCGAGACCTGCACGGGCAGCGGCCTGCTGAAAGGGACGGTCCTCGCCTCGCCGGACATCGACGATGCCTGGATGCGCCTCGCGCCGGCCTTCTATGGCGACGCCGTGCGTAACTTCAACGCCTATCCGGAGTACTGCCTGGCATGCGCCGGGTACCTCGGGATGGCCATCGCATACCTATGGGACAAGGATTGGGCGAAATATCAGGATTTCCCTTACTCATTCTTCCAGGGCGAGCGGGGGTTCGACGACATGGACGACCATATCACCGACAACATCCTGAAGGATCGCAAGCACAGCGTGCCCGCCATGCAGACGTGTTCGGCCAATGCCTACCATTTCCTCATGCGGGAGTGCACGGAGCCGGGGACGGCGGAGGCCTATCAGTTCTTCCTGGTCACCGTCGAAGTGATGTTCAAGATCGGGGCGGCCATTGAGTTGGGACGGCTCGGGTACAAGTATGAAAAGGTAAACATCGGCAACTGAAGATGCAGTACAGGAGAAACAAGAAACACAATGCCTACAAGGAGGCCAATGAGGCCTTCCTGCAGGTGAAAGCGCAGGAAGAAGGGATGGTGGTCCTGGACAATGGCGTCCTGTACAAGGTGCTGGAAGCGGGCCATGGGACCAAGAAACCCACCCCGCGCAGCATCGTGTATGTCAACTATACCGGCCGCCTCATCGACGGAACGGTCTTCGATACCACCGAGGGGCAGCCGCTTCCGGCGCTGTTCATGGTGGGCGACCTCATCATGGGCTGGCAGATTGCCTTGACCCGGATGCACGAAGGCGACAAATGGGAGGTGTACATCCCCGCCAAATGGGGCTACGGTTCCCTGAAGATGGACGACATTCCCGCCCACAGCACCTTGATCTTCGAGTTGGAACTCGTCAAGATCGAGCGATAGCGGAGGGAAGCATCGCAATCATTGATTACAACGACATCCCATGGGCTTCAAGAAATTCATCAACTCCCTGAAAAACTTCGGCGACACCATCTCCTCCGCCACCGACAGCGTGTTCGACGAGGTCGACAAGGAGGAGAGCGACGAAACAGACTAAACCCTACACATTCCCCAAATACACGGTCTCGATTCCGAGCGCCAAAGCCACCTCGCGTGCCCGCAAGAGCGACTGCTTCGGCGTCGGCCCCGGGGAGGCCATTTTGTACCGCGGGAAGTAGCGGCTGAAGTGCAGCGGGATGCGCTGGAGACCGTTTTCAACCATCCAACCGCACAGCACCCGCACCTGCTCCTCAGAGTCATTCAAGCCGGGAATCAAAAGGTTCGTTATTTCCACGTGAACCTCGGCGGCGACCATCGTCAGGATGTTCTCCAGCACAGGCGCCAGCCGCGCCCCGCACCAGCTGCGGTAAAATCCATCATCAAACGCCTTGATGTCGATGTTCGCCGCATCCAGATACGGCAACAGCTCCCGCAAAGGCTCCTTCTCCACGAACCCTGCCGAAACCAGGATGTTCTTCAGCCCGCGTTCGTGCGCAAGGACCGCCATATCGTACATATACTCCCACCACGTAAAAGGCTCCGTATACGTATAGGCCATCGACGGTAACCCGCGCCTGACACACAACGCAACGACATCTTCCGGCGACAACGCCGTGCAATCCACACCCTCCGGGGCCACCTGCGAGATATCGCTGTTCTGGCACCATCGGCAGGAAAGGTTGCAGCCGGTGCAGCTCAGGGAGAGACACCAGCTTCCTGGCAGGAAGGCGTTCAGGGGCTTCTTCTCGACCGGATCCACGGCCAGGGCGCAGGGCGCGCCATAGGACAGGGCCCATAACTTCCCGTCCCGGCATTCGCGACTGCGGCATCGGCCCCGGCCTCCTTCCTTGATCCGGCAATGATGGGGGCAGAGCCGGCATTCTACGCCTCCCTCGACCGGAATGTAGAACCGGGCCTCTTTCATTCTTCCACGATTTCGGTCTGGTAGGTGTACAGCTCGGCATCCTTCCAGCCGTTCCAGCCGATACCGGCCTTGTCACGGGCGCAATGGCCCAGGAATTCCTCCGTGGTCCAGCCCGTTTCTGTGGCCACCTGTGGCAGGAAGGTCCCATGATACGGGCCCTTGATCATGTAGATGCCGTCGCGTCCCAGCTTGAACTCGTCGATCGAATGGATCCGCTTGAGCGGGGAAAGGACGGAGACTTCGATCTTTATCTTGTGCGCCTCATTCCGGGACAGGGACGGGAAACGCGGATCGGAGAACGCGGCGCTCCGGGCCATCTCCCGGATGGTGGCATGCAGGGTGCTGGAAGAGGTAAACCGGCCGATGCAGCCCCGCAGGCGGCCATCCATGTGCAAGGTCACGAACACACCGTAACCTTTCTCTTTCAGGATGCCGACTGGCGTGTCGTCGCCGTCAAAGTCCAGCCGCAGCGCGGAATAGATGGACGACCGCGCGGCGGCGATCATCGCCCGCTTCTCATCCTCCGAGAAATGGAACAGATGCTCGTCCGCCTCCGGCTTCCCGGGCACCCGGGTAATGGCAAACGCATTATACCCCACGACCCGGTCCTTGTCCCCATAGACGGAATCCCCGGAGTTCCGGTACATCACGTGGTCCACAGAAAAGCGGTCCCTCCCCTGCCCGTCCATCAGGGACAGCAGGACAGCGATGGCGCAGGCGCCGCAGGCGGCGGTGTCCTGGCCCACGAAACCCCGCTTATGGACGTCCGAAAGCGCCTTCAGGAACTCATTGAGGCCGCCCGAGGAGATGGCTTCCGCCATGAACAGGTCGGATGTCTTTGCGTCCTTGTAGGAGGGATAATGGGAGAAGTCCGAGCTGATGACAAAGAGGTTTTCCGGCGTGAAATACGGTTCCAGTACCGCTGCTATCTGCTCCAGTACGCTGAGCCGTTCCGTGCTGATGACAATGGGGACGATGGGCGGCACCTCGCCCAAAGCCAGTTGCAGGAGTGGCAGTTGGACCTCCAGGCAGTGCTCCCGGTCGTGGGCATCGCTCCGGTACGTGAACACGCCCTCCCCCGCCCGGATGAGCTCCTCGCCCACGGCGACATCGACAGGAACCTTCCCCAGCGGGGTTTCGGCCCACGCACAGGCGGTTTGCACGCTGGCGCCGGTGAAGGCTACGCGGTGGCTCGGCCCGAGCAGGAAAATCCGTTTATAGGCATGCCCCCGCGGGATGCGGTTCAAGGCCGATGCGGCCACTTCGCCGCTGAACACATAGCCGGCATGCGGGACGATGACCGCCTGCGGGGCATCGCCCCCGGCGGCGGGATGCAGCCAGGGCCCCACCATGGACTTGATTTCCTGGGCGGAAGCAGGGTAAAAGGAGCCGGCGACGGCGGGCTTCCTCACTTTCTGGTTTTCGGGGTAACGGGACATAGGCACGGCAGTTAGGAGGGCTAGGACGATCGCGATATGAAAGCGGAACGGAATCATGGCGGGATGCTGTTCAAAGTTAGGAAAATTTGGTTATTCCACAAAGAATCGTTATCTTTGCCGCCGTGAATGAGATAGAGGACGGACGGTCCCCTATTTTTTGTTATATGAGATTCCCGGTCAAGCCGGGAATGACGGAAGGAAAAATGAAAAAGGAAGAGATCATCCAGGCCGTGGAAGCGGCGGTCGCTGAAAGAGGGTGCTTCATCGTGGACGTCACGGTGAACGCCATGAACGACGTGGAAATCGTCCTCGAGAAGGAGGACGGCATCGTGGACTGGGACGACTGCGCCGCCATCGACAAAGTCGTGCACGAAGCGTTCGACCAGGACGTGGAGGACTACTCCCTCACCGTCTCCTCCGCCGGACTGGACCGGCCCTTCAAGGTGCTCAAGCAGTACCTGAAGGCCGTGGGCTCCAAGGTGGACGTGAAGTTCAAGGGCGGACGCCGGCTCGTCGCCCTCCTCAAGGCGGCGACCGAAGAGGCCGTCACCCTGCAGTACACCGCCCTGGAGGCCGTGGAAGGCAAGAAGAAGAAAGAGAAGGTGGAGCATGAGGAAACCTGCTCCCTCGCCGAGATCAATTCCGTCACCCCCTACATCGATTTCAAATAATACAAGATAACCACAATGGCAAAAGACAAAGAAAAAGAAATCACCTTGATCGACGCGTTCAAGGATTTCAAGGAAGAGAAGAGCATCGACCGTCCCG
>JAEEGH010016123.1_pt1 | contig 16108 bp, 14 predicted proteins | sample 9134181 | NCBI WGS metagenome assembly JAEEGH01 (sample SAMN16246544, study PRJNA631951) | gut metagenome | biome: gut microbiome; feature: rumen; material: DP-attached | host: Bos | place: Iran: Karaj | collected 2018-10
GGTGTGGGAAAGATTCTAGGCTTCAATATTACCCGCAACTTCAACCATCCGTTGTTGGCTCGTAATATCGCAGAGTTCTGGCGAAACTGGCACATCTCATTGACTTCTTGGATCACCGACTATGTGTTTATGCCGTTGAATATTGCCTTTCGCAATATGGCCAACTGGGGCGTGATGCTTGCTGTGACCATCAATATCGTGCTAATTGGCCTGTGGCACGGAGCAAATTGGACGTTTGGCCTGTTTGGTCTCTATCATGCGATGCTCTATGTGCCGCTGGTGCTCTCTGGAGCGTTCGGCAAGAACAAGAAACTGCGCCCCAACGACCACGGCCTTCCCAAGTTGAAGGACTTCTCGAAGATGATCCTGAATTATGTGTTGGTATCGCTGGGTTTCATTGTCTTCTATGCCAGCAGCGTTACGGAGGCTTTCCGCTTCTTTGCAGGCATCCTGTCGACATCGTTCTTCACGATGCCTGAAGTGCCGGTCAAGAAAGTTACCCTCCTGTTCATATTGATCGTGTTGATTTTAGAGTGGACAACCAGAAAGAAAGAATATCCTTTACAGATTCACCATCAATACATTGACGGGAAAATGTGGAAGCTGGTTTTCATTGACTATTTGGTGATTGCCGTCATCATCTGGTTTGGTAATTTTGAAAGCAGCCAGTTTATTTATTTCCAATTCTGACAAACGATGAAGAAGTTCTTGATATATTGCCTAAGTTTATTGATTCCTGTGTATGTAGGAATCCCTATTGTCAATTATATTGTAGACCCGGGGCATGTATATTCAGATGCTTACATTGATGAAGTGGTTCAAGGCTTGAAGGCTGGAAAGAATGTTGCCAATGTGGCTGATTTGAACGAACGGTCTTTCAAAGAAAAGTATATCCAAGCCCATGCTGGAGAAGACTTTGACTATGCCATTATTGGAGCCAGCAGGGTTATGACTCTTTCTACGGATGTCTTTGACAACTGCAGAATCATTAACCTGGGAATGCCTGGAAGTAAGATAGAAGACTTGATCGCCATCTGCGAATTGTGTAAGGAAAACCATATCAAGTACAAAAACGTGTTATTAGGTGTAGAACCCACCTATTTTAATGCTAATGATCCTGATACAAGATGGAAATATCTGCAGAAGTACTATGATGCATACATGGGTATTTCTGAAGAGAATTCAGATCTTTCGATAATAAGCACCCTCTTCTCTGCATTGAAAAATGATGCAGACATGGATTATTCTAAAGAAGGTGCAGACCTGTCGCTTATCACCAACCTCTTCTCTGTGTCGTATTTTGTAGCTAGCTTAAAGAACCTAGGACATTTGGTAAACGGTGAAGCGGAAGTACTCTATGTGGACACACCAGTAAACGAAGGCGCAACCAAGCGACTCGACGGATCCATCAGCTATTCGAAAGCTTTCAGAGACAGAGACCAGTCTGTCATAGATGATGGAGCTGCATACACTTGGATGCATCATTCTTTTGAGAATTTCAACTCCCTTTCTGATGAAAGGAAGGCTCTTTTCGCTAAACTGATTGATTCGCTTCAGAAGGACAACGTACACATCATATTTATCAAAGGCGCTTATCATCCTCTCTTCTACAAAAGAATTATGAAGACTGGTATGATAATTGAAGCTGATGAATATATTGACGACTTTGCCAGAAAGAACAACATCCCAGTTTATGGCAGTATCAATCCTGATGACGTTGGATTAAAGAATACAGATTATTATGATGCGACACATCCAAGAAAGGAATCCTTGGATTTAGTGTTCTTAGATTGGAACATTGATAATATAAACGATAACTCTAATTAATTAAAAAAATGAAGAAAAGACTGACAATCATTTTTGCACTGCTGCTGACAATCGGCAGTACGGCAAAGGCAGAAAACTTTGAGTCGGCAACAGAAGCCGTCAAGAACATGGGTGTAGGTTGGAATCTTGGTAACACGCTCGACGCCAACGGAAAGGGCATCAGCGATGTCGTCCAGTCTGAAACCTACTGGGGGCAACCTGTCACAAAGCCTGAACTGATCACAATGATGAAGGAGGCTGGCTTCGGAGCCATCCGAGTGCCTGTCACCTGGTATGCCCATATTGATGGCGACGGCAATGTGGATGCTGCATGGATGAAGCGTGTGCATGAGGTGGTCGACTATGTCATCAATGCAGGGCTCTACTGTGTGCTTAACGTACATCACGACACTGGTGCACATGATAATGCGTGGGTCATTGCCGACAATGACAACTATGAGAAGACTAAGGCCCGTTACGTGAACCTATGGACACAGATTGCCAATGAGTTCAAGGATTACGACCAGCATCTGCTTTTTGAAGGTTATAACGAGATGCTCGACAAGTACAATTCATGGTGCTTTGCCGGATTCCAGCGCCCTGACGGTTATAATGCTGATGAGGCAGCTTCTGCCTATAAGGGACTGAATGGCTATGCCCAGAGTTTTGTGGATGCCGTGAGAGCTACTGGCGGTAACAACACCCAGCGTAACCTGGTCATCAACACCTACGCAGCGGCTAACGGCAACGGAAATTGGAATGCCCATCTCACAGACGTACTGACAGAGCTCACGACACCCTCCGACGTGACAAAGAATCATTTGGCCTACGAGGTTCACGCCTATCCCACCCTCAATAACGGAAAGAATGAGGTCGACGACATTATCGACAAGGTGAACACCTATCTGCTGCCCAAAGGTCCGGTGATTCTCGGTGAATGGGGAACCAGCAACGTTGATAAGGCTCAGACCGACTATGATCTGGCTCCCAAGACATTCCTGGAATTCTGCAAATACATGGTCCAGAAGGCCAAGGAGAACAACATCGCCACCTTCTATTGGATGGGACTCTCCGACGGTGTCTACCGTTCATATCCTGCCTTCAATCAACCTGCCATCGCAGAAGCCATTACCAAGGCATATCACGGAGATGATTTCGATGGCAAATACCCTACCCATGAAGCCGCAAAAGAAACAGTAGTATTCGAGGGCGAGCAACAGCTTGAATGGGGAGGAGCCATCCAATTTCCCAGCAGCTTCTTCGATGGTCTCAGCGATGCAGAACTGGAACTGACCTATACCGAAAAGTTCGATCAGTTCGAAGGCGGTGAGGCTAATTCATATCTGCAATTCTGGTATAACGACTGGAGTTCGATGATCAATTTCACCGTTGACGGTCAGGAGATTAATGAAACCCTTGAAGTCAATAAATTCTATAATTCCACATCAGGCACAGACCACACCACCCTCTTCACCTTCGACGCAGAAACATTCAAGAACTTCAAGAAAAAAGGCATGCTCTTTCAGGGGCATGGTGTTCTGTTGAAAAAGGCTGTTCTCAAGGCAAAAGCCAAAGAAGGCGGGGATGAACCTGCAGCCAGTGAGGTGTTCTGGGAAGGTGACGAAATGCTGGATTGGGGTGACGGTCTCCAGCTGCCGATTCCTGGAGAGAGATTTGAGAATTATGGCAAGGACGTAAAACTTATCTTCCACTATACGCTCGACTTCACCGACTACAACATGATTCAGTTATTCTATGGCGACTGGAGTAGCAACCCCAGCTTCATCATCAACGGACAGCAGATTGATAAAGAGTTCAGACCATCAGATGTTCATGGCCTTAAGACTGGCGATGACGGTGTGAGCGAACTGACGTTCAGCGAAGATGTTTATAACGAAATTATCGCAAGAGGTATTGCCGTGCAAGGTCATGGTCTCCGTCTGAAGAAGGTCGAACTTGCAGGTCCTGAGTCTACAGGCATACAAAGTGTTGTCAGAACAACTAATCAGAAAGACATCATCTATAACCTCTCCGGCCAGCGAGTCACCTCTCCCCGCAAAGGAATCTATATCCAGAACGGCAAGAAGTTCGTGATTAAGTGAGAGAAGAATTGAGCTAGCTTGCCTGTCGACATTGTGCGAAACCATCAGCATTTGAACCCACGTCTAAGGAAACGAATAGAGAAAGATGCTGTCACTATCTTCTGAGCAAAAAAGCGTCTTACCGTCTTAACGTCTTAACGTCTTAAGCGATTTTGATGGAGACGGAGGGGTGAACGAGAGAGATATGTTAATATATATTAATAATATTATATATTATATATAAGGTACGCGTAGTTTGGTGTGTGAGTGTGGCCGTTTGCATGAAAATGAAAAAGACGCTAAGACGTTAAGACGCTTTGTCAGAGGAGAGCACCGCTGGTGTTCAAATTACTTTACAAAACAAAAGTCAATAGAGTAAACTATGAGAAAATAGGCATGTTTCTAGGAGTTTAGATAGGGTAAACTCCGACTTTACCCTAACTAAAGTCCGACTTTACTTAGCCTAAAGTCAGGGCGATTATAAGGCATTGTAAATCAAATAGTTACGAATCGGAGAAAGAGAAATAGGCCAGTTGTGAATTATCTTTACAAAGGCAAAGTGCGAATTTCTTCTTCCTAGCCTTCGCGTGACAATTGGGACAATTGGACAGTCGTTTTCTGCACGCTTTCAGAGGAAGAGAGGCGTTATCACGGAGAAGAAGAGAGTAAATATATAGATGTAAGTAAAAAATGCATTGTCCTTTGTCACAATTGTCACGCATTTATTTTGCACAGGCAGAATGATTTGCGTAAATGCCAGAAAAAGAGGAACGTACCGATTGGCACGCTCCCCTATTCTGCGAAATGTCGGCTGGAGAACCAGCTAACGGATTTACTTATTCACCTGGAACTTAGTGTCGCCGTCCTTGAAGAAGGCGTTGATCTGCTTGGCGGCAGCGATACCAGCATTGATATTGGCCTCGGCCGTCTGGGCACCCATCTTCTTCGGAGTTGAGAAATAACGGCCCTCAAACTTAGCGAACTCGTCGTTGGCATCGGGCATGATGTCGGTCACGAACTTCAGGTCCTCACGCTCAGCCATCAGCTTGATGAGGCCAGCCTCGTCGATGACCTCCTTACGGGCTGTGTTCACGAGGATACCACCCTTCTTCATCTTACCAACGAGCGCGTAGTTGATGCTCTGCTTGGTCTCAGGCGTAGCGGGGATATGGAGTGAAACGACGTCGCAGGTCTCAAAGAGAGCGTCCTGATTGGCAACGGCGTGTACACCAGCCTTCTCAATCACCTCTGCGGGGCAGTAGGCATCGAAGGCATAGACATCCATGCCGAAGCCCTTGGCGATGCGAGCCACATTGCGGCCTACATTACCGAAAGCGAGGATACCAAGTTTCTTGCCCAGCAACTCTGAACCGCTCTTGCCATTGTAGAAACCACGAACAGCCATCACCAGCAGACCGAAGACAAGCTCGGCCACAGCGTTGGCGTTCTGACCAGGGGTGTTCTCAGCGACTACGTTGTGAGCGGTAGCAGCAGCGAGGTCGATGTTGTCGTAACCTGCACCGGCGCGAACCACAATCTTCAACTGCTTAGCAGCGTCCAGAACCTCAGCGTCCACCTTATCCGAACGGATAATGAGTGCGTCGGCATCCTTCACTGCATCCAGGAACTGAGCCTTCTCTGTATATTTCTCGAGCAGCACGAGCTCATTGCCTGCTGCCTCAATCTCAGCCTTGATACCATTCACAGCTGCTGCTGCGAAAGGCTTCTCTGTTGCAACTAAAATCTTCATAAATATTTCTTTTTTCTGAAACAAATTCCCCTAATAACTCGTAATTAACCATAATAATATTATTACGGAAATTATGGACTATTACGGGAATTCGTTTTAAAATACTATTTATTTCTAACTTAATGATTTGCTTCGAATTCTTTCATGCAGGCGACGAGGGCGTTGCATCCTTCGATAGTCTGGGCGTTGTAGCAAGAAGCGCGGAAACCACCAACCGAACGATGACCCTTCACGCCAACCATACCCTTTGACACTGCGAAGTCGAGGAAGTCCTTCTCCAACTCCTTATACTCGTCGGCCATCACGAAGCAGAGGTTCATCAGTGAACGATCCTCTTCCTTGGCGGTTCCAACGAACATCTTGTTGCGGTCGATCTCGCCATAGACGATCTCAGCGCGCTGCTTGGCCAGCTTGTCCATAGCCTCCAGACCACCCTGGCGCTTGATCCAGCGGAGGTTCTCAAGGGCGCAGTAGATGGGCACCACAGGAGGTGTGTTGAACATTGAGCCCTTATCCACGTGTGTACGGTAGTCGAGCATCGTGGGGATCTCACGGGGAGCCTTACCCAGCTTCTCGTCCTTCAGGATGATGATGGTCACACCGGCCATCGACAGGTTCTTCTGGGCACCGGCATAGATGGCATCGTACTTGCTGACATCAACAGGACGGCTCATGAAGTCTGACGACATATCGGCAATCAGGGGCACAGGCACGTCAAGGTCCTTGCGGATCTCTGTACCATAGATGGTGTTGTTGGTTGTGATGTGCAGATAGTCGGCATCAGCAGGAACGGTCCAGTCCTTGGGGATGAAGGTGTAGTTGGCATCGGCAGAAGAAGCCACCTCTACGACCTCACCGAAGAGCTTAGCTTCCTTCATGGCCTTCTTTGCCCACACGCCCGTGTTCAGGTAAGCGGCCTTCTTAATCAGGAAATTGAAGGGAATCATGCAGAACTCGAGGCTTGCACCACCACCGAGGAAGATCACGGAGTAGCCCTCGGGAATGTCGAGCAGCTCCTTTGTCAGAGCCACGGCCTCGTCAACTACGGGCTGGAAGTCCTTTGCACGGTGGCTGATCTCCATCAGAGAGAGACCCGAGCCATTGAAATCAAGACACTGTTGAGCGGTTGCTTCGATGACCTCACGGGGAAGCATCGAGGGACCTGCATTAAAGTTGTACTTCTTCATTTGGTTGTTTATTTTGAATGTTTATAATGAATGTTTTCGAAAAACGCTGCGAAATTACACTTTTATTTTCATTTGACCAAATAATTGAGCAGAAATTCACGAAATTAAGGCATTTTCTTTCATTTTGTCAAACCTACATTTCATTTTCCTGCCTCTTTTGATGGTTCTTATACGTTCATCTTTATAATACAGCTGCAAAGTTACTGAATATTTTTCGTATATAATGTGATTCATACAGATTTTTTTATTATCTTTGCAATCGTTATGAACCAGAAACAACATCACATCATCATCAGCCTCGCCTCAAACGAGGGTCAGGAGGCGCATTTGGCATCCGCCAGGGAACAACTCACCCAGTTGTTGACAGAGGCGCATTTCACCTCCGCCATCTGGACGGAACCCGTCAACACCAGCCGTAAGGCTCCGTATCTGAACCAACTCTGCACAGGCACTACAACCCTTGGCGTAAACCTGTTGGGCGAGGTGCTAAAGGAAACGGAAAGACGGTTAGGACGAACCCACAACGAAGACGGCATCGTGGCCATCGACCTCGACCTGTTGCAGTACGACGACCAGAAATATCACTTGCGAGACTGGAATCGAGATTATGTCAAGAATCTATTAAACGAATTATGAAAAAGTTATTAATAATCAGTCTGTTATCATCGATAGCAATATCCGTTCAAGCGCAACGCTTTGAGGATTACTTTGAAGACCGTACCCTGCGTCTCGACTATACCTTCTGTGGCGATGCCAGCCATCAGCAGATCTATGTCGACGAACTGATATCCATCCCCCGCTGGTATGGCCGACGCCATCGTCTGGCAGAGTTGCCCTTGAAGGGGAATGGCGACATCACCGTCCGTTCAAAGGCCGATGGAATGGTCATCTATCGCCACTCGTTCTCCAGTCTCTTCCAGAAATGGCTCTCAACGGCAGAGTCCAAGCACGTACAGAAGTCCTTTGAGAATGTCTTCTTAGTACCCTACCCCAAACAACCCGTTGACATCACCGTTGAATTGCGCAACTATCACGACAGCGTCTTTGCCTCGATGACGCATACCGTCGATCCGACGGATATCCTGATCCGCAAGGCTGGCGAGCGTCTGGTTACGCCTTATGTCACACTTCAACAAGCTGCAGACACTTCTCGTTGCATCCATGTGGCCTACGTGGCAGAGGGCTATCAGCAGCACGAGATGGGCACTTTCCTTGAAGACTGCAAGATAGCGATGGAATCGCTCTTTTCGCACGAACCCTTCCGTCAGATGCAGGACCGCTTCAATATGATTGCAGTCATGTCGCCGTCGGCAGAAAGCGGTGTCAGCGAACCTGGCAAGGGCATCTGGCGGAACACAGCCCTTGGCGCACACTTCGACACCTTCTACAGTGACCGTTATCTCACCACCCTCCATCTGAAGAAGATGAACGATGTGTTGGCAGGCACGCCCTACGAGCATATCATCGTACTGGTGAATGGTGAGCGCTATGGCGGAGGCGGCATCTACAACTCCTATACGCTCACCGATGCCCACGGACCTTCGTTCCGTCCTGTCGTCGTGCATGAATTCGGCCATTCCTTCGGTGGTCTGGGCGATGAGTACCCCTATGGCGACGACGATCCGATGTACTTCCCTGACACAGAGCCCTGGGAGCCGAACCTCACGACGAAATGCGATTTCAACGGCAAATGGGAAGACCTGGTGCGCGATGGAAAGGCCGGTCTCATCGAGGGAGGCGGCTATCTCACGAAGGGCGTCTGGCGTGGTTTTGAGAACTGTCGTATGCGTACCAACGAGGAACCCGAGTTCTGTCTCGTCTGCCAACAGGCCCTCATCCGTCTGATTAATTTCTACACCCGATGATTTGCGAGATTTCATCGATACAGGATCCCCGCGTGGCCGTCTTTGCCACGATGACCGAGACACAGTTGCGCAACCGCCTGAATGCAGAACAGGGCCTTTTCATCGCAGAGAGTCCTAAGGTGATCCGTGTGGCCATCAGTGCAGGCTACGAACCACAGGCCTTGCTTTGCGAACAGAAGCACATCGATGGCGATGCTGCTGACATCATCCAGCGTTATCCGGAGATGCCGGTCTATACAGGTTCCAGGGACTTGCTCTCACAGCTGACGGGCTACACACTGACACGAGGCGTACTCTGCGCGATGCGTCGCAAGCCGGAACCAAAGCTCAATGAAATCCTCAAGGATGCCCGTCGCGTCTGTGTCATCGACAGCGTTTGCGACACCACCAATATCGGGGCCATCTTCCGTAGTGCAGCAGCCCTTGGTATAGATGCAGTATTACTTACACGAAGTTCATGTGACCCCTTGAACCGCAGGTCGATACGCGTCTCGATGGGCAATGTGTTCCTAGTGCCTTGGACGTGGCTCGACAACTATGCTTCACTTCAGGAATTGGGCTTCAAAACGGCTGCTATGGCCCTCTCCGATGACAGCATCTCCCTCGCCGACCCCATCCTCAAAGAGCAAGAACGGCTGGCCATCATTCTTGGTACTGAGGGCGACGGACTGCCGATGGAAACAATAAGGGATGCAGACTTTGTCGTCCGCATCCCCATGTATCATCAGGTCGATTCCCTCAACGTCGCCGCAGCAGCTGCCGTCGCCTTCTGGGAATTGGTTTCCCCTCCTGAGTAGGAGGGGTGCCCGTCAGGGCGGGGTGGTCTGATCCGCGCTCTGGTCTTTACCCTTTCGTATCCTTCGCCGTTACAACCGTCACTATATACGCACTCAACAGCACCAGGACACCAGCCACGGGCTTGTCCCACGTGAGCACGTCCTGTCCCAGCATAATCGCCACAAACGAGGCAATCACGGGCTGCAGGTTCGTATAGATCGATACCGTCGTAGCCTGCAGGTACTTCATCGCAAACGGAATCAGGAAGAATCCGAGGGCTGTGGCGCCAAGCACAATAAACAGCATCTCCACCACGCCGTTCCATCCCCAGGCTGACGTATAGAGCGCATTCATCGGCAGTTCAGGGATGGCGATGGGCACTGTCACGATGGCGGAAATCAGAAACACATACTTCATCTGCGTCACGGGCGAGTACTTAGATGCCACATTACGTGTAATAATCAGGTATATGGCCCACGTCAGCACACTCAGGATGGCCAGCGAAATACCGATGAGATCGTTCTTTCCCGATCCCAGCGACTGACTCATCAGGACCATCAGCACGGCTCCGGCAATACCCAGCAGCACACCGACAGACTTCATCGGCGTGATCTTCTCACCGATGGTCAGGGCTGCACAAAGCATCACAGCCACAGGCGTCAGCGTCGCAATCAGCGAGAAATACACCGGACTGGTATAGTCGAGTGCCCAGGCCGTCAGCGTCTGGGAAATCACAAAGCCCAGCAGACCGCCTGCCAGAATCGTAATCAGGTCCCGTCGCTCCACGTGCTCCTTCGGCATAAAGGCCGCAATGAGCCAGAACACCAGACAGGCACCGAGGCTTCGTGAGGCCATATAGCCCATAGGCGTCACCCACTCGTCGAGCAGAAGTTTTGTCACAGGAACACCCAGTCCGAAGATGGTGTTCGCAAGGAAGATGGCGCTGTGCGCCTGAAGTTTCTTATTCATATTATATATGTCTTTTTCTTGTCAATCTGTGTCAATCTGTGGCTCTTTTCACCTTTTCCAATCTTTCTTTGAGGCTCATCTTGGCATATTTGCGCCACTCCTGTGCCCCACCCTCGCAACGTTTCAGATAGCCCAGGTCGTTCATCCGGGCATACGCCTCCATCTCAAAGGGATTCAGCAGATAGGCCGCATGCTTCAACTGCCTTCGGACAGACCGCTTGCCGAACCACGCCGTCTTAATCCAATACCATATATATAATAGGTAGAAGCAGAGCCACGAGTCATGACAAGCCTGTGCCTGCCGCAGATGGATCATCTCGTGGTTCTTCATCGCTGCCGATATCCTGTCAGCCGAAGCACCCGCATTGAAACGGTCAGCCTCCTGTTGCGTAGGCGTCAGGATTTTGCCGAAGAACGTCAGTCCCTCGTACCCCTTCCGCAGCCAGAAGGTATTGACTACGGCAGGCATGTCGGCTGTACGGCTGGGGCGTACGGCACGCCACATGATGGGCACTATCTGGAACATCATCAGCATTTCGGCCGCAAAGGTACGAATAATCATCGAATAAACGGACAATTCTCCGAAAAAATGTTAGCCAGCTCCCTTTACGCCCATAAAATAAAAGAATCAGGCAATCGTGACTGCCTGATTCCGTTTTTATCGATATAGTTGCTTTTTGTTATTTTACAGTCCGTTGACCGTCATATATAACCAGGAGTTTTGAATAGACCTCCTTGTTGGATTCATCAACCAAATAGAACTTAAGAGTGTAATTGAGTAAATTACCTTCTTCATCAGCAATAGGAATGCTCGTTTTACTCTCCTCTAAGGCCAGATCGAGAGCTTGTTTGGCCTGTGATTCTGTACATTTCACTGTCTGGGTATAGTTGGGTAAAATGGAAGCCATGTAAGTAGAACTAGTCGGATCCAGATTCCCTATATCATGCAAAGAAACCTTCAGGGTGTAATTCTGACTGGTTTCGGGATCATCATCACTACCGCATGACTGAACACTCATACCCATGAATGCCACCAGCATCATGAGCATCATCACTTGAATTTTTTTCATTGTCTTAATTGTTTTAATTGTTTAACGTGGGTGCAAAGGTAATGATTATATTTGAGATACCCAATTTTTTTAAAGGAAAATTTGCGAAATAGAAGATTTTTTCCTATCTTTGCACCATATTTTCGAATATTATACTAATTCTATTTTTACAATGAAAAGTTTGAAACGATTTGCTCGTCTGTTAATGGCAATGGCCTTGCTGATAAGCGGGCTCAGTTCTTGTACTCAAGAGGGGGCTGGTTATGCAGATCGTCATGGGGGAAAAGTGACCAATCTTGACGATGAGTCTCTAGAGAAAGCCTGTGAAGCATTGCAGCAAGTGGGTGATGTATATATGGAATGCTCTACTATAGGGGATTTGGAAGAGAGGGCTGAAGATATCGCCAAGATAGAAAATGTGGAGAAGGTGTATTTCTCCAATATTTCCATGTTTGTCAAAGTCAAGGATTTTATGACGGTCTCCTTTTCTTTCTTCCCCCAACAAGAAGATATTCCATTAAGCATTTCAGAAATGCAGACTTCTCGACAAATGATGACAAGAGCAGAAATAATTAGCTCTTTATCTCAACTAGGATTAGAAAAGGGAGTAATTATCGATAATCAGTTAGACGAGGGCCGTGCAGTAATTAAGCAGAACACCAAAGAAACACTGGACAGGGCCGGAATTAGAACAGATTATAAAGACAAACCATCATTAAGCTTTTATGAGGAGGGGATGTTTGATTATGATGTCGTTGTTATTTACACACACGGGAAATATGATCCCGATACTAAATTACATTGGATTTTAGTCAATGATCTGTTTGACTATAGTCAATATAAAATATATGACTGGAAAGAAAAACTCATGTCCTTCTTTCAGAAAAAGGATAATTACAAAGGCTATATCTTAGACGAACAGATTTCTGTCGATTTTCATCAAGATACGGGGAGGACCGTTTTGGTTCCCCAGTTATGTATCTCAGAGAAATTCTTCTCTTCTCAGGGCAGAAGATTTAAAAAGGACGGCAAAGCGATAGTCTATAATGTGGCCTGTCAATCATTGATGGGTGGAAAGGAAAGTAAAACAGACAAGAACGAAAGAGACTTCTCTCTTGCAAAAGCTTTTGTGGACAGGGGAGCCGGAGTCTACTTTGGCTACGACGAATCAAACGTTGCTGGACAAGCTGCAGGATTAGTATTTGTAGGGAGTCTTGCTTCCGGGCTTTCTGTAAAGAGCGCATACAATTCGATTCCACCCATATATATGCACAATGTTTGTGATGACAGCGAAGATGATAAGCCTGCGACAAAAACTTGGACTGCAGATTTACTGTTTTATCCAGAAAATAATTTTGGCATAGAGAACTACTGCCAAGTTTCCCCGACACTAAAGGATAAAGAGGATAAGGACGAATATGTGGTGTTCAATGCCACATCACCTTATAATATGTGGTTTTATCCGGAAAATAGTAATTGGACATTTAATAAGTTTAGTGGATTCAAATACGGTTTTGAGTTGTCAACTACAAAAGACTTCGCCCAGACTAAAGACCTCAATGGGCTGCAAATTGATGATAATACAATCATCACAAACTATACCGTGTCTTTTTCTCATTCTCTTCCGAGCAAGGAGTTAGAGCCAGAAACCCAATACTATTACCGAGCCTATCTCAATGACGGAACAAATATTTATTATAGTGATCCTAAGGAGTTTACAACACCAGCGCGTATAAGCCAGGTGATACCTGAAGATATTCGCAAAAAAATGGAGCCCTATATTCCAATCTATGATGGAGCGAGTCCGCCAAACATTGAAGGTGTTTATTTGATGGATTCACCCCGAATTGTTTACGACGCGACAGGGACCATTGATTCTGATTATGATGGTTTCGCCCCGATGTATTTCAAAATTTCCAATCAGGACATGACCAACAACACACTTGATTTCCAAGAAAGACAGATAGCTAATGGTAAAGTGATTAGCGAGGGTGAGGGCTATGGAGCTTTCATCAGTGGCGAAGGCAGCAAATTTTCTGTGTTTTTCAACACGACAGATTTGAGTCACACAGAAGAGTACGATGTAACATCAAAAACGGCATTAGTCATCTCTGGCACAAAAGCTTCAGACGGCATACATAATCTACGCTATGCTTTTGTTGTTGTCGAGAAAGGTGCAGACCCCAATAATCATATCATGGATGTAGGAGATTTCCGCGTGTTTAAAGATAACGATGAACTGGCAAAGACCTCTGATTGGAAAAGCCATATTCGCTCACGAGAGATAATTGTGCGTGGCGGTCAGATTAAAACACCTTGGTCAAAACTGTCTGTCAAACGATAAGCAATGTTGTTAAAGAAAGCCGCCGACATTCATTAAAAAGGTACTCCGCCATTATTAACACCAGACATGATGGGGACATTGAAAGGATCATAACCTCCAAACTGTTTTTCGCCATTCACTTCTGATCCTCTGATTTCTCCTCCGAATGGTGCCTGACCATCAAGAGTTCCGTCTTCCGGATTCTCAAAGCGTGTATATTCACCTCTGAAGTTCAGTAGGGCGATATCCGTTGCACCCTTACGATGCTTGGCAATGATAATCTCTGCTTTCCCTCGATAGTCCTCGCCATTGGATCCTTGATAGATGTGATAATACTCTGGACGATGAACGAACATCACCATATCAGCATCCTGCTCTATGGCTCCAGACTCTCTGAGATCAGAAAGCAGAGGACGCTTGCCTTCAGCACCATCACGACCTTCTACACCACGATTCAACTGGCTCAAAGCTATGATGGGAATATTCAGGTCTTTAGCCAGTTCCTTCAGAGACTGTGATATTTTAGCCACTTCCTCCTGCCTGCTGTTAAAACGTATCCCACTGGCATTCATCAGTTGCAGATAGTCAATCATAATCAACTTGACGCCACGTTCACGCACCAACCTGTGTGCCTTCGTCTTCAATTCAAATACAGACAGTCCAGGCGTGTCATCAATATACAATGGCGCATCTATCAGATTGTTGATCCTTTTGTCGAATCTGTCCCATTCTGCCCTGTCCAATTGTCCATTTAGTATTTTCCTGCCTTCAATCTCACAGACATTGGAGATTAGACGGTTTGACAGTTGCTCACCAGACATCTCGAGGGAGAAGAACGCCATCGGAATATTCTGGTCTGCTGCAATATTCTTTGCCATAGAAAGTGCAAAGGCCGTCTTTCCCATAGCAGGTCTTCCTGCAATAATCACCAAATCCGAATTCTGCCAACCGCTCGTCAGGTGGTCAAGCCGATAATAGCCCGTGGATATACCTGAAACCTCGCCTTTATTCTCCGAATTCTTCATCATAGTCTTGGCGGACATGCCCACCAATGTCTTGATAGACGTATAATCCTTCTTCATGTTCGTCTGTGCAATCTCGAACAGAATTCGTTCTGCCTCCATGATGACATCCTTTACATCAAGCGTTTCATCAAAGGCTTTGGCTCCGATGGTGTTGGTATAATTGATGAGCTGCCTCGACAAATACTTCTCTGCGATGATGTTGGCATGGAAAACGATATTGGCAGAGGTCGCCACCTTGGAACTCAGTTCTGCCACATAGGCTCCTCCTCCCACTTCTTCAAGAGTCCCGTCCTTTGCCAGCTGATCTGTGACAGTCAGCACATCGATAGGTTTTTCATTGATACTCAGCCTTTCGATGGCCTCATAGATCTTCTGATGGCGAGCCTCGTAGAAACTTTGCGGTTTCAAAGTCTCGCACACTACCACATAAGCGTCTTTATCGATCATCAGCGCTCCCAGTACGGCCTTCTCTACCTCAGGAGCCTGTGGCTGAATCTGGGCAAAAGACAGATCATTTTTCCGTTGTCCTTGTTTCTTTTTACTGTATTCATTCATATCACCATTCATTAAAAACGCTTGCAAATTTAGAGTTATAATCCTGACCTTCCAAACTTTTTTCCTTAAAACCGCTCAAACTGTTGATAAGTCGTTATTTATCAACAATTGTGGATAATTGAAAATTATATACGCCTACTATCAAGAAAGTTCTTGCCCATTGGATGCTATTCGTCAAGAAAATCACATATTTCGCTTATCCAAACCGGAATACCTTCAGGAGGCATTGGTTTCCAATTCTTTACCATCTTGCTTAATCTCTCTACAGATCTTTCGTATTGAGGTTCGTAGGTAAGAGTACAAACAATCCACCAATAACTCCCCTTTTTGTACTTACACAAATATGTATACTCAGCGTTAGGGCCGTCTTTGCCTTTCATTATAAACGAATGTTTTTTCTTTTCTATACATTCATATAGTGAATCAGACTCGTATATATCAATAATTTTTTTATGTTAATGAATCTAGGAGGGTAGTAAGACAAGTTCAAACTTATTTCTTTTACTTTCTCATCAGAATAATAAAATCGCACATCACTAAATTCTTTGGTTGTATCAACCAAGAAGAAATCTGGCGCTTGTGAAAGCGAGGATCTTTCTTGATCCAACGAAGGAGTTTGTCCTGAGCTGAACTGGGATCCTTCATCTTGGGAAACATCAGCCAGGCGAATTCTGATTTGCCGTAGGATTTGATTTTAAACGTACTCATAAGGATACTGAAT
>JAEEGH010016125.1_pt1 | contig 16107 bp, 10 predicted proteins | sample 9134181 | NCBI WGS metagenome assembly JAEEGH01 (sample SAMN16246544, study PRJNA631951) | gut metagenome | biome: gut microbiome; feature: rumen; material: DP-attached | host: Bos | place: Iran: Karaj | collected 2018-10
CATTCCTGACTACTCTACCCAAATGGGATGGACAGAACCATATCGCCAGGATTTTTGGTCGCATACCTGGCATCAGTTCTGAGCAGCTTAACTATCTCACCATCTGGCTCCGCTCTGCCGTAGCCCACTGGCTGCAGATGGATATGTTGCATGGCAACGAGTGTGTACCTACGTTTATAGGCGCTCAGGGTTGTGGTAAGACCACCTTTGTGCGTCGACTGCTGCCCCTTGAACTACGTGAGTATTATCTCGACCATCTGAACCTCTCGAACAAATTCGATAAGGAGATGGCGCTTACCAACAATCTGTTTGTAAACCTGGATGAGCTGGATGCCATCCGACCCTCGCAGCAGGCTTCGCTGAAACAAACACTCTCTGTAAGCAAAGTAAACGGACGCCCTATCTTTGGTCGTTCACAGGAGGATCGTCCACGATTCGCATCGTTCGTGGCTACCACCAATAATCGTCATCCACTAAAGGATGCTACTGGTTCGCGTCGCTACATCTGTATTCTGATTCCTGACGGCAAACAGATTGATAATGTAGGCGACATAGACTACGGACAGCTGTACGCCCAGGTGGTTTACGAACTAAAAGAGCAGAAGGCCCCCTACTGGTTTAACAACGACGAGGTGGCCCGTATTCAGCAGCTTAACCAGGAATTTATGGAGAAAAAAGATCTGGCTGAGATGTTTACTGCATGCTTCCGTCAGCCTGTTGATGGCGAGGTAGTGAAGACGATGAACTGCGATGAGATTATCGGTATTATGCAGCGCGACTATCCTACGCTACAAAAGACGATTGGTAACAAGATGAAACTTGGCAAGGCCATTTCGGCTCTTGGTTTTAAGCATAAGGAGCACTCGCATATTACCTATTACGAGGTGGTTCCACTTAAGGCAGCCTGAGGGGCTACGGGAGTGCTGAAGGGAGTGTACACGGGAGTGCTGAAGGGAGTGCTCGATTTTCAAGAATCCCTGTGTTTACAGGCCTTTCAGCCTCCTCACGGGAGTGCTGAGAGAAAAAATTGATTAATAACTAAAAAAAATATGAATATGGAAGAGAAAGAACTAAAAGCAGAAAATGTTCCTGGGAGCTATGCCCTGTGTTTTAATGGCGAGTGTGGTAAAAAAGATACGTGCATGCACTATCAGGCCATGCTACTGAAGCGAGGCGAACGTGGTTGTGGCATGGCCATATATCCTACAGCCTGGCAGGATGGCGAGTGCTGCTACTATCGTGAGAAGAAACTGGTACGGAAGGCCTGGGGATTCAGTCAGCTGTACAAGAACGTGAACAGGTATCGTAAAGCCGAGGCCCGACAGAGTGTAAGCTCATTCTTTGGGCGTGGTAACGGACCCTATTATCGCGCCCATCATGGCGAGCTACTGCTCACACCCGAGCAGCAGGAGGGCATTATGAACATCATCGCCCAGTTTGGTCCAACCGATGACATCAAGTTCGACCACTACATGACCGCCTGGGATTTTGATTAGTAAAAAAAGGCTTGCTCAATATTCCTGAGCAAGCCTTCTTTGGTTTTATGTATAGCTGCTGTTACAGCTGGTACTGCAGCATAACCATTGAGTAGGGGGCCAGGTCGAGGGTGAACTTCTTCTGGGCCTTGATCTGCTCTTTCTTAGGAGCGATGGACTGGGCATCGAAGTTGTTCTCGTCGTTAGGCTGACCTGCGAGGGTGGTCTTGGTGGCCAGTTTCTTAATGCCAAAGCGACTCAGGTTAATGTTGGCCTTCTTGGCATCGGCGCTGGCGTTAACAAGCTTAACAAACAGCTGGCGGGTCTTGGTGTTAAGGATTACGCTCTGACCGTAGTGTACACCCTCCATAGGCTGGATGGCATCGGCAGCGTCGCCCTCAAACTTCACACAGTCGCCATAGTAGTAGTTGCCGCTCGACTGTCCGAACAGTTGCTGAACATAGTAGCTGCAGGTGAGGTATGTACGCTCGTTGTCGAAGTAGATGAGGTCGGGATTCCACTGGGTGCCGTTCTTGCGGGCCAGTAGTGGAGCATAGGATGTCATAGTCACCACATCGCCATTGCGCTCTACGTGCAACAGATATAGTCCCTCGGCCAGGGCATCAATGAGCTTCTTGTCCTTAGAGGCATACTCGCCCAGATAAACCTTGGTCTTGCGGTCGCGAGGATAGCTGTCGTACTGGCGGCTCTTCAGGAAGTAGTCGCGTGGCTCATAGTAGTGCTCGTCGAGCAAGGGGATGCCAGTCTCGTCGGCCACTTTCCAGCCTTTCTCCCAATCCAGTTTGCTGTAAGGGTGGGAGTCAACGCCAGCTGTACCTACAATCTTGATGTCGGGGTAGGCGGCATGTACCTTATTATATATATACTTGAAGCGCTCGGCAAACTCTGGCGAGATGCGCTCCTCGTTGCCAATACCTACGTATTTCAGATTGAATGGCTTGGGATGTCCGGCTTCTGCACGCATCTTGGCCCACTTGGAAGTGGCTGGATCGCCATTGGCCCACTCTATCAGGTCGAGGGCATCCTGTGCCCACTCGTCCATCTCGCTCATAGGAGCAGCATCCTGAGCCTGATCCTTCATGCCCCAACCGCCGTTGGCACCCTGGCAGCTGACACCGGCAGGCAGAATGGGCAGTGGCTCCATACCCAGGTCTTCACAGAACTGGAAGTACTCGAAATAGCCGAGACCTACGCTCTGATGGTAGCCCCAGGTATTCTTCAGTTGGCGGCGCTGCTCCTTTGGACCGATAGTGGTCTTCCAGCGGTAGGTGTTCCAGAATCCGTCGCCACCACCGTGAACCACGCATCCGCCAGGGAAGCGCAGGAACTTAGGATGGAGGTCGGCCAGTGCCTGAGCCAGGTCCTTACGCAGACCATGCCCTTTATAGGTGTCCTCGGGGATGAGTGAGACTACATCGACATCCATATCACCCTTGGTAAGTACCAATATCTGCAGGGCAGCCTGCTTGCAGTCGGCATTAGGTGAAAGCACAGCCTCGAACTTCTTCCAGTCGCTGTTGCTTACGTCGAAGGTTGTCTCGGCCAGCAGTTTGGGATCCTTAGGTGGCCAGCCCTTGGTGGGCTCAACCAGTACCACGCGTACCTGCTTGGCATCGCCTTTTACGTTACGCATAAAGGCCGAGAAATCGTATTTCTCGCCAGCCTTAACTGAGATGCCGTCGAAACCGTCGTTCTGGATGCCAAAACCAGTCCAGCCAGTGTAGTCGTAATACTGGTTGGCGCGCTCGCAATGCAGGCGCATGTAGGTGGCGTTGTTGGCATGAACGGGATTGTCCATACGTGGCTGAATGTAACCAGTAGAGTGACCTGGGCGGGTGATGCGCCAGGCTGTTCCAGGTCCCCATCCGTCGCGCTCAACGGGCGAGAACTCGAAGGCGCCGTTCTGAATAAGCTCGGCATAGAGTCCGCCATCGGCAGAGTTGTTGATATCCTCGAAGAAGATACCGATAAGTTCGTTACTGATGGCCTTGCCGCCAGCAGGGGCTTTCACTGGTTTCTGGGCGTTGATACCCATGGTGGCTGCAGCAAGGGCAGCACAAAGAATTGAACGTTTGTAGTACATAGTTGTTATTATTGATTGTTACTAATTAGTCTCACTTCGTAAATCTCGCCAACCTGCTTGTGGGGCTTGGCCACGAATTTGATGCGCACCTGCTTTTTGCCCTTGAGCAGCTGGGCTGGGATGGGATATTCCTCGAACTTGAACTGTGAGGTGCGATACTTGCCGACGAGGTTGACGGTGGTTACCAACGCGTCATCCACAAAGATATCGAACTCGGGATTCTTCCAGTCGCCTACACCCCAGTATTTCAGGCGCAGACTCAGGTCGGTCTTGCCGTCTGTCTGCATCAGGTAGCTGAAATAGTGACCATCGCGGGCATCGCGGAAGAATACATCGTTGGTGTTGCCTACAGTCGAGTTGTCGGTTTCCATAAAATGGTCGCTCTCAGGCTGTTGCTCGCCTGGCTGCACCTTGTCGGTGGTGCGGGCTTCGAGGGCCTGGCGCTCCTGCTCCTGCTTGGTCAGGTTGGCCAGATAGTCCTTGTAGCTATCCTCGCTCAGGGCCAGCCAGTACATCATGTAACGGGCATCGTGCAGCTCGAAGAAAGGCATCAGCTCCATTGTTGACAGCTGACAGTTGACAGTTGACAATGAACCTTCCTGGCGGAAGCTGAAATGGAGGGGCTTCCCTGCTATGGGTTGCAGCTGGTTGGCGATGCTCTCCACATCCTTATTAACCAGGATGGGAGCTTGGTCGATAGGCAGCTTCTTGCCTGTGGCCAACTGGCCGAATCGGCTGTCGTCGGCTATCAGGTGTGCCAAATCCTCAGTACCCGTCTTCATAGCCAGCATGATAGGGCCGTGCATCAGGGCAATATACTGTGGCAGGTTGGGCAGATACTTCACGCTGTTGTACATGGGGAACAGGATATCAATCACATCGCCCTTTTTCCACTGGCGATTGATGGCTACATAGCTTGATGGACCAGTGACGATGCTCACAGGCTTGCCATTCACCTTAACGCTGAACTGGCCTGGCTTTACCCAGCCGGGGTAGCGCACCATGATGGGTGTTGGCTGTTTGGTGTTGGGTGATTGCGTGATGGTGATACGGCTGCTCTCGCTATAAGGGAAACTGGTTTCCTGGCGCAGGGTGATGCCTTTGGCTTTCCAGTTAAGCTCTGAGGCCACAAACAGGTTCACAAACAGGGCATCGCCGCTGTGAGTGTAGATAAACTGGTTGTACTTGCCATGATTCTCCATGCCTGTGCCCACGCAGCACCACATGGCCTCGTTGGGAGCCGAATAGTTGCGGTAGTGGCGCGGACGGGCAGAAGTGAAATATACGTAGCCGCCATGCTCAGGGTGCTGGGTTGAGAGTATATGATTGAAGGTAGCCAGCTCGAAGAAATCGGCATAGCGGGCTTCGGGGTTGCGACGATGCAGATCCTCGGTGAGCTTCAGCATATTGTTGGTGTTACAGCTCTCAGGACCGTCGATATCCTGCACAAAGTCCTGACAAGCCTCGCGACTGGGGAAGTGCTCACGACGACTGTTGCCGCCAAAGGCCAGTGTGCGCTCGCCTGTTACGATGTCCCAGAAATAGGCGCCTGCAGTGTGGTAAGCCTCGTCGCCACTCAGCTCGGCTATACGCTCAAAACCTATCACCTTGGGCACCTGGGTGTTGGCATGCATGTTGTCGAGCACGTCGCGGCGCTGCATCAGTGGGTTCAGCAGGCGGCGATGCGAGAATCGACGGGCCACATCCAGATATTTCTGCTCGCCAGTGATGGCGTAGGCATCGGCCAGCACCTCGTTCATGCCACCATGCTCGGTATCCAGCGCGCGCTCCATCTGAGCATCGGTGAGATTGGCTGTCAGGTCGATGGCCCAGTCGCAGAAGCCCAGAAAGAGCTTCTTGGCCTGCTCGTTGCCACAGTAAACCCACGCGTCGCGAAGGCCGGCATACATCTTGTGTATATTATAGAAAGGAACCCACGCACCAAAGTAGGGGCCGAAGTTACCTTTCTTAAAGTTGCTCCAGATACGGTCGCTGCCGGGCACACCGCCCACATAGCCACGGCCCCAGTCGGGGTGGTTCTTGGCATTGGCATCAGCACAGGCCTGCAGCTCGCTAATCCAGTATTCCATGCGCTCGCGGCACTCCTGGCTGCCAGTAGCAGCATTGATGGCCATCGCAGTCAGATAGTGGCCGCCCACGTGTCCGTCCAATCCGTCCCAGTTAGGGTACGACTGGCCTTTCGGTGTTAGTCCGGCTTCTTTCAGATAAGGCGCCAGCAGGCGGTCGTTGTCGTACTTCAGCAGCGTCTCGATGTTCAAGTCGCGCGCATGCTTCAGCGGACCGTTTAGCAGGGTTACATCCCCTAAGGGAAACTCGTTGGCATACAGCCTGTCTTGGGCTTGACTACTGCCAGCTGCCAATGTCAGCAGCACGGTTAGTAGCAGGCCTCGTGAATGGTTGTTAAATAGGTACATCATTTGTTATAGTTGTTATTGGTTGTTCTTGATGATCTGGTGCACATCGTCGATGCTATGGGTAAAGGGGCCTGTGTGTTCTAACTTCAGCGTACACATGGCGGCTGCAAACTGGCCGCTCTCAAAATAACTCATACCCTTGGCGCGGGCATACAGATAGCCGGCGCTGTAGGTGTCGCCGCAACCTGTGGCATCAACTAACTTAGTTGGTGGGTAGGCAGGTGTTTCGTAGAACTTGCCATCGGCATAGATGACCGATCCGCCACCACCTAAGGTGATAATCACTTCGCGTACACCCCAGTCGTTAATCTGCTGGGCGGCCTCGTAAGGGTCGGTCATATTGGTCAGCGTCTGGCACTCCCACTCGTTTACCTTCAGGATGGCTGTGTGCTTCAGCAGTCGCAGCTTGTCGGTCCATTCGCAGGCGCGCACCTCCTCGCCAACCACCTCGCGCAGATAGCCTTGCACATCGATGCTCACATCGCCCTTGGTGGCCAGATATTCTACTATTTCGGGTGCAAAGTCGTCGGCCAACAGTGTGCCTAAATGGAACACGCGGGCCTGCTCGTCGTTCAGCTCGTTAAGTGTGAATGGAGCCGACTTGGCCAGTACCCGCTGTGTGCGGTTGTCCATGTTGGCACCATACTTATTCTCGAAAAACACGTTGGTATCGCTCTCAAAGGCCGTTACCCGCACGCCAGCCTGGCGCAGTTTCTCAACTTCGGGCATCACCTCACGACTTACCGAGGTGATAAGGTGGAAATTAACGTCATGGGGCAAAGCCTGGATGGCCCATGCCATATAATAGGCCGAACCGCCTGCACAGTGCGTAGTTACGGGCGGAACCTGAGTGATGATCCTGTCACGAGTGATATGTCCAATACAGCAAATATCTGTCATTTTGTCGACTTTTGATTGAATATTATCTTTATTTCGGTTGCAAAGATAACAATTTTTTCTAAATATTTTGTTTTATTCGAGAAATATACTATCTTTGCAACGGAATTATTCATTACTGCTAATAATTATTAATGGCGAAAAAAAGGTTTTTGCAAATCATCCTGCTTTGGGTGACAGTGATGTCGGCAGCGGCACAATCGGTTTACGATGTGACGGCAGCAGGAGCTATTGGTAACGGTATCGTAGATGATGCCCAGGCCATTCAGCGTGCTATCGACCGTTGTTCGGCTGAGGGTGGCGGCCGTGTGCTGTTGCCTCGTAATCATACCTTCATGGCTGGTCCTATTCAGCTTAAGAGCAATGTTGAGCTTTATCTGGAAGCTACTGCCACCCTGAAGGCTAACCCCGATGAGCGTATTTATAAGCTGAGTGCTTTTGGACAGAACCGTGGCGAGGGTATGCTGTGGCTTTGGGCTGAGCATGCTGAGAACATCAGCATCTGTGGTAAGGGCACCATTCATGGTAATGGTATCGCTTTTATGGGTGCTGAGCTGAGCGACAGCTACGAGCTGAAGCCATTGAAGGATCAGACTTTCGACCCACGTCCACATGTACTCACACTTACCGATGTAAAGAATCTCACCATTCGCGATGTAACCATCAAGGAGGGCGCCTACTGGACTGTTCACCTGATTGGTTGCGATGAGGCTGTGATTGATGGTATCAATCTGCTGAATAATCTAAAGATCCGTAATGGCGATGGTATCGATATCGATCACTCTAAGCATGTACGTATCGCCAACTGCCATATTACCAGTGGCGATGACTGCATCTGTTTAAAGAACCGTCGTGAGTTCGAGCAGTATGGCTCGTGCCACGACATTACTGTTACCAACTGCGTGATGTCGAGCCGCTCGTGCGCCATCAAGATTGGTAGCGAGAATATGGACTCTATCTATAACGTGGTGTTTGATAACTGCATTATCACAGGTTCGAACCGTGGTTTGGGTATCCAGAATCGCGACGAGGGAATCGTTACCGATGTGGTATTCTCGAACATCCAGTTGGATTGCCGCCTGTGGAGCGATGTGTGGTGGGGAAAGGCCGAGCCTATCTACGTTACCAGCTATCCACGTGCCAACGGTAATCATAAGGATGCCAACTGGCGATTCCCCAAGGGGCAGATTGAGGGCCGTTGCGGCGAGGTGAGTCGTATCTACTTTAACAACATTACCAGCACCAGCGAGAACGGCTGCTTTGTAGGTGGCGACGTGCCTGGCAAGGTAAAGGACATCTATTTTAATAATGTACGCGTACGACTTCAGGGCGAAGGTTCGCGTAGCATGGACAAGCGCCCCTGCAAGGGCGAGGGCTTTATCAAGGCCGACCTGAAAGCCATGCAGGTCATGCAGGTACCCCTGATAACCGAAAACGCTATTGTAGAAATAAGATAAAACTTTTAATATTCTTTTTATACTAACTTTTAATTAATGATTATGCAAAAGATCCTAAATCTCAAGCAAGGAACTCAGAAGGCCATGTTCTTCGTGTTCTTTCTGTTGTGCAGTACAGTGATGCTGGCACAAAACAAGGTGTCGGGAACTGTACTGGACGCAACCGGTGAGCCTCTGATTGGCGTAAGCGTTCTGGAAACGGGCACCAACAATGGTGTAGTGACCGATTTCGACGGAAACTACACACTGACCGTAAAGCAAGGTGCTAAGCTTACATTCTCTTATGTAGGTTATCTTTCTCAGACTCTTGCCGCTACCAATGGCATGAAGGTTACACTTCAGGAGGACAATAAGGTGCTGAACGAGGTTGTTGTAGTAGGTTATGGTACCATGCGCCGTAAGGATGTTACCTCATCTATCACAACTGTTAAGGCCGAAGACCTGAACCGTGGTGTATTTACCGATCCAGGTCAGATGCTGCAGGGTAAAGTGCCCGGACTGGTTGTTTCTTCAACAGCCGACCCAAATGGTTCACCAACCATCACGCTTCGTGGTGCCTCTACACTGCGTTCAGGAGCTATGTCACCTTACTATGTAGTTGATGGTATTCCAGGTGTTGATATTTCTATTGTATCTCCTGATGATATCGAGAGCATCGACGTACTGCGTGACGCTACTGCTACCGCTATCTATGGTTCTAAGGCTGCCAACGGTGTTATCATCATCACAACCAAGAAGGGTGGTGAGGATAGAACCAATGTAACTTATAATGGTTATGTGGCATTCGACAATATCCTGAAGAAGTATGATGTATGCACAGCCGACGAGTTGCGCCAGTATGCCTCGAAGAATGGTGTTACTCTGAAGGATGGAGGTGCAAATGTTGATTGGCAGAAGGAAGTGCTGCGTACTGGTATTAGTCATAATCATAACTTAGGTATTACTGGTGGAAATGGTCGTACCAACTATATGATTAGTGGTAACCTGATGAAGCGTGAAGGTGTTATTAAGATGACGGGTATGGATCGTTTCAATTTACGTTCGCTTGTTTCTACTAAGACATTGAAAGATCGCCTCACTCTGTCGATGAGTTTGAATGCTATGTATGGTAAGCACTTTGGTGTGCCTACAGGTGACAAGGGTGCTTCTGTTCTCGATGCGATGAACTACTACTCGCCAACCAATCCTATCAGAGAAGCTGATGGAACTTGGTCAATTGGTAAGGGATCAAAGAACTACAACCCACTGGCTCTGATGGAGGAGAATATCTCTGAGACCATCTGGAAGCGTAACCAGTTTATCGGTAAGGCCACACTTGAGATTCTGAAGGGCCTCCTTTGGAATGTAAACTATTCTTGGAGCAACTATCAGAGCACATATAGTGCATACAATACTCGCGATTCTCAGATTGAGGGTGTTGGTAATAAGAATGGTCAGGCCAGCCGCAATACCTATTTTGGCTACGAGCAGACCTTCGAGACCTATCTGAACTACGGCTTTACAACAGGTAAGCACAAGATTGACCTGATGGCTGGTTACACTTGGGAAAAGAAGAAGAACAATGATGGCTTTGGTCTGAGTGTTGAGGGGTACTATAATGATGACCTGACATGGTATAATATGTCGTATGCACAGACTATTCTCGGTGTTCAGAACTCTGTATCAAGTGGCTATGTTGAGAATGTAAAGAATATCTCGTTCTACGGACGTGCTAACTACTCGTTCGATGGCCGCTACATGCTGCAGGCTACTATTCGTCGTGATGGTTCTTCAGTATTTGGTAAGAACAACCGCTGGGGTACCTTCCCATCAGTATCTGCTGCTTGGAATATTACAGAGGAAAGCTTCATGAAGGATCAGAAGATTTTTGATAACCTGAAGTTGCGTGCTGGTTATGGTGTATCAGGTAATGCTATGGGCTTTGATATTTATTCTTCATACGAAACTTATGGAGCTTCTGGTACATTTACCTATGATGGTAAGACCTATCGTACATATGCAGCTACCAAGAACGCTAACCCTGATTTGAAGTGGGAATCAACATCGATGTTGAACATCGGTTTGGACTTTGCTTTCTTGAGAGGCCGCATTAATGGTACTATCGAGGTTTATAATAAGAAAACTAAGGATCTGATCTGGGGCTATCCTGTTTCTACTACAGAACATGTATACGGTTATATGGATGCCAATGTGGGTGAGATGACCAATAAGGGTATTGAGTTCTCGATTAATGCCGTTCCTGTTCGTACTAAGAACTTTACATGGAGCACCACTATCAACCTGTCGCACAATAAGAACAGAGTTGACAAAATGCAGAACGAGACCTATCATACAACTAACCTGACTCAGGGTGATCCTGACGTAGCTGGTGTTGCTGGAAACGGATGGACACAACGCATTATGGAAGGACAACCTATTGGTACATTCTACACCTATTTGTATGCAGGTACAGTGAAACGTACAGATTCTGATGGAAATATTATTGAACGCTCTGAGTATTACGTTCTTGATGAGAATGGAAATAAGACTGGTGAAACTACCAACAATCCTAGTGTAAAAGATCGTGCTATCACAGGTTGCGCTCAGCCTAAGCTGAATGCTGGTTGGAACAATACCCTGACCTATAAGGATTGGAGTTTGAACGCCTTTATTACTGGTGTATTCGGTAATGATGTTTACAACAGCCCACGTGCTCACTACACCAGTGCACAGTTGTTCTCTGACGGTAAGAATGTACTGAAGGAGTTCTTGTCTAACCCCGCTGGCGATGCTTCTGGCTCTCTGCCATCAGATCGCTATATCGAGAAGGGAACATACGTTCGTTTGCAGTCGCTCTCTCTGAGCTATACATTCCGTAACTGTTTCGACAACTGGATCCAGGATCTTACCCTCTATGGTACAGCTAACAACCTTCTTACTATCACCAACTACAAGGGACTCGATCCTGAGGTTAACCTTGGTGGTATCGACCCAGGTATCGACTACCGTTGGAGTCGTTTCCCACACGCACGTACCTTCATGGTTGGTGTGAAGATTAACTTTGGCGATGGCAAGAAGAAATAAAGTTATTATCATTTAATAAGATTCAAGCATTATGAAACTAAATAAAGTATTTTTTGCAGCTGGCATGTTTGCCGTAGCGCTTACCAGCTGTACAAATTTGGATGTTAATCCAGATTCTCAATACACATACGACCCCAGTAAGAATTCTGGTGTAGATCCTATGATTATGGTAGAAGCAAAGATGGCTGACGTTTATTTCCATCTTTCAGGAACACTTGGTCGTCGTTATATGGAGGCTCAATCTCTTCCATCTGATGAATTTACTGCTCTGTCTTTCGATGGAGGTTATTATGATAGTGGAACCTATCATCATCAAGCCCTTCATGATAGTAGAGCTACTGACGAAGCTGTTGACTGGTACTCAGAAGTAACTTCTGGTATCACAAAGGTAAATACCATTCTTGAGGATTTGGGTAGTGGCGCTTCTACACAGATGACAGCCCCAGCCCGTGCTATGCGCGCCTACTTTACATGGATTCTGATGGATTGTTTTGGTGATGCACCAATTCTTGAAAAAATACCTGCAGAGGGTGAGGTCGTTAATCGCTCTCCACGTAAGGAAGTAGCAGAGTGGATTGAGAGTGAGCTTATTGATATTATTCCTTCGCTCACTGAGGACGTAACAGAGAACACCTATGGCAAGCCAACCAAATGGATGGCTAAGGCTCTGCTGGCTAAACTCTATATCAACTGGGCTGTTTATACAGCAGAGTCGGTTGACAAGTATGATGCAGCAACTGATGCCAATCCAAAGCTTGATGCTTGTATTGAGGTTTGTGATGATATTATTAATAGTGGCAAGTTTAATCTTGGTTCTGTTGACTATCTGCACAAGTTCTCTTATGATAATGGTCCACAGATTGAGGACTTTATCTATGCAATGCCTTATGATGCTCTTACTCGACAGGGAATGCAGTATGCCCGTCCTCGTTCTTTCAAACAGTTGAAGAACTTGGTGCCTAATTATTATGGATTCTCAGACAAGTTTACACAGTCGTTTGGTGGTAATATGGTTGTAACTCCTGAGTTTGCTAAGTTGTTCTGTCTCGATGGTGACATCCGTAACCTATGCATCTTGCGTGGTGACGTTTACATTCGCGATCCAAAGACTCTTAAGCCAACTTCTGAGCCATTCATGTATAATGGCAAGCAGGTTCACTTCACTGATGAAATTACTCTGGTTAAGAAAGACAACACTATTGACGTTGGTAATGACGATAATGCCATCCAGCAGGGCTGCCATTCTATTAAATGGTATACCACCCCAGCAGATTATAACAATGGTCGTAACCAGTCAAACGATGTGCCCATCTTCCGTTATGCTGATATCTTGATGATGAAGGCCGAGGCACTTGTACGCACAGGACAGGCTGGTGCTAAAGATCTCTTCAATCAGATTCGTGCTTACGCTGGTGCACCTCAGATTACTGCTGAGCCTACACTTGCTGAGATCTACGACGAGCGTGGTCGTGAGTTCTTCGATGAGAACTGGCGTCGTAACGATATGATTCGCTTTGGTCACTTCGAGGATGAGTTCTTCCCTCATTATCAGGGATTCCCCGATGCAAACTTCGATAAGCGTCGTCGTATCATGCCAGTAGAGCAGGAGATGCTTGACCTGAATCCAACTTGGGAGCAGAACCCTGGTTATTAATCCGAAGCATGCATTTTATACATTCTTTATACGTCTGGGCGGGCACTACGGTGGCTGCCCAGATTTTTATGGTATTTTAATGGCTAATAGTTTTGGAAGTTAGATAATTTTTCGTATCTTTGCGGCGTGAAACCAAAGGTAAAATTATTTATTACTGCTATAACGCTTGCTGTTTGCTTGCCGTTGCTGGCGCAGAAGAAATACACTGGAAAGTTCGTCTTTACGCCACAGTGGACTGCCCACGCGCAGTTTGCTGGTTATTATGTGGCCCAGGAAAAAGGCTTCTATAAGGCCGAAGGTCTGGATGTGGATATAGTACACCCATCGGTATCCGAAACGGCTATGCACCGCATTCAGGAGGCTGAGAGTCATGCCACCACGCTGCCACTCTGCTTGGCGATGGAGATTATGGACAAAGGTGTGCCTTTGGTGAACATCCTGCAAACATCGATGAACAACTCTACGGTTATCGTATCGCGCCGTGGTAAGAATCCGCTCACGCAGAAGGGTGCCCGTGTGGGTATCTGGCATGCCGGATTCGGACAGGTGGCCATCTGCATGAGTCGCAAGGAACATCTGAATTACCAGTGGATACAGTTTACATCGAACTTCGACTTGTTTATAAAAGGTGCTATCGACGCTACGCTGGCTATGAGCTACAACGAGTACTACCAGCTGATGCAGATGGGCTTTACATTTACCAAGGATAATGTTTATCGCTTTAGCGACCACGGTTACAATATTCAGGACGATGGTCTGTACATGCGCCGCGACTACTACGAGACACATAAGGCCAAGGCAGAGAAGTTTGCCCGTGCCAGTCGTAAGGGTTGGGAATGGGCCAGCGAGCACCCAGAGGAAACGCTGGATATTGTGATGAAATATGTACAGCAGAACCACGTGACAACCAATCGCACGCTGCAGCGCCTGATGCTGAAAGAGATATTGCGCCTGCAGGTGGACCGCGACTCGAAGAAACGCGAGTTCCGTTTGCGCCCCGATATGGTGAAGAAGGCCAATATGCTGATGCGCTCGAATGGGATGCTGAAGCGCGACATTACTTACAAAGAATTATTAGATCGTTAATACCACATGAAGAATCCAAGAGACTATATCCGAACTTCCCTGTCACGTCGCCTTAGTATTATCATTGTACTGATGGCCTCGATTTTTTTTCTGGGATCACTTGGATTCTTGTTTGTAGAGTCGCGTAAGGCTGTGCGCGAGGAGGCGCTGAACGGTGCGGCCCAGGTGCTGGATAACACGGTGCAGCGTGTAAACGTGCTGATGCAGCGTGTAGAGATAGCATCCGATAACTTTATGTGGTTGCCATTGCGACATCTGGATGTGGCCGACTCGATGTTTGTGTATTCGCGTCGTATCCTGACCTGCAACCCCGATCTGAACGGTTGCTCGATAGCTTTCGAGCCCAACTATTTCCCTGATAAGGGCCATTATTTCTCGGCTTATACCCTTAACGACGATGGTAAATTTGATACCACCCAGGAGGGTAACCCTGCCTACGACTATCATTATATGGACTGGTATCAGGCTCCCAAACTGCTGGATGAGCCAGTGTGGATTGAGCCGTTTGCTGATTTCAACCCAGAAGATGTCTATGCCGAAGAGATTATTGCATCGTACTGCCGCCCAATGAAGGATTCGAAGGGCCGCTATGTGGGTACATTCTCTACTGATATCTCGATGGAGTGGATATCTAAAACCATATCCGAAGTAAAGCCCTATCCCAACTCGTACTGCATTATGATTGGTCAGAGTGGTACTTTCTTTGTACACCCCGATACCACCAAACTGCTGCGCGAGAGCATTTTTACGCCTACACTGGAGCATCCTGATACGGCACTTACCAACCTGGGACATGCCATGCAGCGTGGCGAAACAGGTGTGCGCAAACTGGTGTTCGAGGGCAAGGAGAGCTACGTGTTCTACAAGCCACTTGGCATTACGGGCTGGAGCGTGGCTATGGTTTGTCCTGAGAGTGACATTTTTGGCGGTTACATGCGTCTGTATAAGATAGTTATCTTTATCGTTATCGCCGGCTTGATACTGATGCGTCTGGCCTTCAGCCGTATCATCAAGCGCGAGTTGAAGCCACTGAACACGCTGGCACAGCAGGCCGAGACGATTGCATCGGGACAGTTTGACAAAACGCTGCCACGCGATAACCGTATCGACGAGATTGGTAAACTCACGCATTCGTTCAGCGACATGCAGCACTCGTTGGTTAACTACATCAGTGAGCTGAAGCGCACCACAGCTGTTAAAGCCTCTATCGAGAGTGAGCTGAAGGTGGCCAGCGACATACAGATGGGTATGATACCACGTGTGTTCCCACCATTCCCTGAGCGCCAGGATATCGACCTGTATGCACTGATGACCCCAGCCAAGGTGGTTGGTGGCGATCTGTACGACTACTTCCTGCAGAACGAGCGCCTTTACTTCTGTGTGGGCGACGTATCGGGTAAGGGTATTCCTGCTGCGATGTTTATGGCGATTACACGCGACCTGTTCCGCATTATTGCCCAGCAGAACCGTTCGCCATGGGAGATTGCTACAATGATGAACAACTTCCTGGTAAAGGACAACGACCAGAGCATGTTTGTAACCATGTTTATTGGTATGGTTGACCTGCCTAAGGGCCGATTGGAGTACTGTAACTGCGGTCATAATGTGCCTATACTGGATGGTAAGTTCCTGGAGATGGGTAGCACAAACCAGCCATTGGGTTTGTGGGAGTGCAAGGCCTTTGAGGGCGAGGTGATAGAGGATATTTGCAACCGACAGCTGCTGGTTTATACCGACGGACTGAACGAGGCCGAGAACGACCGCAAGGACCGTTTGGGCGACGAACGCCTGCTAGAGGCCATGCAGGGTACTGAGCAGCTTTCATCCGAGGAGGTTATACACCGTCTGCAGGTAGTGGTTAACAACCATCGTGCAGGTGCAGAACCAAACGACGACCTGACGCTGCTGTGCCTCTCGATCCGTAAATAACAAATAT
>JAEEGH010016127.1_pt1 | contig 16106 bp, 19 predicted proteins | sample 9134181 | NCBI WGS metagenome assembly JAEEGH01 (sample SAMN16246544, study PRJNA631951) | gut metagenome | biome: gut microbiome; feature: rumen; material: DP-attached | host: Bos | place: Iran: Karaj | collected 2018-10
TCTATAATCTTCATAAGCGCCGACATAACTAAGTCAAACAAACCCTAAACCACTCACGCAGCGAGCACACACGTATGCCCCCCTAAACTCTAAACCCTAGACTCTAGACTACTCGCGCAGCGAGCACATACGCGTAAGCCCCCTAAGCTCTAAGCCCTAAGCTCTAAACTGTGCTCGCGCAGCGAGCACCCTACAGTTTCATCACGCGTTTCATCTCCAGGTTCTCGTAGCCCTCGGGGCAGTGGGTGGAGAGATATACGGTGGGATTGTTGCTGATGAATTCACGCACGCGGTCCAGGGTCTCGCGGGCAGCTGCCGGGTCCTCGAAGATGATCGAGAGCTTGTTGGCCTTGAGTGCGGCGTCGCAGTAGGTCACGTCACCGTGGAACATGTAGTATAGGCCGTCATGCTCCAGAATGGCGATGCTGTTGCCATTGGTATGACCCTTGGCCTCGATGAACCACAGGCCGTCCACCACCTGCATCGCGTTGGGGAAGTTGTGATAGGCCTGGCCATACTCGGCGCGGACGATGTTGTCGCCCTCGAGCTTCATCGCGTCGGCATCAGCGGGAGCGATATAAATCTTCGCGTTGGGGAATTCGCCGATGCAGTCGCTGTGGTCGGGATGCTTGTGGGTGATGAGGATCTTGGTCACCTGTTCGGGCTTGTAGCCCGTGGCGGCGAAGGCCTCCATGTAGTTGGCAATTTCCTCGCCCATGTAGAGCGGGGCGCCCAGTTTCTTGGCCGGTGCCTTGAAGTCGGCTTTGAAGCCGGTATCGATCAATATCACCTCGTCGCCCGTGTCGATGAGGAAGTTCTGCAGACTGCTGCGGTATATGATCTGTTCGTCGAAGGCTTCACGTCCTTCTTCGCCGCCAAAGGCGAACGGCTGGTTCATGAAGCCGCCATCAAACATGCGTATTGCTTTGATAATCATAATAATATTAGTATTTATTTTAGTATTTATTCTATTATATTTCTTCTGGTTTCTCGCTATCAATACCTAAAAGCCAAACATTCAGGCAAAAGAACGCGAATGCCCTAAACCCTAACCTGCTCGCGCAGCGAGCATCCACGCGTATGTCCCTAAGCTCTAAGCCCTAAGCTCTAACCTGCTCGCGCAGCGAGCATATCAAATCTTATTGACGAGGTCTTGGATCTTCTGCTTGGTGGCGTCGGTTTTCTGCTCATTGACGGTGGCGGTCACGATGCCGGTGTCCTCGACTTTCCAGTAGTTGCAGATGTCGCGGTACTCGGCCTTGGCTCCGTCATACACGCCGGGCGAATAGGAGGACATGAGCAATGCCATCTTCTTCACCTTGGCAGGGCTGTTCACGCAGTACATGCGCTGGATGGGTGCCTGAATCTGGGCATTCATCGTGAAGTAATAGATGGGAGCGGCCAGTACCAGTACCTCGGCCTCGGCCATGAGCGGATAGAGCTCCTGCATGTCGTCCTGCTGGATGCAGGCGCCGTTGCCCTTGCCGTGGCAGTACTCGCAGGCCAGGCAGCCGGCAATCTTTTTCTTCGACACGTTCACCAGTGTCACCTCATGACCTGCTGCCTCGGCAGCCTTCTTGTACTCTTCGGCCATCCATGCGGTGTTGCCGTTCGCTCTGGGAGAGCTTTGTAAAATCAGGATGTTCATAACGGTTGAATTAGATTATTGTTGACTAACACCGCAAATATACATAATAATCCGTACAACTAAGCCATGATGAGGGAAAAATCTATTGCAAAATGATGTCGGCAATCTCTTTGCGGGCTTCACTGCCCTCGGGGCAGGGCCACAGGGGATAGACGTGCCCCATCTTCTCGGCCACATGAAGTTGTGCATCCACACCGGCCGCCTTCATCTTGTTGCAGGTGTTGACGATATCGGTATAGAATATCTCCCATGTGCCGGTAAAGAGGTCGGTGGGCGGCAGTCCCTGCATGTCGCCGTACAGTGGCGAAATCATCGGGTCGCGTGGATTCATGGTTCCGGCCCAGTCGGTACCCACTCTCCTGAGCACTTCGGCATTGAGGAAGGTGTCCTTTTCCTGTAATGCGTCATCGCCACCCAGCACGTCCACCCAGGGCGAGATGAGCACCAGGTGCTTGGGCTGCTCGATGGAGTCGCCCCGCATCTCTTGCGCCAGGGCAAGCGTGAAACCACCGCCGGCCGAGTCACCCATGACGATGATTCGTCGCGCGGAGTACTGCTGGATTAACTGCCGATAGAGTTGCATCATCAGCGGATGGGCATCCTTGGCGGTGTAGCAGTAGAGCAGGGGATAGTTGGGTGCCACGATGCCACAGCCCGTTGTCCTGGCCCACTCGGCCATCGCTGCCCAATGCCGCGAGGAGAAGTTGTGGTAGTAGGCACCGCCATGGATGTAAAGCACGATGGGTTGCTGGCGTCCTGAGGCTCCATGTGGAACACCTGCATGCCGCCCACGCGGTACTGGCGCATTTCACGTGGAAACTTCACATCGCCTGGAATTTCCACTGTGCTCTGGTCGGTCATGTCACCCCTCTGCTGTACATAATCCTCCAAGCTTGACTGGGAGAATGAATGGCTGATGATGATGGCCTGCGGCGAGCGCTCGTCAATCATCCAGACGGCAACTCCCAGGACGATGATAGCAACCAGGATACCCAGCAGCGTCCGTAGTACGTTCTTTGTTCTCTTTTTCATAATAACCTTAATATTAAACACAAATGATTGTTCATGGCTTCAAAGGAACTACTTAGTATGCAAATATTAGAATTTTTATTAAGAAAATTTCATGGGTTTATTCTTTTCCTATTCAAAAACGAGGATTGCATCACGCTACGGGGATATTTTGCACAAAAAAACTCCATAGTCTCGCGGAAACCCTAATACCGCAAGACTATGGAGTCATGTTTGGACGCCAAAAGTGAGAGCGTCTGTTATTTCACTTGAGGATGGTGTACTGGTCGTCGGTTACGGGCTCCAGCCATTCGTTGCTGGCTCCCTCCAGCACGTCCTTGTGATAGGTGAGATGCTGCATCCAGCTGTCGGCGGCAGCGCCATGCCAGTGCTTGGCTCCCTCGGGGATCTCGATGACAACACCGGGCTTCAGCTCGACGGCGGGTTTGCCCCATTCCTGGTACCAGCCCCTGCCATAGACACATACTAGCACCTGTACTTGCTTGTGGTGGATGTGCCAGTTGTTGCGGCAGCCGGGCTCAAAGGTGACGTTGAACATGCCGCCTCCCATGGCTGTGAGATAGCTCTGGCCAGTGAAGAACTGGGCATAGGCGTCGTTAGGATCACCAACGGGCCAGCTCGAGTTCAACCCTGCAGGGCTCTGGGCCATCTGGGTGTTGGCAGCATCGGCGATGCCCAGCTGCTGTATGGCGATGGCTGCCCTGAGGGCTTCGGCCTTGCCGACCTTGGCGAGCAATGCCTTGGGGATGGCCAACAGTTGCGCATCGGTCACTCCCATATTACGGGCGCCGCGCACGTGGGCCGCAAGCTGGGGCTCGACACCCTGCAGACCAGCCAGGGCACTCACCGTGACGAGTTCACGGTCGGCATGGGTGAGGTTGTCGCGGGCGAAGATGTCGCCAAACAGGTGGGCCTTGAGGTAATAGTCCTCGGCGGGGCAGAAGGTGTAGTTAAAGGGTTGTCCCGACAGCTTTGTCTGCACTTCGGTGCCCTGTTTCAAGGCGTCATAATTGCGGGGCAGGGGAGTGGCGTCTTTACCCTCGATAGTGGTCTTGCCGTCGGCTTTGCGCTCTTGCAGCACCTTCTGGAGTGTGCCTAATGCGTTGAGCGAACGGGGAAATCCCGTGTAGGCGTAAAGCTGCGAAAGGGCCTCTTTGACCTGGCTGACCGTAAGGCCTGCGTCAAGTCCCTCGTTGATGGCGATGGCCAGCGACGACTGGTCGCCGCGCGCTTCATGACAAGCGATGGCCGACAGGGCTGCGGCCTGTTGTTCATTGAAAGATAAGGTGTTCATCTTGTTATCGTTTACGTTATTCTTGCTGTAGCCTGCCAGCATCATCATGCAGGCTACGGCTGTGATTAAAAACCGTTTCAGTGTCATAATGACTTATTTTTTAAGAATTTATAGATTCCTTCCGCTTGATGGGACGGATGACCCGTGCCGGACTCCCTGCCACCACCGTGTCGGGCGGCACATCCTTGGTCACCACGCTGCCGGCAGCCACAATGGCATTCTCACCGACCGTCACACCGGCCAGCACCTTGACATCGGCTCCCAGCCATGCGTTGCGGCCGATAACGATGGGCTTGGTGAGCAACGAATGGCGCTGGGCGGGTTCTTCGGGATGATATTCGGTGGCCAACACGCAGTGGGGACCGATAAAGGCTCCTTCCTCGATGGTGATGCCGCCAATGGCCAGAAATGTGCACCCGAAGTTGACAAAACTGTCGCGGCCGAATCGCGTAGTGAGTCCGTAGTTGATGTTGAACGGCGGAAACACGCGCACGGTGTCGTCGATGTCGGAGCCTGTGATTTGTCGTAGGTACGCGCGCACCTCGGCCTCGGTATGGTAGCCGGTGTTCATCTCGGCAACCAGTTTCATGCAACGCTGCACATCGGCATAAAGCTCATCGCTGCCGACGTATGTTTTCCCTGTGGGTTGTTCGTTCATTTATTATTTCAGGTTTTTGGTGAAAAACTCCGCCAACTTATCCCACGGAATGTAATTGCCCTCGCCACCGTCGTAAAGGTCGCAGTGGGTGGCACCTGGGATGATAAGCAGTTGCTTGTTTTCGGGGTTGGGATTGGGTTTGCCGATGAAGTTGTAGCCTTCTGCCTGGCCCTCTACCATGTATTTGTATGCGGCTTCGCCGAAATAGCGGGAGTGGGCCTCCTCACCGTGCATCACGAGGACGGCAGAGCGGATCTCGTTGATATAATAGAGGAAACGGCTGTTGGCGTAAGCCTGCGTGCCGATGACGCGCCAGCCGTCATTCGAGTTGCCAGAGCGAGCATGATAACCGCGAGGGGTCTTGTAATAAGCATGGTAATCTTTCACAAACTGCGGAACCTCATCGGGCAGCGGGTCGATGACACCGCCAGCCATTGCCATTGGGTCGGAGAGGCGTTGCTTGCTCATGGCCTCGCGGGCAGTGTGGCGCGACTCTTCTTTGTCTTCGCTGTCGAAGTAGCCATTGCCACTGACACGGGTCATGTCGTACATCGTCGAGGCCACGGTGGCCTTGATGCGGGTGTCGGCGGCGGCAGCGTTGAGGGCGATGCCACCCCAGCCACAGATACCGATGATTCCGATGCGTTCGGCATCTACGTTGTCTTGTTTCGACAGGAAATCAACAGCGGCCATGAAGTCTTCCGTGTTGATGTCAGGCGAGGCTGTACGACGAGGCTCGCCGCTGCTTTCGCCAGTATAGGACGGGTCGAAAGCCAAGGCCACGAAGCCGCGCTCTGCCATCTTCATAGCGTATAAGCCGCTCGACTGTTCTTTGACGGCGCCAAAAGGTCCGCTCACGGCAATAGCAGGTAGTTGGAGGGGATTTGAAATCCCCGACTCCTGAGTTGCGGATTTCAAATCCGCAACAACTTCTGCTTTGGGTGTATAAAGATCAGCGGCTAAAGTAAGACCGTATTGGGTTTCGAATGTCACCTTGCGGTGATTCACTTTGTCGCTCAGCGGGAACACCTTGTCCCACTCCTGCGTGAGGTTCAGTTCTTGTTTCATTTCTTCTTTGTTTTCTTTTGTTTCTGTTGTTTGCGGTTGATTGCTGCAGGCGGTCATGAGTGTTACCACTGCTGCTAGGATGATTGTTTTTTTCATGGTATCAATAGTTTATTCTTTTTTTCCCGTTTTGAATCACAATGCCTTTATAGCCTTTGGGTGCAATCTGCCCAGTAATGGTGTAGGTTGTTCCTTCGCTGTTTTCGTCAGGTGAGAGTTCTTGGATCCCTGTATAGATGGGCTGCAATGAAAGCGTAATGGTCACTTCGCCTTCACCTGCCTTGACGAAACGACGCACCTCGTCAGCCGACAAGTTGTCGAGTTTGCCAATGCGCGTATACGACCAAGAGTTGCTACCATAGAAGATGCAGATGTTGTCGCCGTTGTATAAGACAAGATCGCCCGCAGAAGTGGTGGTTTGATGGTCTGCCGTGGGGAACGACTGCCCGACATTGCCCACCTTCTCAAAGTTGCCGTAGTCATGTGCCACATATGTGATGTTATCCGTTTGCAATGCAGCTACCAAGGCTCGTGTGCCCACATTGTCTTCCATCGTGACGGTATGCGTCTCCTCTCCGATAGTGATATACATTGTTTCTTCCATTGTCTGTGCAAAAGTCTCGCTGTTTTTAGAGCAACTCGTAATCAGTAGTGCCGCAAATAACCAAAGCATCTTTTTCATTTGACCTAATTCTTATTTCGTTTGCAAAAGTACACTAGTTACATAAAAGAGGCATTACACAAATTGGCTGTATTAATACCAATTTCGCAGAAAATGTATATTTATTATAAAAAATAGTACCATTTTTACATTATTTTACATATTCTTCCTACCTTTGCATCGCGATGAAGAAGATTCTGAAAATAGATAACCCCAACGATTTTGCCCGATTTGTGGATGCTCCCGAGCTACACCCATTAGTTAGTATTATTCACTATGACGAACTGGCTCCCTTCCGTCATAGCCTGAACAACTACGGTGTCTATGGACTCTTTATCCAACGCCAGTTTCCCAAAGATCTCTCGTATGGCATGAAAACTTTGCAGGTGAGCGATGCCTCGATTATTGCCGTTGAGCCAGGACAGATTGGCGGCTTGGAGGACAATGGAGAGCGCATTTCGCTGAGCGGATGGGTGCTATTGTGGTCACCCGAACTGCTGCACGGTTCTGAACTGGAACGTCAGATTAGTCGTTACCAGTATTTCTCTTATTTCTTCACCAGCTCGCTGCGGATGGAGCCTGGTGAATGGCTCAGCATCACACAACTGCTCGTCCAGATGCGACAAGAGTTGATAACTCACGATGACTCGCCCTCGCTCAGAAGCATCTTGTTGGGCTATCTGCACCTGATACTGGAATACTGCAACCGCATCTATCTGCGGCAACTCTCTGAAGAAGACGATGGCGGCAGCGACCTCTTGAAACGCTTTCAAAACCTGCTGCAACAGTATTTCCGTGAGAATCGGCAGTTGTCACAAGGCCTGCCCACGGTCGCCTATTGCGCCTCAGAGCTGGCTTATTCGCCGCGTTATTTTGGCGACATTATCCACAAGGCGACAGGAGGAACGGCAATCGGCTACATCCACAACTATGTCATCAACCAGGCCAAAAGCCTACTGATGAACGGTCACAACATCAGTGAGACCTCGCGCCTCCTCGGCTTCGATTTTCCCCATCATTTCACCCGCCTCTTCAAGAAGTTGACTGGCCTCACTCCTAGCGAGTATTTGGGGAAATAAGACTTGAATTGAAAAATCCGCAATCTAAGCCTTTGCCTGGATTGCGGATTGTTTTACACAAAATGCTGGTGGATTATCTACTATTTCAATTTTTTACAGTTTTCACAATGAAATTCAACTTGTTGTTGGCAATCAGGACAGACAGACATCCGTCCAATGTATGAATAACCACCATGCAAATCAGGGTTTGAGTGGAAGCGAATCCATTTCAATTCATGACTTAATTTTCCACAATTCATGCAAAACATGAAACCCCTATTGAATTTGGTATCAACATCATTTAGGCAAGGCTCAATTTCTTCCCAACTGAAAGGCGTACTACCAGCATCAAAACAATATTCGCTCCAAACTATAGGTTGTCTGGCTATGCGGTCAATCTTGTTCTCCTCATTTGTGCGGATAAAATACAGCGAGCGTACTATGGTGCGCTTATTGTCCGGAATATAGGTCTCCGTTACCATTCCAAAACGCTCTGTAGACACTAAAGATGGTTGCAATTCCTTTCTTGAAACACCTTCTTCCAACCACTCCATAACATCCTTTTTGCCAGGCGTTGGATAACGCATAAGGTCGGAAAGTATCACATTTTCATCAAGTCTGGGTTCGATATAATTAATGTCATGATGAAGAAAAGCACGGTACAATGCCATTTGAGCATTGGAAAGCATGATGTTTTTGGGCTTTGTGATTACTTCACGAAGTCGCAACCATTGTGGCTGCTTCCATTTTTCAAGTGCTTTCTCGCACCATTCCAATGCTTTTTTCTCGTCCTTGTCAATGCCTTTTCCATAATAAAGACGATAGGCTAACTCTCCCTGCGCCATCGCATGGCCTTGGAAAGCAGCTTGCTTCAATAGAGCAACGCCCATCCTATAATGTTTATAGTCACTATTGGGATTCTCCAGCAAGAAATATTTGGCATATTCCCACCGTTTGGATGCAAAGCCAGTCAAAGTTCCCGCCCAAGCCTTCGTTTTCAATTGTTCATATTCTTGTTCTGTAAGCATGACTTTGTTTCGCTAGTATCTTATTCCACAATCGTATTTTACCAATATGTCATTAGTTTCCTTGGGTTGGATATGTAACATTCGAATAAGATTCTTGGCGTGGCTTCCAATCAATTGGTAATAACATGTCCATCTAACAATACCTTCCCACATATTGAAATATGTGCATTGAACACTAGCAAGTTCTTTAATGTTGTTTATTTGGATTATGGGATTGATACTGTTTCCTAGCCGCTGTACATATTGTTGAATTGATGCTGGCAAGTCTTTATTATCGTTAGATGTGAATAATAGTTTTCGCTCTTTGTACACTCCATGGTCGAATTTTGGAAGAAAGTATTCAATATTGTCCAATAAAAACATTTGCCATACAGCCTCCTCATTATGCGGAAGGCTTATATACTGATCAATTTTAAGGGCATTACCTCCATAAAAATCTTTCAAAACACGATGGTCAACAACGCCACGCAACAAATATTCAGTAGAATACGATTCCGAGATAGTGAAATCGCCTTCTTTATATGGGTCGGAGGATATGCCCAATCGTTGTGCAAAGGTTTTCTTTTTTGGGGTAATAACAGGATTGTATATTTTGTTGGCATTAGTGTTATGCACATACGGAGTAGCAACGAAAGAACGCTCTACAATGTCATCCTGAAGGCGATAAAAGCCCAATGTTTTTCCTTCTTGTAATTGCAATAAGTCCAAGGCCTCAAAAACAAAAGAAGCATCAATCAGGTCGAAATCATCGGTATTTTCAATTTCATAATTCTCTTCGATTGATTTTAACAAAGTTTGGTAAGTTGTGGCAAATTTATCTTTTGGAGAAACTTTTTGGTCTTCCATGGAGCCATTAGAGTATTTTTTTGCAATCATAATGCAAGGAATAGCCTCTTCTCCTTCTTTTGCGACCATAGCAAAAGCAAAATCATCTATTGAACAATTCGGATCCTTTAGTCTTTCCCCTGCTGCGGGCGAGACATACCCTCGAATCTTTCCACACTCAAAAAAGAGTTTGTCGCTTTTTGGACTTTTAAAGGTCTTTACTTCAGCATTTTGTTCTAATACTAATTGCTTAAGAGTTTTCTTGTCAGAAATTTCAATGGTTTTATTCATTTTCTTCTATCGTAATTGTTTTGTTATTGAAGTTTATCACGCAGTGGTTATCCACAAGGAATGGAATGCCCAAAATTCCGTGTAGTTGGAATCCATAGTCATTTTGCAAGTTAATTACGGTTTGGTCTGCATTGACTGCATTAAAACGAACCTTGAAACTCTTATCACCTATGGACAATTCAGCCTCTACGCATGGGTTTTCCTTATAATTTCCATCAATTCCAAACACTTTACTACTTCCTTCGATGGGCTTAAACACATCGCTCAATTGGTTAGACACAAAATCAAACACTAAATTTTCTGTAGAGCCTGTGTCTATGTCAAAAGTCAGCTGACAGTTGCCCACATTTGCATCAAGCAAAGTCATTCTAACGGCTTCAATGCTTTTTTTCAATGATATTTCCATTTGTTTTTCGTATAAATTGCTTAATCAATATTCCAATAATTGTCAGGATCGCCTTCAAAAGCATCGTTGATTACATCGTCACTATACCCCATAACAGCTTGGGCATATGAGCCTTCAAATTCTCCGAATGTTTGTCCATAGCGCTCTTCATATTCATCATCGAAATTCCTATTTGTAAATTGAGGGTGAAAAGGCGGATATGGAATTGATGGGTCAAGATCGTGGAAAAATACTTCCTCTCCACCTCTTTCTTTTGATTCAACATATGTTGAAAGGCGATTTTTACCATAGAATTTCCAGACTTCATCGTAGATTACTGGTAACACTTCTTCGCCTCTTTTGTTGATAATTCCCCATTTACGCCATGGTGTAGTGTTCTTTCCGTCAAGGTCAATTACACATAACGTGCTTTGCGAATGACCAATTCGTACTCGTGCAAGTCCATGGTCGAATCCGTCAATCCAAGCATATTTGCCAAATGGTACGATTTGGTTTCCGTCAAGGTCAATGACAGCGTATTGTCCATCCTGACGCTCAACTACTTTCACATCGCCAAAAATCGTTTCTTTCAAGTGTTTATTGTTCATAGCTTGATTATTTCGGATGATGTATTTTTTTTGCTTCATTTATGTGTATTGCCTGTAAGCATTGTTTTGGCCTGTTTTATAGTCTATTTCATTTGACTTAAAAACCAAATTCATCACCGTATCCATTTTTGAGAGCACTCATTATTGCAGTCTCCTCGTCAGGGCATCTTCTTGTTTTTATTGGTGGTTGAAGTTTATCAAAATAAAAATGAATGGATTCTCTTTCTTCTCGGTCTATCTCTTCTTTACTTTTCAGTCGCCATGATTTATACCAATTGTATAACCATACAAACTTTTCTTCCGAAAAATCCCACGAAGAAGCATTATGAAATAAAATTTGGAATGAAACATACTTCTGACCATAACCAATAATCCATTTGAAATAGAATTGTCGTTCTATCTCCCCCATTTGGTCTATTGGTTTAATTTCTTTTAAAAAAATATTCAAAAAGGATTGAGAAAGTTCCCTTCTGCGTTTTTCCAATTCCTTGTATGCCTTAACCAAGTCTATCATTTGAGACGTACGGAAATACCACTCAAAGAAACTGTAATCCAATTCGGACAATACTGAATCTTGTTTGACGGGCGAATGTTTAATATACGATAACACCCAATTCAAAACATCAAGGTCTTTACCAAGTCCACCAAAATGTGTATAACTCATTTTACCCATACGGAATATTGTATTGTTTAGCTTTTATTGTTTTGATATTCAATTATTTATTTTCTTGTTGCAATCTATACAATTCCTTCTGTTGCTCTATCTCGCGGCGCAGTTCTTCCTCGGTGGGCATCAGCGGCATGTATTTGGCGGCAAAAAGATTGTCGCTGTCATGCAGAATCGAGTAACGGGCAATGTCCTTGCTGGTTTCACTGCACAACACGATGCCAATGGTCGGGTTGTCGCCCTCGGTGCGCTTCAGGTCGTCATACATCCGCACATACATGTCCATCTGTCCCACGTCTTGGTGGGTGATTTGCCCCTTTTTCAAGTCGATGAGAACGAAGCACTTCAAGAGATAGTTGTAGAAAACAAGATCGATGTAGAAGTCGCCCATATCGGTGAAGATATGCTGCTGACGGGCCACAAACGCAAATCCGCGCCCCATCTCAACCAAGAAATCCTGCAAATGCGAAATCAGGCCTTTTTCCAACTCCGTTTCCGAAAAGTCGGTGTCATGCTTGAAGCCGAGAAATTCAGCCATGATGGGGCTTTTCAGAATCTCCAATTTGTCAGGGACCACCTTGTTTTCAGGGTTTTCCAAAATCTGCGGTTGCTTGAAATGACGTTCAAAATATTGTGTGCTGATGTTACGGTCGAGGGTGCGTACGCTCCACATTTCCTGCGAAGCGGTTTGCAAATACCACCTTGCCGCAACGGGGTCTTCTACACGCAAGGTAGTCAGGATATGAGACCACTTCAAATTGTGCAAACGCGTTTGCACAATTTCCAAGTTATTGAAAGTCAGATAGAAACTTCTAAAATACTGAAGATTACGTTTGCTGAATCCTTTACCGTATGTTTTAGTGAGTTCCTCGGAAAGCATTTCAATCAACTGCGTTCCATATTCGGCGCGTTCCTTGCCTTTTTGCTCTTGCTCCACGATACGTTGTCCTATGCGCCAATAGGTCTCAATCATCACGGCGTTCACGGCTCCGTATGCCGCATTGCGCCCTTGTTCCACCAGCCGCTTGATGTCGCCAATGAAGGATTCCGTGTTGCTATGTAAGGTCAAGTCTGACATATTGTTTTGAACCTTGCAAAGGTACAAAATATTTTGAAATCCAACTTTCAATTTGCGAAATGGGCGGTTTCATAAATTTTTCGGGAAATAGCAGGTAGAGAGATGAAAAATCCGCAACCCAAGCCTTTGCCTGAATTGCGGATTCTTCCTGAAACAGAAATGAGCCTTATTTCAGCCCCTTCAGCCATTTCTTGACCTTCGCACGACCTATAACACTTCGTGCCCATAGATGCTGAACTTACCCATGACCTTGGCTTTTGGAGAAGCTCTTTTCACATTTATATTATCCTAATTGATATTCACCGGCACGAATGGCAGCGATGACGCCACCGTCGATGAGCAGGTCAGTGCCTGTGATGAACTTGGCATGTTCACCGAGCAAGAAGGCTGCGGCTTCGGCAATCTCGTCGCTGGTGCCTGTGCGCTGGGCGGCTGAAGCATCAATCATGCGCTGGTAGCCCTCGCCGTTGGCGTTGAACTCGTCGTAGGCCAACGGGGTGACGACGACACCTGGCGATATGGTGTTGATGCGGGCACGACGTTTGCGCCAGCTGGTGGCGGCGGCACGCTGCGCCTGCAGGTGGTTCAATCGTTTGGCTATCATATAGGCGAAGCCGCTGTTCTGCATAGCCACCTCTTGAATGAATTTCACTTCTTTCAGTTTGGCGGTCGGTGTCTGCACCAATTGCAGTTCGATGTCATTGGGGATAGGGTACATATAGGCCGCTTGACTGCTGATGATGAGTCCTGCACCACCCTCGGCCATCACTTCGCCGAAGGCATCGACGGCATAACCCGTGCCGACCATGTCGAGGTCGACGATATGCTCGGGGTTGGCCTGATTGGGCGATGCACCAGCCGTATCGATGAAGTACATCACGGGGCCCAGTTCAGCGGCCTTCTTTGCAAAAGCCTCTATACTGTCTTTCTGCAAAGCGTTCACCTGCAGTGTTTCCACATCATAACCACAACGGCTGAAATCCTCACCGACGCGCTCCAATGCCTTCTCGCTAATGTCACCCAAAAAGATTTTCTTGCCTGCACCAATGCGGCGCACAATGGCGGTTCCCATACTACCAGCACCTAAAAGTGCCACTACTTGTTTATGCTCGTTTCTGTCGAAATACATTGTTCTTTTGTTTTGTTTGTTGTTTTAGTAATCGTTCAAATTAAACTTCAGTTTTGTTTGACTTCGGGACTCGGGACTTTTTGACCATGACCATGACCATTGACTATGACCGTTTTCACGATAATGCTGAAATTTCAGCCCTCGGTTGAAGTGGTCATTGTCATAGTCATGAGCCATAGTCCCGTAGTCTCGTGTCTAATTTTTAAACTAATTTTGCTATCAACTTATTTGTCAATGCTGACGATAGTGTAGTTGCGGCTACCGAGGCCAATCTTTTCGGCATGTTCAACGGTGTGGATGCCGTGACGGCTCTCGATGCGTTCTTTCATTGAAGCCACATCGTTGTCAGCGGTTTGCTCTTGACCAAGGACGAGGTCGATGCAGGCTTGGTCGAGGGCCACAGGGTCGGTACTGGCCATGATGCCCATGTCTTGTAGTGCCACTGGGGTGGGATTGCCGTTGCAGTCGCAATCGATGCTCATGTTGTTCATGACATTGATATAGAGGACCTTGCCCTTGAAGTAGTCGTGCACTGCAGCGGCGGCGTTGGCCATACATTCAAGGAACTTGTCTTGGTTCTCAGGCTGGATGTAGTCCCAAAGATGGGTGTAGTCCTCGCATTGGCCGTTGGTGTGGATATAGGTCTTGCCGTTGCGCGAAGCCACGCCGATGCTGGCATTCTTCAGCACACCGCCGAAGCCGCCCATCTGGTGTCCCTTGAAGTGGGCGAGGTTGATCATGAAGTCGTAGTTTTGGATGTTCTGTCCCACGATGTTGTAACGCATGTAGGTGGTGTCGCGCACAGGGATTTTGATTTCGCCGTCGGCATCCATGATGTCCACGCCACCGATGGTGTTGAAGCCATGCTCCTCGATGACCTTCAGGTGGTCTTCGGTGAGCATGCGCTTGCCGGCGTAAGCAGTATTACATTCCACAATCTTTCCGTTCACCAACTGCACCAGAGGCCCAATCAAGTCGGCCTTCAAGTGGTTGTTGTTGCCGGCCTCACCGGTGGAGATTTTCACGGCCACACGGCCTTCGGCTTCTACGCCAAGAGCCTTGTAGATGTTAATAAGTGCCTCAGGGCTAATTTCGCTAGTGAAATAGACTTTCGATGTGTTTTCCATGTTGGGTGTTGTTGGTTCGGTTTGTTCTTGTTGTTCGGTTGTTGGATTGCCATTTTTGTTTTGGCAGCTTGTGTTGGCCATCACCATTGCCATAGCGGTGAGAACCAATAGTTTCCTAACTTTCATGTTGTCAAGTGTTTAATTTGCTTTTCAAAGGTTCTTCAGCCATTTCTCAACTTTTGCCTTGCCCGTGCGGACTTCGTGCCCATAGATGCTGAACTCGCCCGTGACTTTGGCCTTCGGAAAAGCTTTCTTTACATCGCTGGCGCAGGAGGCTAAGCCGCTGCCTTCGTGAGTAGTAAAGGGGATGACGGTCTTGCCATCGAGGTTGATGTCCTTGAAGAGGGTAAACATCACCTGTGGGTAGGTGCCCCACCACACAGGACCGCCAATGAAGACGGTGTCGTATGGGCTGAGGTCGGGAGCAGTGCCTTCGTATGGCGGCAGTTCGCCCTTGTTGGCTTCTTCCTTGGCCAATTCGATAAGCGGCATATAGGCCATGCCGTCGTACTTGTGGGTGACGATCTCAAACTGGTCGGCGCCTTTGATTTCAGTGATGTAGTCGGCCACGATCTTGGTGTTGCCGACCTCGATGTTGCCCACGCTGTAGTTGTCGCCCGCATGGGAGAAGAAAATGACGATGGATTTGTTCATGGTGTTCTGTTTTTGTGATTTGTCGTTTTTCATAGACGTTGCACGCAACGTCTCTACATTGTTGTTTTGTGCATTGCAGCCAGTGGCCATGAGGAATGCCAAGACTGCGGTAATGATTCTTTTCATAGTTCTATAATGTTTTTAATGAATTTTGCAGGATTTCCGCCCACGATGGTATTGGGTTCCACGTCCTTGGTGACCACGGCACCAGCGGCCACGACAGCGTTCTTTCCGACGGTCACGCCAGGCAAGATGGTGGCGCCTGCACCAATCCAAGCGTTTTCGCAGATGTGGACGGGCTTGCAGAGGAGGATTTGGCGGTCGTAGAGATCGTGGTTATTGGAGATGAGTTGCGCGTTGGCGGCAATCATGGCGCCGTCGTCGATGGTGATACCGCCACGAGCCATCATCAGGCAGTTGTTCATGATCATCACGTTCTTCCCAATGTGTACTCGGTCGAAACAGACGCCAGTGAGGCCTGGCATCACCCAGCTGCCTTCACCAAGGTTGTCGCCGAAGAGTTCGCGCACAAGGGCGTTATACTCGTCGGTGTAGGGCATCGTGTGGTTCAGTTTGAAAAGGACTTGCGCTTGACGCACACCTTCCGCATGTTCTTCGGCTGTGGTCAGCCTGGGGTCAACTCTTTGTTCTTGCATCGTTTTAGGTTTTGAATTACGATGCAAAAATACAGCAACTTACCAGGATATTAGTTTTACAAAAAGCATCACTATTTTCACAAAATCCATCTTTTTTGTGCTAGTGAGAGAAATAAAGTACCCGTTGGCGGAATTAGAAAAGAGGGAAAAGATAGCGAAATAAATGGATAAAAAGTTGCACATATTATTGATTTTCAGTAATTTTGTGGTTGAAATCAAAAGTAAATCACAAGAAAATCACATGT
>JAEEGH010016128.1_pt1 | contig 16106 bp, 13 predicted proteins | sample 9134181 | NCBI WGS metagenome assembly JAEEGH01 (sample SAMN16246544, study PRJNA631951) | gut metagenome | biome: gut microbiome; feature: rumen; material: DP-attached | host: Bos | place: Iran: Karaj | collected 2018-10
CGTTGTCAGCTGCTTTTGTAACTAGGGAGTCTTGCACGGTAAAACCTCTTTAGGGTGTTATTATTTACGCGCCAAATTTAGTTTTTTTCGCGCAATTTCACAAGGTCGAAAAGCCCGGTTAAAGCACGATAACATAAAAAGTTATATTTTGCGGGTAGACAAAAAACACGCATTACGGCTTCAAAAATGAAGATTAAAGACTCTATTCTGTTGACACTCAAGAACTTACTGCACCCCGCAGGCCTTATCGGCCTGGTTATCGCCATTATCATCCCGGCCATCATCTGGTTTCTCGGTCGCCCTAACGGCAACCACAAGGAAATCATCCGCCAGCTCGACCTGAACCTCCCCCTCCCGCTGTTCCTGCTCCAAATGGCGGCCGCCATCATCCTGTTCGCGTTCCTAAACAAGGATTTCCGCGAATGGTTCAAGGGAATCCTCCCCCAAAAGCCGTTCAGCATCCTCGCCATAGCGGCGGCCATCGGCATCGCGGTATTCGCCGGCACCCAGATAGAGGCTCGCCACCGCGTTCAGAGCGACGAGAGCGTTTTCATGTCGGTTGCCCAGAACATGTACCACAACCACGAATCGGGCACGTGCAACCAGGGCATATTCGACGGTTCGCACCTCAACTGCATCGCCAAGTCCAACAGTTTCAAGACGAAGGGCCTCGCCTTCCTCTACTTCCTCGGCATGCCCCTGTTCGGCACCGACCTGCACTGGATTTTCAACGCAGAACTCCTGATGCTCCCGCTCGCGTTCCTGCTAATGTTCCTCGCAATTGTCGCCTGGACCAAGCAGCCCCTGCTCGCATTCCTCGCCGCCCTCCTCATGGCACTGCAGCCCACCGTGCTCTTCCAGTTCCGCGCCATGTCGGTGGAACCGCTCTACATATTCCTCTCCGCGCTCTCGCTGTTTATTTTCAAGTGGGCCTACGACCGCAACACCGTAATGCACTGGGCTCTCCTCGCCATCACGCTGGCATTCTTCGCGCAGACCCGCCAGGAAACCGCATTCTGCCTGCTTTCCTTCATATTCTTCGCCTTCCCGAAAATCCTCGACAAGAAGGATTTCAAGGCGCCCACGTTCTTCGTGACGCTCTCGTTGTTCTCGGTACCCGCGCTGCTCACCATCAGCTACTTCCAGGGATTCGGGTTCCAGGGCGGCGAATTCGAAGCCCACGGTCACTTCCTCGAAGACCTGAAACGCAACTGGATCGAGATGACCCGCCCCCTCAAGGAAAACGGCGAGCTCGAGAACCCGTTCCTCACCTACTTCAACTACCTGTTCGCCATCGGCGGAGTCTACCTGCTGTTCCGTGCCATCTACGACACCGCAAAGGGCTGCAAGTTCTACCTGTGGATGCTCGTGTTCCTCGTGCTCTACCACGTGCAGACCTACATGATTCTCGAGAACGTCTCGGGCGACTTCAGCATCCAGATCAACCAGCGCTACAGCCTGGTGATGCTGCCCAGCATGGCGTTTGTCGCAGCGCTCCCCATCGCGCACGCCATCGAGTATTTCGCAGCCTCCGCAAGCAAGAAAGAGGCAAAGCCGCTCGCATTTGCGGGCATGGTCATCGTCGCCATAATCCTCAGCGCATGGACGTTCCACTACAAGGAAGACTTCAACAAGAACATCATGTACAACAGGAACCACCTGACCACCGAGGAGCACGAAATTCTCGGCTGGCTCAAGGAACAGCCCGAAGCGGACCGCCTGTTTATCTACGGCAGGCCCTGGCACTTCGTGGGTTACGGAGTATCCTCCATCCACTACGACAGGGCGCGCCAGATGAGCGATGCCGAACTGCAAAAGTACATTGACAAGTACAACGGCGAAGTCTACTACATCCGCGGGCTCGACTGCTGGGACAGCCAGACCTACCACAAGAAGGCGGTAGAACACCGCATCGCCACGACCTGCGACGTGTTCGAGCGCGAAATGGACCTCGTGGGCGTGAAAAACATCCTGATTACCAACAACTACTGGGTGCAAATCGCGAAGTTCAACGGGCGCAAGCACTACAACCCCACGAACATTATCCAGGTTTCCGAACCCACGAAAGGCATAGCCGCACCAGCAAACGACAGCGCCACCGTAACTACAGGCGAGATCGCCGCGGAAAATACGAGCGAATCCCCGCTGCTCCTGAATTACAAGCTCAAGGAACAGGCAGAAGCGACCCGGAACTGGTCGCTCCGGATTACACTTAACAATTCCCTGGTGAAAGATTCCACCTACGCCCCCGGAGAATTCAACGTTCTGGTGGCTTACGACAAGTTGCAGCCCGGCTACAACACCATCCGCTATATCGTCACGGACACGGGAAAGCATACTAAACTCGCCGACATTTCCAAGTACTTCTTCAACGCAGCCGGCGGGGCCTCCGCACTCGAACAAGGCTCAATAACCGGACACCGCCAGGACTGGGGCAACCTCCGCTGGAACAAGAGCATCGAGAACCACGACATGACGATAAACGGTACCAAGTTCGAAAACGGGTTCGGCACGCACGCCAACTCCGAAACGACAATCGGCCTCGAAGGCAAGTACCGCGCGTTCCGCACGTCTTTCGGGCTCGATGACGAAAGCCTCTGCAGCGAGGGCGTCTCGGTGCAAATCATCGGCGACGGACAGGTGCTCGCCGCAAGCCCTGTATTCCAGAGCGGCGTGGTCCACACGCTTACCGCCAACACCGAAGGCATACAGAAACTCACGCTCAAGACCATCGCGAAGGGCAGCATCGACTGCAGCCACGTCGACTTCGTACACCCCGTACTAATACCTTAATGTGTAATGTGAAATGTGATATGAGTAATTAATCATCACACATTACACACTTCACATTTCACACCTCACATTTTTCACCCGTCTTTTCTATATTAACCGCATGCTCTTATCCGTAATCATTCCCGTATTTAACGAAGAAGAAATTGTTGCCGAAACTTACCGCGTCCTGGAAGAAGAACTCAAGGAATACGAGCACGAACTCATTTTCGTGAACGACGGTTCCAAGGACAGGACCCGCGAAATTGTCGAGGGCCTGCTTCCGAGCAACCCGAACAACAAGATTATCAACTTCAGCCGTAACTTTGGCCACCAGGCCGCCTTCAGCGCGGGCCTCGACCATGCCATCGGCGATGCGGTAGTGATTATCGACGGCGACCTGCAAGACCCGCCGAGCCTCATCCACGAGATGATGGTCAAGTGGCGCGAGGGCTACCAGGTCGTTTACGCGCAGAGGAACAAGCGCAAGGGTGAAACCATCTTCAAGCGCTTTACCGCGTTTTGCTTCTACCGCCTCATCGGCAAGCTCACGAGCATCGACATCCCGCCCGATACCGGCGACTACCGCCTCATGGACCGCTGCGTGGTGGACCAGCTCAAGAACCTGCCGGAACGCAGCCGCTTTTTGCGCGGGCTCGTGTGCTGGGTAGGCTTCAAGAAGATTGGCGTCAAGTACGACCGCGCCGAACGCACCGCGGGCACGTCCAAGTACCCGCTCAAAAAGATGATGCGGCTCGCCTTCGACGGCATTACCGGATTCAGTTCCGCGCCGCTCAAGGTCAGTTTCTACATGGGATTCTTCGCGACCCTCGTGGGTCTCGGCGTTCTCGTGTGGTCCATACTCGAGAAGTTCCTGAGCCCCGCGACAACAGTACCGGGTTGGGCATCGCTCATGACGGCCATCGTGTTCTTTGCAGGCGTACAACTCATGTCAATCGGGATTCTCGGGGAATACATCGGCCGCATCTACGACGAAGTCAAGCAGAGACCGCTGTATATCGAAGACAAGAACAAGTAAGTCTCGCAAACGACAGACTATCTTAACAGAAAACCGACCCCACGGGGCCGGTTTTTCAATTCTTCAAGCGCATTAGCCTTTTTTATTCGCGCAAGGACGAATATATAAGGCGAATGGGGAACAATTGAGTCTTGGGTCGCGACTCTATGCTGTATTGGTGTCCGGCATTACCTTGGGGATAGAAACAGAGCGCCTTTGCTGTTTCGGAGTCTTTATTTCCTGACCACAGCCAAAAACACGTTACATTGTCTTTGTTTTGATGTTCATAATTCGTTCCGTCCGATGTACTAAAATATCCCGAAGGAAGGGCATAAAAACCGGATTCGTTCGTACCATACATTTCTACAGACCAGAGTCGACCAGCGTCATTTCCGACAGCCTCTAGCAATGCCGCAGCCTCTGTCGAATCCGGCAAAGTCCAAGCTTGATACTGTTCGTCCTTGTTGACTGCGTCCATGGAGGCAATATCAAAAGCACTCCCGTAGTCATAGTAGACACCGTTGCTATCACAAGGGGCTTGGTCGATGGTTTTATTGCGGCACCGCATAATATGTTCAGGTTTTTGCAACGTACCGCCATAATAATTGAGGTTTTGCGCCATCCATTTCTTGCCACCTATCGTAACAGTCGCATAGGGTCCCGAATCCTGCAAGTATGTTTCTCTTGAGATAAAGACTGACGAAGAAGAACTTCTCGGATTTTCTGTTGTAAGGGATTCTGTCACGCAACGGACTGCAAAAGAGGCAGACGCTGAATTTTCTTCCAGAATCTTCTTATCTACACCGACAACCGCGCCAGATACTCTGTTATTACTGAATTGAAGAGCATACACCGTATCATCCTTAGATGATTGCGTCCAGTACATTCCCTCATTTTCAGTCTTATGTCCCTCTGTCATAAGGAAATAGCCACCCAATTTGCTCCTCAAATCAACCTTATATTCAAGTCCCTTAGAGTTATTAAACTCCTCTAATGTCGGGAGACGCCAACCTTCAGGGCAAGCTTTTTGAGCGGATTTCCATGAATACAGGGGATGTGAGGAATTGCCCATTTCCATTTGATCTGTTCGATAACTCAAATCCTCGTCCATCCAGACAAGACCGTTATACCTCACATACGGGTAGATATGCGATGTGCCCCCATTGTCAGGACGAGGATCCGTAAATTCACCACTTGAACTATAATCGGAAGACGAGGAGGACACGGAACTGCTCGATTTCACAGAACTACTGGATGAAGGCTCACCCTTTATGCAGCGAACTGAGCGACGATTACTCGCTAGGGGGTGTACTTCAATTTTTGGATGAGAGTCTGCCCAATACATTCCCACGCCCCACGCATCATAGCTGTTTTTCACTTCGCTCGTCCAGAAAGCAGCATCAATCCCTTTGCCCGCATACTTCACGTCAGATCCTGTATCCGAGCCTCCTGCAGCAAACGCAGAAAATCCAAAGGCATCATCTCCATTGCCATCGCCATTTTTAGTCCAGCTCGTCGTTGCTTTGAGGTGTGTAGCCGCAGTTGCCTTTCCACCCACCGACTTAAACAAAATGCTCCAGTCGGTCGTATCCGGCAAGCGCCAACCTTCGGGGCAAACTTTCATAGCCGCATCCCACGAATAAAGGCGACCGTACATATCACAGTACTTGCTAGAATCTCTATAACAGGCGCTACCATCCACTTTGGCGTTCATATTTTCAGCCATCCATTCCTGGTCACCAATTTTGACTGTCCTATACTTTTGCCCGTTGTAATCCAGCGTGTCGTAATTCGGCCCCGAAGGCGGGGTGTATGGAACTATTGAAGAAGACGAGGATTCGGACGAACTACTCGACTTCGCGGAGCTGCTGGATACTTCTTCCGAACTCGATGTCGGGACAGAAGATGACGACGGATTATCGACATCCGAAGACGAAGGCAACGGATCATCGCCACCCGACGGGGAAGAATAGTCTACATCGTCCGCATATTCCAGCGCCCCGAAGTTGTTGTCGAACTCTTCCTGGTAGTTGCTACAGGCAGCGAAGAGGAACGCGAGGATAAGCGCAAAAATCTTTTTCATTGTTTCCTCCCTAGAATGCAAGGCTTATGCCTAGTCCGATTCCGCCCACAATGGCAATACCGATACCCGCAGTGCGATACTTCTGGAACTTACCGATATCATCGTGCCGCTGATTGAATTCTTCGCGCGAAGCCGGCATCTTTTCGCTTTCGCTTTTCGCCTTGTTGTTGTAAACCACAGCAAGCGTCGTGCCCGCAACGAGCGCCGCCGCCGAAATCCCGAGGAACACCCAGCGTGCGCCGCTCGACTTCTTTGCTTCGGGCAAGCCGTTATCCACCTTGTCGCCCGCCTGCGGGGCCGTTTCCGCTACCGGAGCGGCATTGGACACCGTTCCCGAGGCGGTCACCACCTCAGATGCAACCGTCTTCGTGTTCATCTTGGGCATCGCCTTGATGGCCGTAGAATCGCGGCCCCAAATCCAGCGGCCCACGAGGTCGTTGCTCGCCTTCTCGAACTCCACGCGGCCCTTGTAGGTGGCCATCTCGCCGTCGCGCCCCTTCGGGAAGTTCACCGACTTGTCCTTCATGTCCACCAGCAGGTGCGCGTTCTCCTTGCCCGAAGGAATCTGCGTCACGTTGAAGAGTTCGGCGCCGCTCAGGTAGTACGCGCCCGCCACCGGCCTGTTCAGGTCCAGGTAGAGCGAGAGGTCGCTCGTATCGAGAACCACCTTCAGGTTCGTCTTCGTGTTTAAAAGCGAGTCGTTCATGTGGTCGAGCGCCTGCACAAAGAGCGGTGCAAACTCGTCGCCCGACTTGCGCAGCACAATGTCACCGCACTTCGAAAGCCAGAGTTCAGTAAAATGCTTCTGTTGGTCCATGCGGCGTCCGTCATAGCGCAGCTTGAAGTTGTAAGATGCATCGAACGCACCCGCATGCGAGAGCGGTTCCAGGTCCACGCCGCCCTCGATTTTCAGGAGGTTCTCCTTGGAGGCGATAATGCGGGAAAAAGCGTCGGTACAGGCGTCAATCTGCTGCGTGCGCTGTTCCAGGTCGTTCGCCATGGTCACCACGCCCAGGCGCAGTTCGCCGGTCACTTCCATGTAGCGCGATTCGAATTCGGGGAGTTCCACGGCATAAAAATGACCGCACTCCTCGTCTAGCACGTCGTTTATAGAAACCATGCTACACCGGTCGTTCATTTTCGCGATGCGGTTCGCACGGGTAATCAGGGAATCAAGTTCGGGGTTATCGCTCCCGATGCCCGCCTTCAACTGCTGCAAGTCGGCCTGTATCGCCTGGAACTCGGAGGCGTCCTTCACAAAGATAGATACAGTCGGGTCGGCAAAGGCCATGCCTGCAAGGCACGCCAACACAACAGCAATAAAACTAGATTTCATACCATCTCCTACACACCCTTACACCATTTGCAAACAAATATAATAACCCCAAAACATTTTTTTTCGCGGCGATTCTGCGTTATTGCGTTAAATCACACTCCAGGCCTTCGTTTGTTTGCGAAAAATCACATTCCCATTTCCTCGCTTGTTGCAAATCACATTTCAGCCAGGATTCACGCGAGCGGGTTTCACCGCCACTTTGGCATTTTCGCCGCCTTTTACTACATTTGGGCGCATGAAAAACAAGCTCTTCGTGATGAGTGCCGCAAGCGGCGCAGGCAAGACCACCCTCAAGGACAAGGTCATCGGCGAATTCCCTGACATCGTGTACTCCATATCGGCCACGACGCGCAAGCCCCGCGAGGGCGAAGTCAACGGCGTGCACTACTTCTTCAAGACGAAGGAAGAATTCGAGCAGATGATCAAGGACGACGCACTGGTGGAATACAACCTGGTGCACGGCAACTACTACGGTACTCCCAAGTTCTTCGTGGAAGACATGCTCAGGCAGGGCAAGCGAGTCCTGTTCGACATCGACGTGTTCGGCAAGGTGAACTTCGACAAGGTCTACCCCGAGGCAACGGGCATCCTCATCCTCCCCCCGAGCGAGGAAGAACTCGAGCGCAGGCTCCGCGGCCGCGGTACCGACTCGGAAGAGGTCATCCAGACCCGCCTCCACAACGCGAAAAAGGAGATGGAATTCGCGAAAACGCAGGGAAAATACGAATATACCATCGTGAACGACGACCTAGAGAAGGCCGCAAACGAGCTCCGCGCCATTCTCAAGGGCGAGGCTTAAAAAGGCACTTTTTTGGCGATTTTGAAGAAATTTCGCCATTTTTGCGTTTTTAGTAGTTAGTTTATATGTAAAGAACGGAATTTTTTACATTTCCGTCCTTTACACACAAAAGTTTTATTTCTATATTGCCCCGGCAAAAACAATAACCCCGCATTGCGGGAACCCCAAAAAGAGGTTAAAATGGCAACTGTTATCCGTCTCGCCCGCTTCGGCAAGCGTCACAACCCCATCTACCGTGCCATCGTCATCGACAACCGCAAGGCTCGCGACGATAGCTTTATCGAACAGGTCGGCTTCTACAACCCGAACCTCAAGAAGGCCGAAATCCGCTTTGACCAGGAAAAGGTCCTCAAGTGGCTCTCCGTCGGCGCCCAGCCGTCCGACACCGTCCGCAACCTCCTGAAGCAGGTCGGCATCCTCGACTTGTTCCACGAGATCAAGGCCGGCCGTTCCATCGAAGGCAAGACCGCCAATCCGCGTCCGGAAAAGAAGAAGGCCGTGAAGCTCGGCCCCAAGGCCCTCGCCAAGATCGAAGCCGAAAAGGCTGCCAAGGAAGCCGCCGCTGCTGAAGCTGCCGCTGCCGCCGAAGCCCCGGCTGAAGCCGCTGCCGAGGCTCCTGCCGAAGCATAATCATGCTTGTTTAAAGAGTCCTGTGCCCCGCGCACGGGACTTTTTTTATCCCGCGAAACGCACAACCCCTACTCAGCAATGTCCGACTCTCAGGAATATATCACCGTCTGCCAGCTCATGCGCACGCATGGCGTGAAGGGTTACATCAAGGCGATGCCCCTCACCCACGACATTACGCGCCACAAGAGCCTCAAGGACGTGCGCCTGAAGAAGACGAACGGCGAGGAACTGGACCTGCATATCGAGGATTCCAAGCAGGCGAACGACATCTGGCTTTTGAAGTTCGAAGGCTACGACACGCCCGAATCGCTCGCGCACTTCGTGAACGGCGACGTGATGATTCCCGAGTCCGAGAGGCTCCCCGCACCCGAGGGGGAGTACTACATCGACGACCTGGAAGGCTTCCGCGTCCATACGGAAGACGGCCGCGATATAGGCGAAGTGCTCGAGGTCCAGGAATTGCCGACGGTCAACGCTTTCAACATCAAGTTCGACGACGCGTTCAAGTCCGAATTCAGCAGCAAGTCCATCCTCGCCCCGTGGATTGACGACTGCGTGCTCGATATCGACGAGGACGGCGAGTTCATCGTGTGCGACGCGGCCTACCTGAAGGCGCTCTGCCCCGAGGACCATTCCTCGGAAGCACGTCCCGATAACAGCGGGGAGGCATGATGGTCATCGACTGCATCACCATATTCCCCGAGATGTTCGCCCCGATGAAGCAGTCCATCATGGGCCGCGCACAGGCGAAGGGCCTGCTGGAATTCAACACAGTCTACCTCCGCGACTTTGCGATAAACGACTACGGCCAGGTGGACGACGTGCCCTACGGGGGCGAACCGGGCATGGTGCTCCGGCCCGAACCGCTCGCCGCCGCCATCCGCAGCACCGGGGTCAAGCAGGACGGCGGGAAGGTCATCTACCTCACGGCAGACGGCGTGCCCTTTACGCACAAGATTGCAGAGGAACTCTCGCACGAGAGCCACCTGGTGCTCGTGTGCGGGCACTACAAGGGCATCGACGACCGCATACGCCAGACCGAGGTCGACATGGAGATTTCCATAGGCGATTTTGTGGTCAGCGGCGGCGAACTGCCCGCGATGCTGGTGACCGACGCGGTCGTGAGGCTCATCGACGGCGCCCTCGGGAACCGCGAGAGCGGCGATACCGACTCGTTTGCCCAGGGCGTACTGGGATGGCCGGTCTACACCCGCCCGGAGGAATTCGAGGGCAAAAAGGTGCCCGAAGTGCTACTTTCGGGCCACCACAAGAACATTTCGGAGTGGCGGAAGCAGGAATCTTTAAAAAGAACGCAAGAAAGACGCCCCGACATCTTTGAAAAACTGAAATTAAATACTAAATTTGGCGACAAATAATTAAGAGGTACACAACTATGTCCCTGAACATCGAAGCAATCCATAGCGAAAACGTTAAGTCCGACGTGCCCGCCTTCCGCGCTGGCGATACCGTCACTGTCAACGTCAAGGTCATTGAAGGCACCAAGGAACGTATCCAGCCGTTCAAGGGTGTTGTCATCCAGATGAAGAATTCCGGCGTTTCCAAGACCCTCACGGTCCGCAAGATGTCCGGCTCCGTGGCCGTTGAACGCATTTTCCCGATCAACAGCCCCCGCATCGATTCCATCGTTCTCGACCGCGCCGGCAAGGTCCGTCAGTCTCGCATCTACTACATGCGTAACCTCCGCGGTAAGGCTGCCCGTATCGAAGAACGCGAGGCCTAATTAGGCTTCTGGGGGTCTTTTCCCGATGAACGGGAATTCCCGGCAACAAGTTATCCCGCCCACGCGCTCCCGCGTGAAGGCGGGTTTTGTTGTTTATTCTCCCGAATCCGGCACGCGCGAGCTCATTATCCTGGACGAGGGCGAGCTCGTAGCCGTCGACAAGTCGAACGGCGACCGCGAGATCAAGTTCAAGATGCACCCGGGCGATATCGTCGGCGTGGCATCCCTATTCGAGCGCGAACCGCTCCGCTATACCATCGAGGCATCCGAGGATTCCGAAGTCACTATCCTTTCGGAAGAATGCCTCGAGTCCGAACTCAAGAACATTCCCGTATGGCTGCTCGCCACATTGCGTAGCCTCTCCGTGCGTACGCGCGAACTCAAGCAGGGCGCCAAGCGCACGCCTGTCGAGAACTCGCTCAAGAGCCTCGCCGAATACTGCGCCCACCTAGATTCAAACATCAAGTACCCGCTGGAAGAGTTCATCCGCGAGTTCAACTGGCTCACGCGCATTCCGGCAGCGACCATCAAGGGCGATATCAAGGCGCTGCTTCGCCGCAACTTTATCGGGCTTACCAAGGATGGCGAAGACCTCTACCTGCAGGTCCACAACGCCACGCTCATGCAGATCTATTCCGACTACCTGCACGCACAGGACGAGGGCGCCCTCTGGAGCCCGCTGCGGCTGAACCTCGCGCAAAAGCGCATCCTGGTGCACCTCACCACGCTCGACGACCACGTGCAGATGGAAGCCCCGGAATGGATTGCCTACCTCACCCGCAAGGGACTCGCCATCGACGTATCGCAGTGGATTACGCTCGAGGACCTCGGGTGCTTTGTCGCAGGCGAAGAGAACAAGTACCATATCAACCAGGCGAAGGTGGAATACTACCTCACCGCCATCCGCTACGATTCCAACCTCCGGGGGGCCGTCTGATGCTCGTGAAAGAAGGCGAATACCTTTTCCTGGAAGGCGACAAGGCATCTAGCCTCGTCATCGTGAAGTCGGGCATGCTAGTGGGTACCTCCAAGCAGTTCCGCAAGAGCAAGTTCCAGAACTTCGGGCCCGGCTCCCTCATCGGGGAATTCAGCATCCTCGAAAGCAGGCCCCGCGAATACACCGTCCGCGCCGCAGAGAACAGCGAGGTGCTGTTTATCGAGCAGAAGGACCTGATGCGCGAACTCGAGCACAAGCCCGGCTGGTTCCGCTCCACGCTATCTTTCCTTGCAAGCCACTGCCACACGGCCGAAGAGAATAGCCGCAAGATGCGCATTGTGCAGGCGCTCCCCGCGCTCCTGTTCCTGTTCAAGAACCACCTCGATGCTACGGGTTCAGACAACATAACGCTTGCGCTCCTGCAGCAGAAGATGCTCGTACTCGACAACGTGGACTACGCCGACACCGAGAAACTCCTGCAGATTCTCGAAGGGCTTGAAATGCTGCGCATCGAGGGCGACCTCGTCCGCGTATCGAACTTGCAGATTGTGCCCATGCTTTACGATGCGCTTCAGTTCCGCGCACTCAACAAGCAGGTTTCACCCGACATACTGCCCATTACCGACCAATTGGTGCTTACCACGTTCGTGAAGGCGGTGCGCGAAAACGGGATATCTATCCGTGGCACGCGCACGACCGTCAGTGCAGACCTGTTTATCGCACAGGCGAAAAAGACCATGTTCGGGAGCCTCACCATGCGCACGCTCGCCCCGCTCCTGCAGAACGGAATGCTCGAGGCAGACCCCGCCTACAGCGAGGCAACCACGCTCGAAACCATCAAGAGCATTTCCGGCGACTTCGAGCATATCCTTGACCTGCTCGAACTCAACCGCATATTCCCGCTGCTCGACAAGAAACTGGTCTAGTCCGGGTCCTTAAGGCAACGGACTGAGAAGAAGGAGTCCTTATAGCCATGCCACCCCTCCGCCAAGTCCTTATATATGCGCCAGTAGCCAGCAAAAATCCCATTTTCCTCTGAAGCACTCCAGAAGAAGGCCGCAGAACCACGAGGAAGCACTGACAACCCATAAGTGTCGGAGGCATCGGGCCAAGCATCAAATCCTTTCGCTTGCATTGCATACGGGGATTTGTCCATAGTGCTATAAAGCGTATTCCATTCGACACTTGTGGGAACATGCCAGCCCTCAGGGCAGATACCTCTTGCCGGAACCTTTGGGGAACACATCTTGTTATAGCCGCACCCCGATGTATTAGTGCTGAACAGTGCGGCAGAGTCCATAACAGCACCCCAAGCGTATCTACGTTCGTAAACATCGCCATTATCCGTATCGGTGGAAGTCCCATACGTGACGCCATTCACCTTGTAATCGAAATTAAGATTCTCAGCCATCCAAGTCTGTTCACCAATCGTTATGGTATAATAAGTTTTTCCATCTCTTTCATCCGTTACCGTTCCATATTTTGATGTTATCCGTTGAATCGTCACATTCGAATTCCATTCGCCATTTTCCTTACAAACATATCCATACTCCGCATAATCTGATTCAGTCATTTTTTGAAAATATCCCTTGTTATAAGATGTACAGCCCCTACCAACTTTTTTCTCCCTATCGTTCGCCGTCCTAAACTCGCCATCGTCACAAACATAAACTTTGTCCGTATTCACATGACCAATCAGCAAGGAGCCATCACCATATTTGCCATCTACATTACACTCGCTACGCTCTTCGTAGGTATCATTGTATATATCGGGAGCGACAACCCACTTGCGAGGAACATTGCCACTCGTTTGCGGAGTACATACATAATACACATTGTTGTATTTTACAGCCGAGGTATCTCCATCCGTAATACAAGCTGCACCATTCGCCTTTACAAGTAAGCTATCTAATTCTGTACCCAAGCGCCAGTTACCGTTCTGGTAAACATAAGTCAAGGTCGTGTTGATTCTCCCATTTCTAACATTTCCTTCATTATAATTATGGCCCCAGGTCGCAGTATCTTTTTCTATGTCCTTCGCTACCTGCCAAGCGCTGTTCTTGCAGATATACCATCCCTTATTGGTCGCATAGGCCACGGTGTCCTGACGGAACGACACACAGCCCTTCTTGCCGACCAGGCTATCTATCTCCGTTCCCAAACGCCAGTTATCGTTCTGGTAAACATAGGTCAAGGTCGTGTTGATTCTCCCATTTCTAACATTTCCTTCATTATAATTGTGCCCCCAAGTCGCTGTATCTTTTTCGATATTTTCCGCAATGCGCCAAACGCTCGTCCATTCAGACTCTTTAGGCCCATACCAATTGCAATCCACATGGTATAGTGAACTATAATCATCTCTACAACCCTGTAAACGGCCTATTACCTTTCTATAATCCATAACAGTGTCTGCATTACATTTGTACCAAGTTCCATCCGAACCCTGCGCAATGGTATCCTTGCGGGCCGGTATACAGCCGACACCCATAATGCTATCCAAAGATGTTCCATGGCGCCAGTTACCATTCTCGTAAACATATACCAAACGTTTATTGATTCCCCCTTTTTTCACCTCACCCTCTGCGTACTCATGCCCAAACGACATCGTATCCTTTTCTATGTCGTTCGCCACCTGCCAATTCTTGAGACCATCTTTTTCTTTGCAGATATAGCGCGCTACAGTTTTACTGACATCTAAGTAATCCGAAGCACAATATGCTTTGAAAAAACTGTTTGACACACACTTCACAACACCTACAGACACACTATCGCTGCCACAAACGCCAAGTCCGGTTTCAATACTAAAAAAATTATGAATTTGCTGTTCAAAATCCGAAATAGTTGTGCTCAGTTTCCATTTCAAAATTGTATTACGAACATCCCCAAATTTGTTGGACTGATCGTTATAGTTCATAGCCATTGCCCAATTCGCAAGGCCCGCAAAAACTGAATCAGAGCGAGATTCCGTCCATTCTCCTTTTTCCGAAAAGCCATTCGATATTTCGTCCAACAAAGCCGCAAGCGTCAAAGGACTCGAACTCCCTTGCAAAAGTATAGACACAGCAAGCAAGGCCGCATCGGCATCGGTCGATCCAAATATGTTCAGATCTTCTGCACTCTTCACGCTATCCGGTTCAATATGGAACCTTTTCAGGATTTCCTGCTGAGCTTTTTGCTTAGCCTTTTCAACCTTATATTTTTCACGAGTCACCAGATGGTGCACTCGTTCGTACTCCAAATGGGTCAAGACATTCACATTCACGGAATCGCGGTTACTTAAATCAACTAGCGCCTTCAACCGAATCGGATTGTCAGAAACACTATCCTTCACTTCGTTATGATATTTGCCTTCAACAACAATTAGGGCGTATCGACTTGCAAAACTGCGGCCAGGGAACCTGAAATAGCCGTCATCTCGCAATACCATACCGGTCAAAGGACCATTAACCGGTTTAAGCGATTGCCCATCCGAAAGTTCATAGAGGTAGACCGTCGTGCCCTTGAGGAACGGGCCCTTCTGGGCATAGCCAACGATGGAATCCCGGAAAATCGATACCTGTTCGGAATCCACCTTCGCGGTGTCTTGCGGTTGGTTTAGTTTCAAATCAATTGTTATCGTGGAGTCGCCACAGGCGATTACAACAGCCGTGTCACTACGGTCAGTAATAGAGCAACCGGTACCAGGAGCACCGTCATCGCCACTCTCGCCAGGTTTGCCGTCTTCACCGGGTTTACCATCCTCACCCGGTTTACCATCTGCACCGTTCAGCACCACGCCGATGCTATCTCCGTTACAAACAATCTTGAGGCCGCTCTTGTCCTTGAGTTCTTCCGTCTTGCAAGAGAATGAGACGTCTCCAGCATCCGGGGCAGCAGCGGGCTTCCATTTTCCGCCCACGCAGATGCGCGTTTCTTCGTCATCCTTCACGAAGGCATATTCGCCCTCGTTTTCCTCCGTACACTCCGGAAGGTCGTCAGCCGAGGCGACCACATCCATGCCGGCGCGGGTGACTGTCTCTATGGTGGTCTCGTCCCCGCATGCCACAAGGAGGGCAAAGGAAACGGACAAAACGGCAAATTCTTTTTTCATCGGGAAACTCCTTGGACAACATCCCTGTTTCAAATTTAGTCTTATCCCGCACAGGGCGTCAGCGTCCCCCTGTTTTTTTCTATATTATTTCACGAAATAAACCATCACCTTAAAACAAGGCATATCATGAAACTCTCCGCACTCATCGTGACCCTCTCCTCCATCGCCGCATTCGCCCAGGAAGCCGCCGAACAGGCTGAACAGCAGCCCGGTCTCCTTGGCAGCCCCATCCTGATGATGGTGCTCATCTTCGGCGTGATGTGGCTGTTCTTCATCCGCCCGCAGAGCAAGGAAAGGAAGAAGATGGAAGAAATGCGCAAGACCCTCAAGAAGGGCGACAGGGTCATGACCAGCGCCGGCATTCTCGGCACCGTCACCAACATCGACGAGACCGGCACGACAGTCACCGTCCGCACGGGTTCCACCACGTTCATCGATTTCGACAAGCAGGCTATCCTCCGCGTGATTAACGCCGAAGTGAAAGCCGAAGAAAAGAAGGACGAAAAGAAGTAATGGCTCTTCTCCCTATCAAGACTTACGGCGACCCGGTGCTCCGCAAGAAGAGCGAACCGATTACCGAGATTACGCCGGAACTCCGTCAGCTCGCGCAGGACATGCTCGAGACTATGTACGACGCCCCGGGTTGCGGGCTCGCCGCTCCGCAGATCGGCCGGAACAACCGCCTGGTCGACATCGACACAGC